>Ga0126371_10005048_pt1 | contig 11710 bp, 10 predicted proteins | sample PanSoiMetaPlot_4_FD_110145 | JGI IMG/M metagenome (GOLD analysis project Ga0126371, IMG submission 110145) | Tropical forest soil microbial communities from Panama - MetaG Plot_4 | ecosystem: Environmental > Terrestrial > Soil > Tropical forest > Bulk soil | place: Panama | collected 2016-02-17
CGTCCTCGACCCGATGTGGACGACCGCCTACGTCACACGCAATCACGCATATATGGTCTTTGACACCCTCTTCGCGCTCGATTCGAAACTGCAGCCACAACCCCAAATGTTCGGCGACTACAACGTCTCCGACGACAAGCTCGTTTACGGTTTCACACTGCGCGACGGGCTGAGATTTCACGACGGGCAGCGGGTGCGCGGCGCCGATTGCGTTGCCTCCGTCAAGCGCTGGATGGCGCGCGACTCCCTCGGCCAGACGCTCGCGACCGTCGTCGACGTGATGTGCGGGGGCGACGACAAGAATTTTGCGATCCGCCTGAAGGAGCCGTTCCCGCTGCTCCTCGCGGGACTCGCCAAGGTGTCGAGCCTGCCGCCGTTCATCTTGCCTGAGCGCGTTGCCAAGACCGATCCTTTTTAGCAGATCACCGAGACCGTCGGGTCGGGTCCATTCAAATTCGTCGCGGAGGAGTTTCAACCGGGGCACAAGGCGGTCTACGTCAAGAATACCGACTATGTGCCGCGCAGCGAGCCGCCGAGCTGGGCCTCGGGCGGCAAGGTCGTCAAGGTCGACCGGGTCGAATGGCTCTATATGCCGGAATATTCGACCGCTGCCGCGGCGCTCGGCAACGGCGAGGTCGATTGGTGGGAGGCGGCGCCGCCCGACCTCGTGCCGCTCCTCGCCGCCAACGCCGACATCAGGGTCGAAAAGACCGACCCGCTCGGCAGCACGACTATGCTGCGGTTTAACCACCTGCATCCCCCCTTCAACGATGTGAAGATGCGCCAGGCGGTGTTGGCGGTCACCGACCAGGCGGAGTTCATGAGCACATTGGCCGGAGACCCGGCGAATTGGAACCTCTGCGCCTCATACTTTACTTGCGGCACGCCGATGGCGAGCGACGCCGGCACGCAAGCGCTGACCGGCAAGCGCGACTTCGACAAGGCAAAACGGCTGATCGCGGAAGCCGGATATAAGGGCGAAAAGATCGTCGTTCTCGATGCCGTCGACACGCCCACGGCGCATGCCCATGGCCTGGTGGTATTCGATCTCTTGAAGAAGCTGGGCCTCAATGCCGAGCTCGCGACCAGCGACTGGGGCACCCTGGTCATCAGACGAGCATCAAAAAAGCCGGTCGAGGAAGGCGGCTGGAGCATCTTCGGCACCGGCTGGACGGGGATCGAGACGCTCGATCCGTCTGCCGATCTCCCGCTTGCAACCAATGGCAACGCGGCGTGGTTCGGCTGGCCGAGCGACGACGAACTCGAGGGGTTGCGGACGGAATGGCTGAAGACCAACGATAGCGAAGCCCGTCAGGAAATCGCTGTAAAGATCCAACTGCGCGCCTTTGAAACCTTGCCCTACATCCCCACCGGCCAATGGTCGCCGGTGACGGCCTACCGCAAGAACATCAAGGGCATCATCATCGCCCCGGCCCTCTTCATGTGGAACGTCGAGAAGACCTGAGGCGGTCGGCCGCTACGGGATTGCGTGGGGCGCTCCGATTTCTGTTATGCTCGCGAAAAGCAGTTCCGCATAACGAGGAAAGGGAATGGCTCACGAGATGACGCGCCGCGAATTCGCGGCTGTGGCGGGAGCGGCGAGCCTTGCAAGCTTTGGCTGGATTTCCAAGACAAGGGCAGCTGACACGAAGACCCTGCGTTTCATCGCGCAAGCGGATCTGCGTGTCCTCGACCCGATCTGGACCACCGCGTACATCACGCGTAACCACGGCTATATGGTGTTCGACACTCTGTTTGCGCTCGACTCGAAGCTCAATCCGCATCCGCAAATGGTTGGCGATTACAGCATCTCACCCGACAAGCTGCACTACGCTTTCGCCCTTCGCGACGGCCTGAAATTCCATGACGGCCAGCCGGTCCGCGGCGCTGACTGCGTCACCTCGCTGAAGCGTTGGATGGCGCGCGATGCGCTTGGCCAGACGCTCGCCACGGCGATCGATGAGATAACAGGAGGCGACGATCGGAATTTCGCGATCCGCCTGAAGCAGCCTTTTCCGTTATTGATCGAGAGCATCGCCAAAGTGTCCAGCCTCGCCCCTTTCATCATGCCTGAGCGGCTGGCTAAGACCGACCCTTTCCAGCAGGTCACCGAGATGGTCGGGTCAGGCCCATTCAAATTCGTCAAGGACGAGTTTCAGCCGGGACACCTGGTCGTCTATGCCAAGAACAACGATTATGTGCCGCGGAGCGAGCCACCGGACTGGGCCTCGGGCGGTAAGGTCGTCAAGGTCGACCGTGTCGAGTGGCTCTACGTGCCTGATGCGATGACAAAAGTTGCGTCACTGGCGAATGGTGAAGCCGATTGGTGGGAGAACCCGCCCGCTGATGTTTGGCCCATACTTGGCGCCAATGCCGACATCACCCTGGCGCAGACCGACCCACTCGGCGCGACAAGGTGCTTGCGCTTCAACCATCTGCAGCCGCCCTTTGACAATGTGAAGATGCGCCAGGCGATGTTGGCGGTCGCCGACCAGGCCGACTTCATGACCGCGGTCGCCGGCGACCCGCAGAACTGGACACTATGTCCCTCGTTCTTCACTTGCGGCACGCCGATGGCGAGCAATGCCGGTTCGGCCGCGCTGAGCGGCAAACGCGACTTTGACAAGGCGAAAAAGCTGATCGCGGAAGCCGGGTACAAGGGCGAAAAGATCGTCTTGTTGGACCCCGTCGATCAGCCGCTCGCACATGCCGAAGCACTCGTCGCCAATGATCTTCTGAAGAAACTCGGGCTCAATGTCGAGGTGGCCGCCAGCGATTGGGGCACTGTGGTCACTCGACGGGCATCGAAAAAGCCGATCCCCGAAGGTGGTTGGAACCTGTTCCCGACCGGCTGGGTCGGCGCCGACACACTCGATCCGACAGTCAACGTCATGCTGCGCGCCAACGGCGAGGGCGCGTGGTTCGGCTGGCCGAAGGACGCCGGGCTCGAGGCGTTGCGCCTGGAGTGGATCAACGCGAGCGACAGCGAAGCGCGGCAAGAGATCGCCACCAAAATCCAGCAGCGCGCCTTTGAGGTCGTCCCGTACATTCCGACAGGGCAATGGTCGCCAAAGACCGCGTATCGCAAGAATATCAAGGGTGTCATCACCGGTCCGGCATTTTTTCTGTGGAACGTAGAGAAGACCTGACGCGTCGGAGCTCTTGCTACGCTTTGGCGGTCAACTCTGAACGGTGAGGTGAGGGATGATTGACCGGCTGACGCGACGCGAGTTCGGGATCGCGGCAGGGGCGGCGGCCTTCGTCGGGCTTGGTCTGGGCGGACGGGCGAGGGCCGCGAATAGCAAGACGTTGCGCTTCATCGCGCAATCGGACCTGCGTGTGCTCGACCCGATCTGGACGACCGCCTACATCACGCGCAATCACGGCTATATGATCTTCGATACGCTGTTTGCGATCGACGACAAGTTCAAGCCCCATCCGCAAATGGTCGACACTTGGGAGGTGTCGTCGGACAAATTGCGCTACAGCTTCACGTTGCGCGATGGGCTCAAATTCCACGACGGACAGCCGGTGCGCGGCGTCGATTGCGTCGCTTCATTGAGGCGATGGATGGCGCGCGACGGTCTCGGCCAGGCATTATCCGGCGTGGTCGAGGAGATGACGGGCGGCGACGGCAAGACGTTTGCGATCCGCCTCAAAGAGCCATTCCCGTTGCTGGTCGAGGGTTTGGCCAAGGTGTCGAGCCTCGTCCCCTTCATCATGCCCGAGCGGCTCGCTAAGACCGACCCCTATCAGCAGGTTACCGAGACGATCGGGTCGGGGCCGTTCAAATTCGTCACCGAGGAATTTCAGCCGGGCCACCAGATCGTTTACATCAAGAACTCCGATTACGTGCCGCGCACCGAGCCGCCCAGCTGGGCCTCGGGCGGCAAAGTGGTCAAAGTCGACCGCGTCGAGTGGCTCTATATACCGGACGCGACAACGAAGATCGCGACACTCAACAGCGGCGAGGCCGATTGGTGGGAAAACCCGCCGCCCGATGTCTGGCCCGTGCTGGCTAGCAACCCCGATATTGCCGTGACCTTGGCCAACCCGCTGCCATCGATGGGCTGCGTGCGCTTCAATCAGCTGTTTCCACCCTTCAACGACGTAAGAATGCGCCAAGCGGTGCTGGCGGTCGCCAATCAGGGCGACTTCATGAGCGCTTATGCGGGCGACCCGCAGAACTGGAAAGTGTGCCCGTCCTTCTTCACGTGCGGCACACCGATGTCCAGCAATGCCGGCTCGGAAGCCCTGACGGGCAAGCGCGATATCGACAGGGGGAAAAAGCTGATTGCGGAGGCCGGATACAAGGGTGAGAAGGTCATCGTGCTCGATGCAGTCGACCAGCCGTTGATCCATGCCGAGGCGCTGGTCACAGCCGATCTCCTCAAGCAGCTCGGGATCAATGCCGAGATCGCCGCCAGTGACTGGGGCACTCTGGTCACAAGGCGCGCGTCGAAGAAGCCGCTCGACGAAGGCGGCTGGAACATCTTCTGCACCGGCTGGGTCGGCGCCGATTTGCTCGATCCCTCGCTCAATGTAATGCTGCGTTCCAATGGCGACGGCGCTTGGTTCGGCTGGCCCAAGGACGACAAGCTCGAGGAGCTGCGCGCGGAATGGCTGAAGGCCAACGACAGCGAGGCGCGGCAAGAAATTGCCCTCAAGATCCAGGAGCGCGCTTTCGAGACCGTCCCCTACATCCCGACCGGCCAATTCGTTGACAACACTGCCTATCGCAAAAACATCAAGGGTGTGATCGCCGCTCCCGCCTTCCTGATGTGGAACGTCGAAAAGACTTGAGCGGGCTCATGCTCTGCCAAAAAGCGTCGCCAGCCAGTGGCCGAAAACGACAGCACCGAGGCAGAGTGTGATGGAGAGAACGACATTCGCGCCGGCATCCAGTAACCGTCCCGCTCTTGCGAGTTCCAATGTCTGAAGGCTGAAGGCCGAGAACGTCGTGAACCCGCCGCACAGACCCACCATGACAAAGGCTTGGGCTTCAACCGGAGCAGGAACGCGACCGCCGGGCCCCGTAAACATGGCGACAAATCCGATCACGAACGAGCCGAGAATGTTGACCAGGATAGTGCCCCAGGGGAACCGCACACCTATGAGACCGGCGACCTGTATGCCCAGCCATAAACGTGCAACGCTGCCCAACGCGCCACCGAGCGCGACCAAGAGGTAAACCAGCATTCGAGATCGGACCGTTGCTATTTGACGACCAGCACACCGCAGGGAGCGAGACGGACCAGCCGGTCCGTGGTGCCGCCGATTACTCTCTCATAGAGTTGTGAATGGCCCATGAAGCCGACGACGAGCAGGTCGATATTGAGCTGCTTGATCAGGCCGATTACCGCGTCGACGACGTGCCCCGGGATGAGATGCGTTTCGATCGCGATACCCGTCGCCTCGGCTTCGGTTGTTGCCGCATCGATCACAGGTCGAAAGCGGTGGTTGGCCTCGTCCTTTTCTTCCGCGACTTCGTCGATGCTCGCCGGAAACCGGGGCAGCTCCTCGACGGTCACCATGTAGAGCTTAGCGGAAATTTGCCGTGCCAGTTCGATCGCGACGGTAAGCGCCTTCTGACCTCCGGCAGAGCCGTCATTCGCCACGAGTATACGCGTGTACATGTTACTTGCCCTGTGCGATAGTGGGTGCAGCCGCTGGGGTTTCGGCATTGAGCGCCTTAAAATCGGGCTGGAACCAACGCTGCGCGATCAATGTCGGCACGACCGCGCTGCCGATGACGGCGGTCAGCAGGATCGTGTACTGGCGTTCGTCGATGATGTGATTGGTCAGGCCATAGAGGGCTGAAATCGACCCGAAGGTCAGGCCGGTCGACATCATCAGTGTCGTGTACATACCCTCCTTTGGCTCAAAGCGGAAAATACGGGTCAATGGCAAGATGCCGAAGAATTTTGTGACCATCTTGACCGCGAGATAGATCATGATGAGGCCTGCCGCATCGACAAGGACATCGGCGCGCACAAGCGATCCTGCTTTAAGAAAATAGAACGGGGTGAGCACCGTGAACGCGATGATGCGGGTTCGGTGCATCAGCTCCCGATCGGCGAGAAAGACCGGTGCCAGCACCATCCCGACAAGGTAGGCGGGGAGCACGGCCTCACTCTTTGCCGTGTTGGCGAGGCCGCCGAGCAAAAACAAGATCACCAGGACAAACTTGATTTGCGGCTCGCTTACCCTTGTGCCGATCCTCTTAAAGAACCAAGGAGTAATCCGCGGCAACAGCAACAGAGTGAACACAGTTGCCGCGGCAAAGCCCAACAGCCAGAAATTGTAATTCGCAAAGACGAGGCCGAGGGCCAAAACTGTGCCAATGTCGTTGATGAAACAGGTTGCAAGGATAACCTTGCCGATTTCGGTGTCGTTGAACCCGGTCTCGACCATTACCGCGTAAACAACCGCGACCGAGGTCGTCGACAGCGCAATGCCGGCGATCTGAGCCTGCGGCCAAGGCCAGCGCGAAATGAAATGTGCCCAGACTAGCACGCCTAGATACGCCGTCGCCCGCGAGAAAGGTTAACAGGATCGCCCCGAACCCGGCGAGATAGTTTACCCAGGGTGTCAGGGGCATGTTGACGAGGTTGCCGGCAACCGCGCCAATGATGATTTCGAGGAGAGCGACCGAAACGGCGACCCACGCCTGCATCGAGGCTGCGATTAGCGCGAGCCCGACCCACAGCGCCGAAGCAAACCAAATATTGTCCATCCGAAACCCCTTCTTCGCGCGCAGCGGCAGGTCTCTGCAGACGCCAGGAGGGCAAAACAAAACCCGCCAGGCGGCGGGTCACAGAGGCACCCCCACCACGTATGGTCACGCAGCAGGAGTCATCAGCCCTTCCGGGCGGTTACGGGGAACTCCATCCCCTCGTGCGCGCAATCTAAGTACTCTCACGTCGCCGTCAATCCCTACGGCCCGTTCTCGCAGACACTACCTGAGAAGCGCAGCGTAGCGCGCTGGCCTGCCTCGGCCTCCCCACCGTGACCCTCCGATCTCGCGATCCAATGAGTATCGGCGCACCTGTTCTTCGAGCTCCCAGCGCAGAACTCACAACCGGCCGTGCATTGTTGCGGCAATCAGCCGCACCAACGGACGATTCGGGAAAAGCGGGAGAGCGCGTGCGGCATGCCTCGCACACAGCCCGTAACCACGCTCGAAGGCATCGCGACAGGATTTCTCATCAAGTAATGCGCTCAGTAAATCAAGCGCGCGGTCACGAGCCTGATGGGCGCGCCGGCAAAGCGCCGGGGTCTCCCGCCGGGAGTGATGATTGAGGGCGATCGATTGTGTGCCTCGATTCTCGCTATGGCGGTCGCTTCCCTAATCCTGCAGGCAGCGACGCTTCCCGTGTTATTCCGCCTGGCGCGGCACTCGGCTCAATAATCCGCCTTTCCTGGGATGACTGCGCGGACCCCGCCTCGCGGATTGGCGACGTCGCCAAGGCGGCGCGGGATCAGATGGACGTGGCAGTGAAAGATCGTCTGGCCGGCGGCTGCGCCGACATTGATGCCGATATTGAACCCTGCGACATTCGGGTCGTGCGCGAGGATATCCAGCCGGACCTCTTCCAGCAAATCGTCGATCGCGCGCTTCTCGTCTGCATCGAGATCGAAATAGCCCAGGACGTGGCGGTAGGGCAGAACCAGTGTGTGCAGTAGGGTGACCGGCGACGTATCGCGAACCGCATAAGCGAGATCGTTTCTAGCAACCGCTGTATCACTGCCCAGTGTGCAGAAGACGCAATTTTTGTCGGCCAACCCGCCGGTCATTGCATGTCGTGCAGATGGTAAGTCTCGTTGATCGAGCGCACCGTAAATCCGCCCTCCAATGCCTCGATCTGGTTGATGGCGCAGGGATCTTGGCCGAGCTGCCAATATCGCGACAGCGGCAGCTCGAGTGCGTGCAACAGGATGACACGATTTACACTGTCGTGCCCGACGACTACGACCGTCTCTCGCGGATGCCTCTGCATCAAATCGCGGAGTACCGCGACTGTGCGAGTGAGCAGATCCTGCAGGCTTTCGCCGCCTGGGATCGCGGCCCAGTGCGGCATCCGGTACCAGGTATCGAGCGCTTCGGGCCAGCGGGTCCTGGCCTCGTCGGGTGTCACCCCCTGCCATTCACCGTAGTCGATGTCGATGAGTCCCTGGAGCGGCTCTGGCGACAGCCCGAACGACCGGCCGATCGCCTCTGCGGTAGCGCGGCAGCGGCTCAGTGGGCTGGCATAGACCGCGGCAGGCTTCCACGTCGCAAGAATGCGGCGTGCCGTTGCCTCCGCTTGCCGACGCCCGGCAGGCGTCAATTGCAGGTCGGCGCGTCCTCGGAAACGCTCCGGTGCGATGCCTTCGACATGCCCATGGCGAACGAGGATGATCTTTGTCACATCGTCCTCCCGGACAGCAGACCTCGCTATCTATCACATCATCATTGGGTTGATCGGCCAAGTGAAACTATTGGGCAAATTACCGGCGTCCACAAACCGCGCGGTGATCATTGAGTGAAGGCGCAGCCATTCCTTCCTGATCTCGGTGGTTGGGTTGCCGTAGAGCAGGTTGTCCAACTGGCCGGGATCGCTCTTGAGGTTGTAGAGCTCATATTCGAGCTGGCTACCGTCCAACCCGAAATATACCGCATAGGTCCAGTCGCCCTCGCGGATCGCGCGAATGTGGCCGGCCGGAAAGCTAGGCGGGAGGAAAAACAGATCGTCAAAGGAGAAGATGGCGGAACTCTTGACGGCTGTTGACGGCTCTCGCATGACCGGCACGATGCTCTTGCCCAGCGCATAGGATTCTGGCTGCGGAACCCCGACAAGGTCGAGGATCGTCGGCATCAGGTCGAGATGGTCGTAGAACGCGTCGGTCTGGAGAGGCTCGGGGTAGAGCTTTGGATCATGGACGATCAGCGGGATATGAATCATTTCCTCATAGGCGGTGTACGCCTTCTCCCGCATCCCATGCGAGAGGCCGCCCTCGCCGTGATCGGCCAGCCGGATGATAATCGTTTTATCGATCAACCCCGTCTCTTCAAGTGTATCGAGTACGGTCGCGACATGTTTGTCGGCAACGGTGTTCAGATAGGCGTAGAAATTCACGTACTCTCGCAGCGCTTCTGCAGTATCGAGCGGCGCGGATTTGTTGTAGCTCGCGCGCGCGGCTCTTTGCACTGCGGGCTTCTTCGATAAGTCGTCGGCATAATTAGTCGGCAGTTCGATACCCAGATTGGCAAAGGCCTCATGCTGGTAGCCCGCCGCTTTCCAGCTCGTCGGGTAGACGTAGACATCGTGCGGATTGACCAATGATACAAAGAGGCAAAACGGCTTTTCCTGGGTGAGCGCCCGATGTTTGAGAAAATCGACGACACTTTCGCCAAAGCCCGCGGTCTGGCCGCGGGCGCCAGGCTCGACGCCCTCTATATAACGCCCGTCGTTGTTAGGGTTGGCGCCACCCAGTGTGGCGAGCCCGTCGAATTTTCCAAACTCGGTCGGTTGCCAGGTCTCGATCGCATTACCGGCATCGGGTGGGTTCCAGCCCGACCAGCCGAAATTTTCCTCCATCGCCCTGATATCCGCCGCCGACCAGTCTTCTCCGCCATTACCGATCGCGGCGTTGGCTGCATAGCTGAGGTGCCATTTGCCTTTCCAGATCACCTCATAGCCGGCTTTTTCCTTGAGCAGAGATGCGATATTCGGCAGACGGTTCTGGTGGGCCAAGCCGGGCCATAATAAAGTCCGGGCCACACGGTTCACCGGCGCAAACCGCCCCGTCATCATCACCGCGCGCGACGGAGAACATTGGCAAGCCGCAGTGTATGCGCGATTAAAATAGAGGCCGTGGCGCTTTAACCGCTGCAGCGCAGGAAGGTGTCTTTCAGCCCAGCCTTTTGGCAATTGCATATGATGGCGTTCTTGGTCTGTCATTAACACGACGATATTGGGGCGCTTTGACGGGTTGAGGGGCTCGCCGCCCACTGCCCGCGCCGCAACGCCGCGAGTGCTGCCAATGATGCCGGCGGCAAGACCTGCTCCACCGGTCAATAAACTGCGCCGTGTCGTCGCGTTGGGCCGGCGACTGGTTTGGGAGGTGTCGTTTGTTGAACCGTCGAGCCGTCGATACCGTTGCATCCGCCTCGACCTCTCCCAGTCTTCGCGTTTGCCGTTCCCCGGCATTAATCGGTTATGGCTAAAATATCGTTAATCTCAGTAGACTGAGGTTATGTCGTAGGCTGATCTCTCGAGGAGGTACTTCGATGCCCGCTGACCCAAACCGCGTGATCCTGACCGGGGAGAACCCGTTTATCCGGTTGAGCGCGAGCGATGCCGATCCTCTCACGACGAATGCGAGTTTCTGGCGCATCATCTCGTGTCCGGCCGGACCCGGGCACGTCCTCTATCTCAACAGCGAGCTGACCGGAAATCGTTGGCGCATCTACGCCGACAACATTGCGATGGCGCGCTGGCTGCAGTCGACGGTGCAGGGGATGCTAAACCCGGAAACCGCGGATACATCGATCCCAGTGACCGACGCGCAATTCAGCAAATCCGGGGATCCACGCTACTTCTGGACCGAGCGGCTTGTTGCGCGCGACGAGGAGATCAGCCTCACCTGGTACGAGATCGGCGAACCCTTGCTGATCCACACGCCGCCCAACGCTGAACCCGGGCGCCGCTACGGGGTATGCACCTTGCTGATCCCCGCCCTCGGTGCGCGGCTGACCCGAAACGGCATCGAGGCAGCCGGCAAGCCCTGGCCGAGAGACCGCGAAGGCAGGCCCTTCAGCACCTGCGCCCTGGCGTTTTCCGAGAGTTGGACCGAAGCGCGCTAAATAACAAACGATTTCCTCCCGAGCCTCGTCATTCCGGGGCGCCGTGCAACGGCGAGCCCGGAAGCCATTTTCCAGAGGCCCGTGTTCATGGTTTCCGGGCTCGCGACCTTCGGCCGCGCCCCGGAATAGCAGATTTGCGGCGGCGCTAAATGTCGGCGTAGACGTGGGTTTCGGCGTGGGCGCCGGGGTGCGTGACGGCGCCCTTTTCGGCGTCACCGACAGTCTGCGCGTATTTCCACAAAGTTCCCGATTGGTAGGCATTCTTGCGCGGCGTCCACGCGCGACGGCGTTCGGCGAGCTCAGCTTCACTCAGCGCGACATCGATCGTGCCGGCAACCGCATCGATTGTGACCCGGTCGCCATCCTTGAGCAGAGCGATCGGACCGCCAACCGCCGCTTCCGGCCCGACATGACCGATGCAAAAGCCATGCGTCGCGCCGGAAAACCGGCCGTCGGTCATCAGCGCTACTTTCTCGCCCACGCCTTGCCCATAGAGCGCCGCCGTCGTCGACAGCATCTCGCGCATGCCGGGGCCCCCGCGGGGTCCTTCGTAGCGGATCACGATGACGTCGCCCTCCTTGTAGCGGCGCTTCTCGACCGCCTCGAAGGCATCCTCCTCGCGATCGAAGCACAGTGCCGTGCCCGCGAAGCGCAACGTCTGCATGCCGGCGACTTTGACCAGCGCTCCTTGCGGCGCCAGATTGCCTTTGAGCACGACAAGTCCGCCGGTCGGCGCCAGCGACGCCGAGGTTGGGCGCACCACGTCCTGACCGGTCGGGAAGCGCACATTTGCGAGGTTCTCGGCGATGGTTTTACCGGTAACGGTCAGGCAGTCGCCGTGCAGATAACCGCCGTCGAGCA
>Ga0126371_10005049_pt1 | contig 11709 bp, 16 predicted proteins | sample PanSoiMetaPlot_4_FD_110145 | JGI IMG/M metagenome (GOLD analysis project Ga0126371, IMG submission 110145) | Tropical forest soil microbial communities from Panama - MetaG Plot_4 | ecosystem: Environmental > Terrestrial > Soil > Tropical forest > Bulk soil | place: Panama | collected 2016-02-17
GCTTCCGAGGCGCGCCGCGCCTGCGCGCGGCTCTGTTCCATCGCCTCGCCGGCCATCGCGCCCTGCTCGCGCATCAGCGCCTCGCTGAGCTTGCGGTTCCCGTCCGCGAAGGCGCGCGCCTGGCGGCTGAGAAACTCGCTCTGGACCTGGGTCCACTCCAGCGGATCCTTGAGATGAACCATGCGGTTGCTGAACTCGCTCGTATTTTCCACCGCCTGCTCCGCGACCGCGACGGCGTGCTCGCGCATCATGGCGGCCTGCTTGCCGAAACCTTCGGCGGCGCGGTGGACCATGGTGAGCATGCTGTCGAGCGCCGCCATGCTCTGGCGCATGTTGAAGTCGGTGAACTGCGCCATCCAGTTCGCGCTGGAACCTGCGGCCTCGCTCACGCGCTCGATGTTCTCCTTGGCAAAACCTCGTGGGTTAGGTGCCATCGTGTGGCCTCCCTATCGACTGGTGCGATGTTGCTGTTTTGGGGCCCGCCGGTAGACCGGTGCGATTGGCGGAGCCTCGCACGTCAACGAAGCGACACACGCCCACGTTCCGCCCCAGTCCGCGGAAATTGCCGCACCGCGGAATTTTTCCGGCGACACGGCGGACGGCGGTGTTTTCGTAGCCCGTGCCGCGCTCAGTGCGACGACCCGCCGCCGAGCCGCGCCAGCAGCCAGCCGACGAGGCCGCCGCTCGAGCCGCTCAGCAGCGCCGTCACGGTGTGGCCGATCGAGGAGGTCGCGCGCCGGCTGCCGGCCTCGCGGTTGCGATCGTCCTCGAGCTTGCGGATGGCGTCGAAGGCGCGCCGCAGGTCGTCGGCGAAGCGCGCATGCTCGCCCTTGAGGTCGCGCTCGACGCGGTCGATGGTCGCGCGGATGCCGCCGAGATGATCGGCCTTGAGGTCCTGGATCTCCTGGCGGATGAAATCCTTGACCTCGGCAAAGCCGGCCGCGAAGCGGTCGGGCATGCGGTCGACCGCATCCTCGACCCTGCCGACGCGCCGCTCCAGCGCCGGCACGCGGTCGGGCATGCCGGCGGTTGATCTCGCCATGGCGGCAGTCTCCTGTGGTTTACTGAACGACCGCGGGCCTCGAACGCCATCCCGGTGCGCAGGCGCCGCGACCAGCATTACCAAGTATCGTTATTAGGTGTCGTTCTTTGCGCGGCGGCGCGCAGCCCCTCGACATGATCGCGAGCGATGCGAGGCCCTGACGGATGCCCGAACGCAACGCGCCCGGCCGCACGAGGCTCCGGGCGCGCAAAAGGCAGACTTAAATTCTTGCTTCGGCGAAATGCGCGCAAAGCGCAAGCGAAAACGGCGTTATCCTCACAAAAAGCTGACACGCCGACGGCCGGGGGACTGACGCCAACGCCGAGTGCCGAAAGGCGAGGCCCGCCCCGATGCTGGAGGCGGCCTCAGTCGTGCGTGGGACGACGCATTTCCGCCTCGCTGCAGAAGCTCAGCGCCAAGTCGTAGGCGTCCTTGGAAAGCGAATGAATCTTCTCCACAAACTGATCGATCTGGGCCTTGTTTTCGAAACAGGTCGGCTCGGGGTTCATCCAAAGGACATTCGCATGCGTCATCAGCGAAAGAGCGGCGCGGCACAGCCCGGTGTCAGTGTGAGGCAGAGGTTTCAGGGCATTGACGCGGTCAAGTTCATGCACGGCGCTGGCTTGCAGTTGCTTGAACTGGAGAAACCGCTTGTTGTAGGCATCGCAATCGGCGTTCGCCGGCGTCGGCAGCCATGCTGCTGTCAACACGCTCATCGCAACCAGGAAGATGTCGGCTCGCATCGCATCAATCCAATTTTCACATGAAAAGCTCAGGAGCGTGCCACGGGCCTTGCCTGTGCCCGCGGCCCAGCCCTTCTTTGCAGCAAACTCGCCGGCACGATGATGGACGAGGCCGCCGACGTCGACAAGCTCGATCAACCCGAAAAACGACACGCCGACGGCCGGCGGGCGGATTGACGCCGCGGCGGACAGCGCGGCCCGGCACGCTTGATGCGTGGGGCCTTTCGCAACCCGCGTGTTAAGCTGCGCCGTGATCCGCACGGAGGACCGCCATGACGATCATGCGACGCGTGGGACTCTTGGTTCTTGCAACCATGGCACCGACGCTCGTCGGTGCGGGATCGAGCGCGGCAGAGTCCGCGATGCAATCGGCGCGCCGGCAATGCTGCACGCAGCTTTCCGGCATCTGGAAGGAGGGCGCCGCGAATGGCGGCGGCTATGGCGCCGCCGGCGGATTCTGCTACGGCGTCGACAGGAACCTGGACGGATTCTACCGGTGCGTCCAGCAGAAGGCGTCGGCGCCCGCCCGCAAGAAATAGGATCATTCCCGTTTCGTCAGCGCCATCGCCTTCTCGATGTCGTCCAGCCGCTTTTCCAGTTGCGCCGACGTGACCGTCTGCGAGAACCCGGTGAACACGTTGGCGAGCTCGCCCGCCTCGCGGGCGCCGAGGTCGCCGACGCCGAGCGCCTGCACGATCACGCCCATGCCGGCGACCGCGTCGGCCGCGGTCGTCATCGGCGGCAGATCGATCGCCACCGTCCGGTCGCGCTGCGGCGGGCAGATGCGGTCGATGCACAGGCGCAGCGCCCCGACATGGCCGTCCTTGGCGATCTCGATCAGCTTGTTGACGAGCGCCTCGGCATCGCCTTCGAGCATGCTTTCGGCGAGCAGCGTGAGCTTGTTGCGCGCGCCGAGCGGGCGGCCCAGGGGGTTGCCGCTCTGGCCTTTTTGGAACGTCATGGTCTTCTCTCCTTCCATGGGCGCGCGCGGTCGCGGCCGGGATGGCCGGACGTTGCAACGCAAAAATTTCGGGGTGGTCGCTTGTTAAATACAACGAAAATACAAGCGGGCCGGTCGACGATATGCTCGGTCCCAGTTCTTCGGGTTATGACCCATTGCGGCCCGATATAGAGACAGTGACGGGACCTTCATGACCAAGCCTGTCGCCTCCGGTCCGACGACCTTGCTCAAGGTGCGCCGCCTCGACGCGCGCGACGTCGCCGACTATCGCGAGCTGCGCCTCGAGAGCGTGAGGGCGCATCCGGAATCCTTCGGGGCCTCGTGGGAGTCCGAGGCGGAGAAACCGGTCGCGTGGTGGGCCGAGCGCCTCGACACCACCGCCGTCTTCGGCGGCTGGGTGAACGACTCGCCCCTGGTCGGCACCGCCGGACTTGCGGTGCAGGACAGTCCGAAGCTGCGGCACAAGGGCGTGCTGTGGGGAATGTACGTGCGGCCGGCGGCGCGCCGAACGGGCCTCGCGCCAGCCCTCCTGCAGCAGATCGTTGCGCATGCCCGGACCGTGGTCGAACAGGTCTGCCTGACGGTGGTGGCCTCGAACGTCGCGGCGCGCCGGCTTTACGTCGCGGCCGGATTCGAGGAATACGGCCTGGAGCCGCGCGGCCTGAAGCTCGGAAGCGAATACTACGACCAGGTCCTCATGGTCCTCCGGCTCGACGCACGCGCGGAGCCTGCGACGCGCACGCCTGGCCCGCGTTGAGCGGAATTTCGGAGCGGCCGCTTGTTAAATACAACGAAAATACAAGCGGGCGGGTCGCGGAGCGTCGGCGACCGGCGCAGCGGCCGACGGCCCTCGATATCGCAGTATCGATTCAGAACGTTTCAGGCGCGGCTTAAGGACTTGCCCGGATGGACGCCTACGATGGCGAACCGACGCCCCAAGTGACGACAAATGGGACACGACAAATGCGCCCACGCACATTCGCGCTGATTGCGACGGCCCTGACCGGTCTCCTGGCGCCATCGCAAGTCATGAGCCAGACGATAACGCCGAACCTGCCGGGCACGCCGCCCGATCCATGCGGCCCGCATGGATGTCCGCCGCCCCACGTCAAGCTGTGCAAGACGGTCTATGTGCACGAATGCGTCGAATACCAGGGGTCGCCGCCCCGGTGTAAGCGCTTCCAAAGCGTTCCCCATCAGGAGTGTTCGTGAGATTCGCGCGGTCGCCACAACAAGACGGCGAAGCAACGGCGGGGACCAGCCGCAAAGTCGTCACTGGCGCGCCGCGAGCCAGGCCGGCGAGCGACAACCAGAAAAGAGACATCGCAATGCACGCGCGTTTCCGCCTCCTGCTGCTATTTGCGGCGCCGTTTGCCCTGAGCCCGTTCACCGGACAGGCGAACGCCGACGCACTGCACTTGCTATGCGGCGGCTCCTACGGCGAAAGAACCGTCGATGTCGATTTCGGTCGGCAGACCGCCTGCATGGAGATGTTGAATCCCCAGATCAATCCGCCGCTATGCCAGCGCGCGTCGATCGGCCCCCGTTACGTCCGCTGGAATTATCCCAACGTGATCACGCTCGATCTGACGGCGGCGCGCATTACCTGGGCCGACGGAACCGTCGCTGGATGCCGCAAGACCGAACCGCTCCGATGACGATAGCTGAGGAAACGCGATGGGAGGCTGCGCCATGCCGTCAACTCGAATGATGTACCGGTCAGCGGCGGCGGCATGCGTCGGCGGATGCGCTTTCCTCGCGCCCGCGCAGGCCAGGACGATTGCGCTGAGTTGCTACCTGATGAGCCAACCGGAATTCGTCAGCACATTCTATGTCGATCTGGATCGCAAGACCGTTACGACCACGGCGCATTCGTCGCCGACGAATAGACAGATGCAGACCTACCCCGCCGAGATAACGGACCGCACCATTCGATGGTGGTCCGGCAATCGAGTTCTCGGAACACTCGACCGATACAGCGGCATTTACGATGCCGGCGCCGGCTTCCGCCATAAATGCCAGGTCGTGACTGAACCTGCGATCAAGTAGCTTCGCTCGTGACGCGTCGCGGACCTCGCCTTCGCGTATTCGCGTGTTGTCAATCGTTGGATGGATCCGGAGAAAACAAGATGCGGCGCTATCTGGTCCTCGGGGCAGTGATTGCCTTCTTCTCGTTTACGGCGGCAGCCGGCACGCTCGATCGTCCATTGCCGGCGGACGCAAAGGTCCTGCGCCAATCGGAATTCTCGGTGGGTGCGAGCGGACAAGTATCCGACATCATCATCGCGCGTGACGGTCGCTTCACGCTCGACTACGTCGTCGCCGGAGCGACGCCGATTCGCACCGTCATCCTCACCGACGAGCAGTACCGGCAGGCCAACAGTGGTCGGAAGCCGAAGAAGCCGTTCGTCATGGACGTGGCCGTGCAGGGTTCGGGCAGCCAGTCCATTCGGCTTGCGACCGGCACCTATCACATTCTATGGATGGGCGATGCCGCCGCGCACATGAGCTATCGCGCCTGGTGGCAGAGCGAGTGAGCGTTGTACGCACCTCGCTTGCGACGCTATCCTGGCAACGTGGGGCGGCGCGCATCGGACCGTGGCGGGATTTCCCGTGAGCAGGCTGCTTGGCGGCACATATGCTGCGCTCGGCGTTATTGTCATCTTCCTCGTCGTCCCGGCATTGGTCGGAAAAACGGATGGAATTCACGCCTCCCTGTTGATTTTCTTTCCCGGCCTTCTTGCGGGATCGTACGCCGGCGGAGAAATCCGCAATGACTTTCTCGGCCGCGTGAAGAGCCTGCCGGCATCGGTCCAATGGCTGGCCGTCGTCCTCGGGGCCGTCGGCTGGCTGATCGTCGTCTTGTTTCTCGCGGCCGTTGCGGCACAGCTCTGGGAGCTGGCGCGGGTGACGTTGTTCCCGGGCGTCGAACGTTGGAACGGCTGGCTCTTCTGGGTGTCGCTCTTTGCCTGCCTCGGCCTGACCGCGCTCGCCGGCAAGGCGGCGCGCGCCCTGCTCGCTCGGCGCTGAGCGACCGGCGGTCACCTGGCCGCCGGATAGGTGAGCGCCGGAACCCGCGCCATCAGGGCGTATGACGCGTTGAGGCCGAGCGCCACCGCGATGACGAGGCCGATGCCCACCGCGATGCGCGGCTTCGACCGCCGCAGATGCGCGCGTCAACAGCCAGGCCGGGATCAGGAAGACCAGCACGGCCACGCCCTCCTCGAGGGCCTGCACCTGTCGGTAGCCGCGAATGAGGACGATGAGGTCCGTCTGCTGCGCGCCGCCGAGACGGCTCAGGATCGAGAGGTCGCGGACCAGGACGATGAACGACAATCCCGCCAGCACCCACAGGACGGTGCCGGCAACGATGCGAACCTTGGAGCTCATGATCCCCCCTTTGATCGTGCGCGATCACCGCCGCGCGGAGGCCGCGGCGCGCCTCGCCGCGGCGGCCGAAAGTCGTGGCGCGCTACCAGATCTGCCACCACGGCTTCTTGGGAAACTTTTTGGCGCAGGCGAGCAGGCACTTGCTTGCGCGCAAGACCGGCCCTTCGCCCACGGTCCCACCGCCCATCGCACACGCGTTGAGCTCCGCCGGCGGCCTGTTGAGATAGTCGGGGTAGACGACGCTTTCGCAGTAGGAAGAACTCGTCCTGCACGCGCCGTCGCATTCTTCCCAGGTCTTGACCTGCGCGGCGGAAAGACCGCAGGCGCCGCCGCTGAGGGCCGCGGTCAAAACTGCGACCCGAAATCCCTTGCGAAATTCCTGCATCCCCGTTTCCCCCCTGCCCGCCGCGCAATGTGGTCCGGTCGCCGTCGCGCCGCAACGGCAATCCGCGGGACGCTGCATCTTGCGTGGCGGAATTCCCAGTGACCGTTTGTGGAATGCAAGTCGAATACGATCGCGCGGGACGGCGGACCAACCGCTTTCGATCTGCGCACGCGCTCCGAGTTTTTCGGGTCATGACCTTTCACTTGGTCGCGGCTATTGACTCGCCCCGGCGGGCCGCACTTCACTATCTCGTGCCCGCAGGTCAGGACTCGCGAGCGGTCGGGAGGACCTCCGCGCGGGCGCATCGGCACTGAAACCGCAAAGGTGACGAATGGGTGCACGCACATTCACGCTCGTGGCCGGCCTGATCTGTCTCCTCGCCTCGTCGCAGGTGATGAGCCAGACGATAACGCCGAACCTGCCGGGCACGCCGCCCGATCCATGCGGTCCGCGTGGCTGCCCGCCGCCACATGTCCAGCTCTGCAGGACGGTCTATGTGCACGAGTGTGTCGAGTACCAGGCGGGCCGGTGCAAGCGCTTCCAAAGTGTCCCCCGCCAGGTGTGTTCGTAGCCTTCGCGAGTTCGCTGCAACAAGGCAGCGACGCAACGGCGGGTACCTGTCGAACCCCAGGAGAATTTCCGGGAAGGTATATGATGTCGAGGACGTCGACCGTCGTGCGGCTGTGTTGCATCTCCGGCGTTGTCTGGATGGTCGCAGCTCCCTCGGCTGCGTCGGCGGCAGGCAACTGTACCAGCATTCAGGCGCAGTGCGCCGTCGAGGTCGGTGGCAGCTGCGATCCGAAGACAGGCAAGTGGCAATACGCTCACGGTGTCGACGCGTTCAACGCCTGCGTCTGGCGCAAGCAAAAAAAGCGTTGATCGTCCAAGTACGCGCAGTCCGGGTTGAGCAAGCGACACCCGGAACGTTTGGTGCCGTGATGCTCAATCCGGGCGCCGCGTCGCGGGCCCGACGTTCGCCTTCAAATCGGCAAGGCCCTTGCGATCGTCGGCGGTCAGCTCGCCCAGCCACTCCCGCCACAGCGCTTCGAGCGGCTGCGGGCCCTGCCGCCAGGCCTTCCAGGCCTGCCGGGGAATCGTCGGGATGCCGACCTCCTCGAGCAGGGCGTCGCCGTCGAGCACCCGTCCGATCTCGTCCTCCGTGAGCTCGCCCGCGCCCCTCGCCTCGCGCCAATGCACGCAGTGCGGCGCATCGGATTGGCTCAGCGCGCCCTTGGCGATGAGGAGGTAGATCAGCGCCGGCATGTGCGCCGGGTCGAAACACCAGACGATCGATCGGGATTTGCCCAGGCGATCGTTGGCGTCGTCGAACATCCGCAGCGAGCGGCGGTCGGCGGCGCGGTTGGCGACAGGGCGGATCATGGGAAGGCTCCCGTCATGATGCGGTGTTGGTGCGGCCTTGCGGGATGCGGGGGCGCAACCGATGCCCCAAACGCAAAGCGCCCGCAGCACGAGGCTCCGGGCGCGAGAAAGGCAGACTAGGATTCATGCCTTCGCGCAAGAGCGCGGAAAGCGCAAGCCTGAATGGCGTTTTCCCCATAAAAAGCTGTCAGCCGTCCCTGGGCCGTGAAGGCGCTTCCCAAGGTACACGCGCTTTCCCCGCCGCCTCACGGGCGGTGTCCACTAAATGCTGATCCTGGCAGCGCGGATGACATCCGCCCATTTATCTCCGTCGGCCGCAATCCGCTTCCCGAACTCGGCCGGCGAATGCGCAATCACGGTCTCGCCCAAGTGTTCGAGACGGGCTTTCAGCAGCGGATCGGTCAGACCTTCATTGATGGCCCTGTTGAGCTTGTCGACGATGTCGGGAGGGGTCGATTTCGGCGCGACGATTCCGAACCATTGACTCGCCTCGTAGCCCGGCACGAATTCACCCGCCGGCGGCACGTCGGGCAATACCGCGGCGCGCGTCCCGGATGTGACCGCCAGCGCGCGAATCTTCGCCGCCTTGATGAAGGACATCGATGCCGCCGGTCCCATGAAGGCGACCTGGACCTGCCCGCCCATGAGGGCGGTGAGCGCGGGTGCGCCCCCCCGATAAGGCACATGGACCATGTCGACGCCGGCCATGAGCTTGAACAACTCGCCGGCGATGTGCGGTACGGTTCCGTGGCCGGGCGACGCCATGCTGAGCTTGCCGGGATTTGCCTTGGCGTAAGCGACGAATTCCGGAAGCGTATTGACGGGAAGCGAAGGACTGACGCTCAGGATGATCGGCTCCTGGCCGACCACCGCGACCGCCGTGCTGTCACGAACGAAGTTCACCTTTCCGTTCTGCGCCTTGATGACCTCGGCCGATGACGCCATCAAAAGCGTGTAGCCGTCGGCCGCCGCCCGCAACGCAAATTCGGTGCCGACGCTGCCTCCGCCCCCGACCCGGTTTTCGATCACGACGGGTTGGCCAAGGCGACGGAAAAGCCATTCGCCGACCAGCCGCGCGAGGGTGTCTGCCGCGCCGCCCGCCGCATAGCCGACGACGAGTCGCAACGGCCGCGCCGGATAGCTCTGCGCCGCGGCCGTTCGCGACAGGATCGGCACCATGGTCGTGCAAAGTGCAAGACGAAGGAAGTCGCGACGTCCCAGCGATTTCATGTTCGCCCTCCCGTTGCGCCGCCAGCGGCATTCGATCGTGGGGACAAGCCGTAGGCCTGCGCCGATCAAAACGGAATTGCCTAATTCGTTGTGTCCCTATAAAAACTTCCTATGCCCAGGCCGATCCCGCAGGACCGCATCAGCCGGCGTCTTCGCTTTCGCGATCTGCAGGTCTTCTTTTCGGTCGTGCAGTGCGGCAGCATGGCCAAGGCCGCCAACGTGCTCGGCGTCACGCAGCCCGCCGTCTCGGAGGTCGTCGCCGGCCTCGAGCACGCATTCGGCGTTCGTCTCTTCGATCGTACCCCGCGGGGGGTCGAGCCGACGATCTACGGCCGCGCACTGCTCAAGCGCGGGGTGGCGGCGTTCGACGAACTCGAGCAGGGCATCCGCGACATCGAATTCCTCGCCGATCCGACCAAGGGCGAAGTGCGCATCGGCTGTCCCGATTCGCTTGCCGGCGGGCTCCTGGCGCCCTTTATCGAGAAATTCTGCGCGCGCTATCCAGGCATCGTCATCGCCATCGAGCCCGTGCCTTGGCCCACGTTGGAGCTGCCCGAGCTGCATGCACGCAAACTGGACGTCGTGGTGGGGCGGTTGTCGAAGCCGCAAGCGGATGATCCCTTCGGCGACGACGTCGACGTCGAGATCCTGTTCGAGGACGAAGCCGTCGTCGCGGCGGGGCCGAACAGCCGATGGGCGCGCCGGCGCAAGATCAGCCTGGCGGACCTGCGCGATGCATCATGGGTCGGGACCTCGCGGGAAACGCTGACCAGGATCCTTTTGGACCGCGCCTACCAGGCCGCCAACCTGCAGCCGCCCGCGATGCGGGTGATGACCTTCTCGGTGCAGCTGCGAGCGCACCTGCTCGCGCGCGGCGATTTCGTGGCGGCGATGCCGAGATCGATGCTGAAGCTCAATCCCGAGTGCCGTGGCCTGAAGGAACTGCCGGTCAAATTGCCGAGCCCGAGCTTTCCGGTCATCATCGTCACGCTGAAAGGCCGGACGATCACGCCGCCGGTCGATCTGTTTCTGGGCGGCTTGCGGCATCACGTCGGAGCGCTGGCGCTTTAGCGGGGATGCGGGGGCGTCACGGATGCCCCAAACGCAACGCGCCCGCAGCACGCGGGCTCCTGGCGCGAGAAAGGCAGACTAGGATTCATGCCTTCGCGCAAGAGCGTGGAAAGCGCAAGCGCGAATGACGTTTTCCCCACAAAACACGGCGTAGCCCGGATGAGGCGGCGGCGGGTCGGCGCGGGCAAGCGCCGGGGCAGATTGTGAAGGATGAATGGCAGCCCGGGAACTCGATGGCGAAATCTGAAGGGATGATGACAGCGGCAGCCACCTCCCCTGCGCGGCGGCATGACGGTTGCCCAAATACGAGGCGCCCGCGGCACGAAGCGCCGGCGAAATGAAAGTCTTCGTTGCACGCCGTGAAATCTCTTCTGCGAAAAGTTCCAATTCACAAGAACAAATAGCTTTTAGCGGGATCGCCATATAACCCCGAGTTCTTTCGATAATGATATCGTCTGTGCGGAAATACGTTTTTGCGACGACAAAAACCCGAAGACGACATCGCATCGCTTGTTTGCAGTCGCGCTTCGTGTAGCATCGTCGATGAAGCTGCCGGCGAACACATGCTGTTTCGCGAATGAAACGCAGCGATTTGTGTCGACGGCGCGCGGGGGAGCGTTGCATGAAACGTTTATCTGTCATTGCTGTCGCCTTCATCGGCGCGACGTCGGCGCCCATCGGCGCCGCGCGCGCAGCCGACCAGATCTATGCGTGCGTCAACGCCAGCAGCGGCGAGATCAAGCTCGTCGCGCAAAATGCGGCCTGCAAGAACAACGAGACCCTGGTCGTCTGGAACGTCGTCGGGCCGCAGGGCATGATTGGACCGGCCGGGCCCGTCGGTCCGCAAGGCCCGATTGGCCCGATTGGTCCGGTTGGACCGCTGGGGCCGCAAGGTCCGGCCGGCGTAAATGGGGCGCAAGGTCCGATCGGTCCGGCCGGCGCAAACGGAGCGCAAGGTGCGATCGGTCCGGCTGGACCGCAGGGTCCGATCGGTCCGGTTGGCGCCAACGGGGCCGCGGGTCCGATCGGTCCAGTCGGGCCGCAAGGTCCGATCGGTCCGGTGGGCGCAAACGGGGTCGCGGGTGCGATCGGCCCAGTTGGGCCGCAAGGGCCACAAGGTCCCGCTGGCGCGAACGGGGCGCAGGGTCCGACCGGGCTCCCGGGTCCGGCGGGACCGCCGGGGGCGGCCGGAGCCGCAGGGGCGAGCTCGGCCATCGAGCTCAACTGCACCGTCGGGTCGCTGGCGGTTCCTCAAGCCTTGCTCGGCCTGAACAAAGGCGCCGCTTTTGGTCCCTTGGCTACGCTGTTCGGCGGCAACAACATGCTGGTGCAGCCGGGATCCTATCTGGTGCACTTCGACGCGCCGAACATCCTCGTGTCTGCGTCTGTACCGACGGATCCGTTCCTGCCCGAGGTCGATCTCACGCTGAATACCGTGAGCGGGACGGTCAAGTTGCCGTTCGTGGGACAGACCATTCCGCCGCCGGTCAATTCCGCCGTGAGCACC
>Ga0126371_10005051_pt1 | contig 11708 bp, 10 predicted proteins | sample PanSoiMetaPlot_4_FD_110145 | JGI IMG/M metagenome (GOLD analysis project Ga0126371, IMG submission 110145) | Tropical forest soil microbial communities from Panama - MetaG Plot_4 | ecosystem: Environmental > Terrestrial > Soil > Tropical forest > Bulk soil | place: Panama | collected 2016-02-17
CCCACCGCCCGCGTCGTTACCGGCACGGTGAAGTCTAGCTTCGCGGGTGCTGCTCCGATTGCTCGTGCAGCTCACGCATGATCGCGGACAGCCTCGGGGCCGCCGCGGCGCTCCTGCTCAGGATATCGCTCATGAGATCGAATCCCAGCGCGCGGTAGCTTTCGAATTGCGACTCGCTGAAAAACTGGTCCAACGTCGTCTCGTGCGGGAAATCCGGATGGGCGGCCGCATACGTGCGCACGCCGGCATTCGTGACGATATCCTTGTGATAGGCCGATTTCACGTAGAGGACGAAGCCCTCCTGCCCGGACCCATACTCGATCGTTCCAATGGCATAGAGCCGCACGTCGTCATCCGACGATCCAGATGAATTCCCGGTCGCGTCGAGCCGATCCTCCTTGGTGCGGCTTCTGAGCTCATTGAGCCCGTCGAACTTGATGTTGACGCCGAGGTCGATCGCGATCTTGCGCACCGCATTGCCGAGATCGTCGAAAGCAAAGTCGGGATCGCAGCCGCCGTCGCTTATGATGATGAATTTGCAGCGCCGCCGCACCATTTCGTAGAGGCCGAGATTCTCGAAGTGACCGCCGTCCGACAGGTAGACGAACGGACGCTCCTCGGATGTCAAGCCGAACATCTCCGACAGGAATGGAAGGATGGCCATGCGGGGCGCTTCCATCTGGTAGGCTCTGTAACGCTTGTGCTTGTCAAAGCTGAGAAACGATCTCTCGCCCGCCTTGCCCGGATTGCCCAGCCACCAGCCCAGCCTGACATTGAACAAGGCCAGCAGCAAAGTCACGAGCGGGGACGAGTTGTATCCCATGTTCGGGCTCGCCGCCGCGCCCGAGATCGCCATTGCGGTTCCGAGCGAAATGCCTTCCCTCGGGTTACCGTATTCCCGCGTCACGCGATATGCCTTGCCGTCGGCATCATAGGCGGATCCCGAATGCAACGGACTGACGGTGAACGATGCCGCCTTGCGCTCCTGCCACGCCAGCCTGTTCGAGGATACGAGGTTCAGCGCCATGTTGATGACGTGGAACGGCTGCCATCGGACGGCCTGATCCTCCTTCGCCGGCCACAGCTCGTGCATCTGCGGATTGTCGCTCTGGTCGAAGCCGGTGAACGGATTGGGCCTGCGCGTCGCGTGCGACGCGCCGAGAAAGGCGCGGATGAGACGGTTGCGATAGAGCGAGTGCAGGGAGAACCAATTGATGTTGACGAAACGCGAAGCAACGAATGCGATCGCGACCGCCAGAGCGATGCCGAAGAGGAGCCATCGCAGATCATACGATGCGCTCGCAGACGCGGGACCGGCCACCAACTTGCTGTCAGAGAGAAAATGACCGAGCAGAATCTCGTCGAGGAGCACCGAAATGCCGACGAACAGGAAGACCAGGAAAATCGGGACCGTGAGAGCGAGCACGACATTGAGCGATAGCGCAGTCTTGCTGCCTGCGTTGCCCTGCGCCGGCGTCCCATCGCCGTGCCCGATCAACGCCGACACGATGCCCGACACGGGGCCGATCACCGACACCGCGGCTTTAACCCACGTCTGACTGAAGTGGCCGTATAATTCTCTCGCCAATTGCGGACCGGCCAGCACGAGGAACATGAGCACGAACCAGCCGGCGGCGATCGCAGCGTACCAGCCGGTCGAGCGACCGAACCACTCCCGATCCTGATCGGAGCGCTCCTGCGTGCTTGTCAGGCCGACGAAGATCATTTCTGCCGCGAGTTGCGACAGGATGATCCACGGCACGGCGCAGACGGCCAGGACGAGGATGTTGAAGAAGTACTCCGGACCGAGCGTGCTCAAGGCCTTGATGCCGAGGCCGACCGCGGCGCCGAACACCGCGCCGGCCGCGACCCAGGCCATGAAATCGGCGAACTGAACAACGGCCCGTTTGGTCCCGCTTCTCGGCGGCCACGCGATGATCCAGGCGAGCGCGTAGGCGCCGGCTCCCGCAAGCGGCCCGATGATGAGCATTTGGGACAGCGTCCAGCCCGATATTTCAGACCACTTTGCGTTGATCCAGATGCAGAGCATCACGGCCGCGATCGCGCCCCAGACCAGATCGCGTTTCAGGAACCCGAAATCGTCGACCCCGGGTGCCCGGTTCGCCTTTTCGTCATCGTGGCGAGCCGTCGCGGTGGCCTGCTCCCTGTTGGTTGCGCGCTGGCACGTCGGTCGATTGACTAGCGCGCAGCGCAGCGCAACCACGATGAGCGCGATTGCGATCGCGAAAAGTGCCAACGTGGATGAGGTGACATTGATGAGCTGACCCGACGTGGAGCCCGGCTTGGAAGCCTCCAGTAGCCTCGGCGCGTACGCGAGTACGACGGCATACAGCTTGACCAAAAGAAACACGACGCAAAGCGGAGGAATGAGCACGAACCAGTTCAGGAACATGTTGCGCAGGAACAGCGCGACGGCGGCCCAGGTGTCGGCCGACAGGAGCCCAAGCCTCGGCGTGAGATAGTTGCTGTAGGAACGCAGCCAGTTGAGCGTCGGCGGCTCGACGTCGGAGCGCTTCCGACCAGTCAATGCCGACCACACCGATGCGTAGCCCGCGCGATGAAGCCACGCCGACAGCCAGCTCCCGATATAGCCGCCACCCGAGACGGTCGACAGATAGTGAACCTGCTTGAGCAGCGAATCCCCTGGCCCGCGTCCGTTGGGAAACGCCGCCAACGCCTGAATGATGCCGAGTCCGAATACGGCACTGCGGATGCCGCCGCCGGAAAGGCAGAGCGCGACCGAGTCCAATCGATTGAGGGCGCGATACAGAATGTCCCGCTCGGGCACATCAGGGGCAGGCTCGACGATCGCAGCCTCGGCTACCACCACGCCGTCCGCGACGATGGCGGCACCGACGATTTCGCCATTGGCCGCCGCGGCGTCGGCAACGGCGCTGGCGACTTTTTCGTCACCATGAATGGCCGCTGCCTCTTCGCGTAAGACCTGCTCCAGCCCGATCGCCGACATCGCCGCCCCCGGTCACGTCAACTACCTGGGGTAGCGTCTCGCGAAATCAGCAATTTGGCAATGGGCGAATGCCGGTCGAGGGTCGACCGCAGCATATCGCGGCATCCCGGGTTTCGACGCCCGGGAAGCCGCCGCCGCGCGGCTAGGCCGTCCCGGCGAGCCGCGCCGTCTCGTCCCAGAGCCGCCGCGCCGCCGCGTCGTCGCGCGCGACGTCGCTCGGCGTCTTTGGCTGGCAGCGCGTGAAATAGCCGCCGGTGACGTCCGCGACCTCGGGCGATGTCGCAAGATAGACGAGCGTCCGCGCGCCCTTCTCCGACGAGATCGCGAACAGCGACTTGGCGACGCGCACGCCGAAGGCGAGCAGCCCGCCGGCATTGTCGCCGTAGCGGGTCGCGACGAAGCCGGGATGGAAGCAGTTCGCCGTCACCCCCGTGCCGGCCCAGCGGCGCGCGAGTTCGCGCGTCCACATGACGTTGTAGAGCTTCGAGCGCTGATAGGCCTGGAAACCGCGGTAACCCCTGGCGAACTGCAGGTCGTCGAGATCGAGCTTTGCGCCGTAATGCGCGCCCGAGGCGGTGCTGACCACGCGCGCCGGCGCGGCGGCAACGAGCCGCTCGCGCAGCATCTGCGTGATCACGAAATAGGCGAGATGGTTGACGGCGAAATGGCTCTCCAACCCGTCCGCGGTCAGCTGGCGCGTCGTGAACAGCGCGCCCGCATTGTTGACGAGAAGATCGACGCGCGGCTCGGCGGCCGCGATCTCGGCCGCGACGCGCTTCATCTCGGCGATGCGCGCGAGATCGGCGTAATGAACGCGGTGCGCGGCGGCGGGCGCGATGGCGCGCAGGCGCGCGAGCGTCGTCTCCCCGCGCGCCGCATCGCGCGCGATCAGCACGAGCCGCGCGCCCTGCCGCGCCAGCTCCTCGGCCGCGACCTCGCCGATGCCGGAGGTCGCGCCGGTGATGACGCAGACTTTCCCTTCGAGTCCCATCCGCAATGCTCCGTTCTGATGTGCGTGGCCGGCCCGGTGCTAGTGCCCGGGCAGCACCACCACGGTCGGCGATGACGGCAGCGTCGTCTTGGAGACGACGAGCGACGGCGTCGAATGCATCTCGACCGGATAGGTCTGCCGCATGCGCGTCAGGAATCGCTCGAGCGTGAACGCGTTGAAGACGTGCATCGGTATGATCATCTGCGCGTGCAGCGACTGCAGCACCTCGACCATGCCGTCGAGATCGAGCGTGTAGCTGCCGTCGACCGGCGCCATCACGACGTCCATGCGGCCGAGTTCGTCGAGCTGGGACTGGGTCAGCGTGTGATGCAGATGGCCGAGGTGGGCGATGCACAGGCCGCCGATCTCGAAAACGAAGATCGAGTTGCCGTAGCGCTCGGTTTCGCCGGCCCAGGTCCGGATATTGGTCGAGACGCTGCGGACGTGCACGTCCTTGAACGCCACGTCATGGCCGGCCGCCTTGCCGTCCTCGCGCCAGCCGCGCAGGACGAACTTGATGCCCGGATCGGGGCGATCGGTGTAGTGCGTCGAGTGCGCATGATTCATGGTGACGATGTCGGGCAGCACGCGCGGGCGGACATAGTCGTTGTAATCGGTCGCGATGCGCACGCCCTCCGGACTCTCGATCAGGAAGGTGGCGTGCCCCACATAAGTGAGGCGCACCTCGCCGGCGGCGAGCGCCGCAAGCCGCAGCGCGGCCGGTGTCGCGCGCGGCGCGCGCGAGGCGACGAAGCCCGGGCAATTCTCCCGCATCTCGGGCTTGGCGGCCGGCGGCGCGGGCGTCTGCGCACCGGCGCGCGAGGCGAGGCAGGCGGCCGCGAAAGCCGTCATCACGAGAGCCGCAAGCCGAAAACCGCGCCGCATCGTCACGCTCCGCCGCGAACCGGGGCAAACCATAGCGCAGGGTCGGCGCGAGAGCATGGCGGCGGCGTCAAAAAAATCGGCCGCGGAAAACCCGCGGCCGTGTCAATGCTGAGCAATCTGCGTCGCGATCAGCGCGCGACGATCATGCCGCGGCTCGTCAGCACCACCCAGCGGCCATCTTGGCGGCGGATGTTCTCGATCCGCCCGAGGCCCGGCAGGCTGTCGCCCGGCTCGACCTCGATGACGCCGCCGTAGCGCGTCTGGATGAGCGCGGCGCCGTGGTAGACCCCGCGCACGTGCCAGCCGTCGAGAATGGGCGGGCCGCTGGGCCGCGCGGGCGAACCCGCCGCGGGCTGTGTCGCCGGCGCCGTGATCGAACCGGTCACGTCATTCGCGATGGCGGGGGCAGCGGACGCACGCCGCTCGATCCGCTCGACCGCATCGGCGAGCTTCGCAAGCTTGGCGGCAGGCTCGGCCTGCGCGCGTTCGACCCGGTCGAGCCGGTCGCCCAGCCTGGTGAGTTGCACGTTCGAGGTGCGGCCGGAGTTTTCGATCGACGCCTTGAGCGCCACAAGCTCTCTGTTCATGCGCGTGATCGTGTCGCGCAGCGGCCGCATGTCAGCCGACTCGACCGGCGCCGGCGCGCTCGCCCACATGGCGCCCAACTTGGTCGTGGCGGCAGAGCCCGCCATGGCGCCGACCACGGCCGTGATCGCGATCGCTGCGGCGAACGGCATGGCGCGACGCATCTTCTGCCATGGCTGAGCGGGCGTTGCGGCTGCCGCGGTGGTCGCGGCCGATGCAGCCTTTTCGCGCGCCGCGGCCCGCTCGAACGCGATCACCTTGGGCGGCGCCGTCGGGGGCGTCACCGGCGGCGTGCTGGTTGCTGTTTCGAGATTCGGTGCATCGGCCTTCGGTGCTTCGGCCTTCGGCGCTTCCAGCGCCACCACCTCTGGCGCCGCGATCTCCACCGCTTCGGCCGTCGGCGACGCGGTCGTCACCGGCTCGCTGCCGGCGACGTCTTGTGCTTGCGATGCTTGGTCCTGTGCTTGCGGGGTCGCCTGGTCGCCTTCGCGCTTGCCCATTGGAGCTGTTCCCGATTGGAATGTTTCACCAATCGGTAACCATCGGAGCTTACCAATTCGTTACTCGTCGGAGTTAACGGACGGTAACTAGGCATCAAATCGCGAGTCCGCGCTCCTGCGCCAGCACCTTGAGCGAGGTCTGCGGCCGCGCGCCGAGGTGCTGGATCACCTCGGCGGCCGCGAGCGCGCCCAAGGTCGCGGCCCGCTCGTGGCTGGCATCGCGGGCGAGCCCGTAGAGAAAGCCCGCCGCGAAGAGATCGCCGGCGCCCGTGGTGTCGACCACGCGTTCGACCCGATCGGCCGGCACCTCCAGCACCTTCTCGCGCCTGACCACGACGCAGCCCTTCTCGCTGCGCGTGACGACCGCGAGCCGCGCCTCCAGGCGCAGCGCCCCCAGCGCGGTGTCGAAGTCCGCGGTCTGGTAGAGGCTGCGCAACTCGGCCTCGTTGGCGAACAGAAGATCGACCGTGCCGGAACGCACCAGTTCGAGGAACTCGTCGCGCCAGCGATCGACGCAGAACGCGTCCGACAGCGTGAGCGCGACGAGGCGCTTCGCCTCGTGCGCGGCGGCGGCCGCCTTGAGGAAGGCGTCCTTGGCGTGCTTGGGGTCCCACAGATAGCCTTCGAGATACGTGATGGCGGCGCCCGCGACCGCGTCCGCATCGATGTCGCGCGGATGCAGATCCTGGGCGGCGCCGAGATAGGTGTTCATGGTGCGCTCGCCGTCCTCGGTCACCAGCACGTAGCAGCGCGCGGTCGAGGGCCCCTCGGAGGCCGGCGGTGTCTCGAAGGCGACGCCGGCGGCGCGGATGTCGTGCGCGAACACCTTGCCGAGCGTGTCGTCCTTGACCTTGCCGACGAAGGCGGTGCGGCCGCCGAGGCTGGCGCAGCCCACGATCGTGTTGGCGGCCGAGCCGCCCGAGACTTCGACCGCCGGACCCATGGCGGCGTAGATGCCGCTCGCGCGCGTCTCGTCGATCAGCGTCATCGCGCCCTTGCGCATGTCGTGGCGGCGCAGAAAGTCCTCGTCGGCGCGGGCGAGCACGTCGACGATGGCGTTGCCGATGCCGAGAACGTCGTAGCGGGCGGCGGTCATGGATGGATCGATCCTGTGGGCTGGGCGGCGCACTATAACGGGCATGTCCGCAGTAGCAACGAGAATGCCGTCCATCAACCGAGTTGAAGAAAACCGTTGCCCTTGCGTATGCGCGGCCTGCCGTGGCATGGGACCCCGCGCGCAACCGGGCATGATCCGGTTTCCGGACAAGATCCTGCTCGAATGATGAGCGGCAAGGAGCCGACGCGATGGCCTTCAAGGAACGGGTGTTTTCCGGCGTGCAGCCGACCGGAAACCTGCATCTCGGCAACTATCTCGGCGCGATCGTGAAGTTCGTCGCGCTGCAGGAGCGCTACGACTGCATCTACTGCGTCGTCGACATGCACGCGATCACGGTGTGGCAGGACCCGGCCGAGCTCAAGCGCAGCATCCGCGAGGTGACGGCGGCGTTCATCGCCTGCGGCATCGATCCGAAGAAGCACATCGTGTTCAACCAGAGCCAGGTCGCCGAGCACGCCGAGCTCGCCTGGGTGTTCAACTGCGTGGCGCGGCTTGGCTGGCTCAACCGCATGACCCAGTTCAAGGAGAAGGCCGGCAAGGACCGCGAGAACGCTTCCGTCGGGCTCTACGCCTATCCCAACCTGATGGCGGCGGACATTCTCGTCTATCGCGCGACCCACGTGCCGGTCGGCGAGGATCAGAAGCAGCATCTCGAGCTTTCGCGCGACATCGCGCAGAAGTTCAACAACGACTACGGCGCCTCGATCGCCTCGCTCGGCCTCGGCCCCGCGTTCTTCCCGCAGCCCGAGCCGCTGATCCAGGGCCCGGCGACGCGCGTGATGTCGCTTCGCGACGGGACGAAGAAGATGTCGAAGTCGGATCCGTCCGACTACTCGCGCATCAACCTCACCGACGACGCCGACACCATCGCGCAGAAGGTGCGCAAGGCGAAGACCGATCCGGAGCCGCTGCCGCACGAGGAGAAAGGCCTGGAGACGCGGCCCGAGGCCGAGAACCTCGTCGGCATCTTCGCGGCGCTCGCCGACAAGACCAGGGCCGAGGTGCTCAAGGAGTTCGGCGGCGCGCAGTTCTCGACCTTCAAGTCGGCGCTGGTCGACCTCGCGGTCAGCCGGCTCGGCCCGATCGGCGGCGAGATGAAGCGGCTCGTGCAGGACCCGGCCCATATCGACGCAATCCTGGCCGACGGGTCGGGCCGCGCGCGGGCGATCGCGGCCGAAACCATGCGTCACGTCAAGGACATCGTCGGGTTCGTGCGGAGCTGATCCGCCCTCTAGGCGGCCGCGCGACAGTTGACCGCGCGGCCGGAAAGACCCAATTAAGGGGTGTTCCGCGCGGGCCTTGAACCCGCGGCGCGAAGGAGACCCCGATGTTCATCCAGACCGAGACCACGCCCAATCCCGCCACCCTCAAGTTCCTGCCCGGCCGCACCGTCCTGCCGGAGGGCACGCTCGACATGCGCGACAAGGCGCAGGCCGAGCAGTCGCCGCTCGCCGCGCGCCTGTTCGAGGTCGACGGCATCGGCGGCGTCTTCTTCGGCACCGATTTCATCGCCGTGACCAAGACCGACGGCGACTGGCAGCAGCTCAAGCCGGTGCTGCTCGGCGCCATCATGGAGCACTTCATGTCGGGCGCGCCGATCCTCAATGCGGGCGCGGCGACCGATGGCGCGAGCGGCGACGAATTCTTCGACGAGAAGGACGCCGAGACGGTGGCGCAGATCAAGGACCTGATCGAGACCCGCGTGCGCCCGGCGGTCGCCAACGACGGCGGCGACATCACCTTCCGCGGCTTCAAGGACGGCATCGTCTATCTCGACATGAAGGGCGCGTGCTCGGGCTGCCCGTCCTCCACCGCGACGTTGCGGCACGGCATCCAGAATCTGCTGCGCCATTTCGTGCCGGACGTGGTGGAAGTGCGTCCCAACTGACGCTTGCGACTTTGGCGGCTTTCGGGGGACTCTTCGGGCCGGTGGCTTGTTACCTTGACGCCGAATAAGATGCAGGCGACGTAGCGCGCGCGGCCTCGCGGCCGTTCTCGCTGCGACATGCGCCGCAAAGCCGGACTCCGTTTCATTCCATCACGATGCGCGTCCTTGCCATCGATACCGCCCTCGAGGCGTGCTCTGCGGCGGTCCTCGACACCGAGCAGGGGGGTATTCTGGCGAGCAAATCGATCCCGATGGTGCGCGGGCATGCCGAGGCGCTGATGCCGCTCGTCGCGCGCGTGATGAGCCAGGCGACGCTCGAATTCCTCGAGCTCGACCGCATCGCCGTGACGGTCGGGCCGGGCAGCTTCACGGGATTGCGGGTCGGCGTCGCGGCGGCGCGCGGCATCGCGGTTGCGGCCGGCAAGCCCGCGGTCGGTCTGACCACGCTCGCCGCCTACGCGGCCCCCTATATCGCGGCCGACGACGTGACGCCGCTGCTCACCGCCGTCGATGCCCGCAACAATCAGGTCTACATGCAGCTGTTCGGGCCGGGCGGGCGCACGCTGATCCAGCCGCGCCTTGCGTCGCTGCGCGACGCCCTGCGCGCCGCCGCCACCGGCCCGGCGCGGCTGGTCGGCTCGGGCGCCGCCATGATCGCGGCAGCGTGGCCCGCGAACGAGCGCCCGCCGGTCGTCGTCGATCCCGCCCGCGCGCCGATGATCGACTGGATCGCCAATCTCGGCGCTGCCGCCGCGCAGGCGATCGCGCTGCCGAAGCCGCTCTACCTGCGGGCGCCGGACGCGCAGCCGCAGGACGCGGCCCACCTGCCCCGCCGATGATCGGCCTGCTGCGCAAGCTGACCCGCGCCGAGCCCGTGCTGTCGGAGGCTTCCGCGCGCGATGCCGCAGCCTTGGCGACGCTGCACGCCGCCGCATTCCGCCGCGGCTGGAGCGAGGACGAGTTCGAGCGGCTTCTGCTCGACCGCAGCGTGATCGCCCACCGCGCCATGCTTGGCCGCACGCTCGCCGGCTTCATCCTGTCGCGGCTTGCGGCCGGCGAGGCCGAGATCCTCTCGGTCGCGGTCGCGCCGGCGCGCCGCGGCCGCGGCCTCGCCGGCAAGCTGCTCGACCTGCATCTGCGCCGGCTCGCCGGCCTCGGCATCAAGGCGGTCTTCCTCGAGGTGGACGAGGACAACGCGCCGGCGCGCCGCCTCTATGGCCGCGCCCGCTTCCGTGACGTCGGACGCCGTCCCGCCTACTACGCGCGCGCCGAAGGCGCGCCCGCGAGCGCGCTGGTGCTGCGGCGGGACCTCGCCTAGAGCATGATCCCGAAGAGCGTGTAGCGGTTTTCGGGAAAGATCATGCTCAAACTCAAGGCGTATTGAACGTCCCGCCGCGCTTGTGAAATGGTCGCTGATGCTCCGTGCTTATTTCGTCATCGCCGCGATCAGCGTGATCACCCTCGCGCTGCTGCCGTTCCAGGCCGTCGCGGTCGCGTTCGAGCTGCCGCTGCGGCGGCGGATCCCGTCGTTCTATCACCGGATGGTGTGTGCGCTCCTCGGCGTGCGCATCCACGTGCGTGGCCGGCGCATGCGCGAGCATCCGCTTCTGATCGTCGCCAACCACTCCTCCTGGCTCGATATCACGGTGATCACGGCGGTTGCCCCGGTCGTGTTCGTGGCCAAGCAGGAGATCGCGGGGTGGCCGGTGTTCGGCACGCTCGCCAGGCTGCAACGCACGGTGTTCGTCGATCGCGCGCGCCGGCAGAAGACCGGAGACGTCAATGCCGAGATCGCGCGGCGCCTCGCCGAGGGCGATCCGGTCCTGCTGTTCGGCGAAGGCAGCGCGAGCGACGGCAATCGCGTGCTCCCCTTCCGCACCGCGCTGATCGGCGCCGCGCGCGATGCGCTCGCCGAGGCCGAGCACACCGGGCGCGTGTGGATCCAGCCGCTGTCGGTCGCCTACACGGGATTATGGGGCCTGCCGATCGAGCGGCGCGACCGGCCGCGCGTCTCCTGGTACGGCCGGCGCCCGCTGCCGCCGCATCTCATGGGCGTCGCCAAGAACGGCGCCATCGACGTGGCCGTGACCTGGGGCGAGCCGGTGGCATTCGACGAGCAGTCCGACCGCAAGGACGTCGCCCGCGCGCTCGAGGCGCAGGTCCGCCGGTGTGTCACGCAGGCGAGGCGCGGACGCGCCGATGAGGCCAAGCTGACGTGACTGCAAGCCCCGTTATGTCCGCCGCATTCCTTTTTCGGCCGAAAACCGCTATGAGGGGTGAAATGCCGGGGCGCGCCGGCCTTTCGGCGCTTTCGCCGGTGAATCAGTAACTTAAGTAGCATCGCGACTCGTCGCGCGCATACCAGGACCGCAAGCCTCGAGCGAATGAGCGGAACTCGCAAGCTGCATATCAAGTCGTTCGGCTGCCAGATGAACGTCTACGACTCGCAGCGTATGACGGACACCATGGCGCGCGAGGGGTTTGCCGAGGCCGCGGCGCCGGACGACGCCGACCTGATCGTGCTCAACACCTGTCACATCCGCGAGAAGGCGGCCGAGAAGGTCTATTCCGAGCTCGGCCGCATCCGCCGGCTGAAAGAGGACGCCGCGCGCGACGGCCGCAAGGTCGTGGTCGCGGTGGCGGGCTGCGTCGCGCAGGCGGAAGGCGAGGAGATCATCCGCCGCGCGCCCGTGGTCGATCTCGTGCTCGGCCCGCAGAACTACCACCGCCTGCCCGATCTGGTGGCGCGCGCC
>Ga0126371_10005052_pt1 | contig 11708 bp, 9 predicted proteins | sample PanSoiMetaPlot_4_FD_110145 | JGI IMG/M metagenome (GOLD analysis project Ga0126371, IMG submission 110145) | Tropical forest soil microbial communities from Panama - MetaG Plot_4 | ecosystem: Environmental > Terrestrial > Soil > Tropical forest > Bulk soil | place: Panama | collected 2016-02-17
AATTGGTCGGCGCCACAGGCGCTGTTCCATAAGCCTGTCTCTTTCACGGCAGCCCTCCGCGTAAGTCTCTGTTACCACGGCCACTGCCCGCGAGCCCCCTCCGGCAGCGGTTTCAAAGCTAAATTGTCACCCGGATTCCCAGGCGGCGCACATATAACGGCCCCTGATTATCCTGCCAAGATCAATTGTTCTCAGCGGGTCTGCGATCCAGGCGATGGTAAAAAAAACCGCTTTGTTGGTTCGCAAAAATCCGTGGCCGATTAAAGTTGAGCGGGGACGACGGCTTGAGTGTGGGCGAACGGCTCCCTCTCCACCAAAACACGGTGAGGCATTTTGACGCAGATAATGACCACCAGAGATTGGTTAATTTATCAATGCGACTTTAGCGTTCATGGTTCGTCTATCACTGGTGCCGCGCTCGGGACCCCCATTGAGCCAGCACCTTGCGCAAGGCGAGAGCGTTGGTCACACGCTGCGCAAATGGCATTCGCGCGACGCGGTCGCCGAGCGCCAGGTCGAGACCGTCGGGATCGACACCTGTCACTTCCCATGCGCCGTCAGGTTCACCGAGCAACTTCGTCGCGTATAGGCGCACCGCATCGGGATGGTCGGCATTCATGTGTGCGACCGCACCCTCTTCGATCTCGACGATTTCGGCGGCGCCTTCGAGGTTGGTGATGATATCGTCAGCCCTGAGGTCAGCCGCGCGAGCGAATCCGCCGTTGAGATGCGCGGACGCGACGTTCAGTCGCCAGAACGAGAAGTCGCCAAAGCCGGCATAGAGCCTGGATTTCGGGTGCCGGGAGAGGAAGCGCCGGCGCACCCGCGCCGCATCGGGTGCAAGGTGCGTGATTTTGGCGAAAGTACCGAGGACGGTGAGCCGCGGATGGGCGAGCGGATCGCCTTTTCCGGTGGAAGCGAGCAACACGGAGGCACGGGGATCGACCTCTATATTGGCGGTGTGGGTCGACAGCCGCGATACGAGGATTAGGGGCGACCCATCTGCATCGGTCGCAACATTGACGAGGGAGGAAAAGGGGTGACCGGTGTTGCGGTCGATTGTGGCAAGAGCGCTGGCCCGGGTGGCGCGCAGCAGGTCCTTCGCGGCGGCTATAGGATTAAAGTCATCAGCCACAGGGGCGGTTTGGGGCAGCCGGTCAGGCATGGTTCCAGGCAAGACTACCGTCTTTTCCGCTTCCGCCATGATTTACCTTTTCTCCCGCTGTTCCACACATCTCAACCCTGTGGTTTATCGCCACATTTTCGCCCCCGTGAACGGCTTGGTAACGCAAACTTTGCTTGGGGCTCATCAATTCGTGTTAGAAAGCATCCATGGCAACCATCGCTCTTGTCGACGACGACCGCAATATCCTGACCTCTGTGTCCATCGCGTTGGAGGCTGAGGGATACCGCATCATGACCTATACGGATGGCGCGTCCGCGCTTGAGGGCTTCAAGTCAAGCCCTCCAGATCTCGCCATCCTCGATATCAAGATGCCGCGCATGGACGGCATGGAGACGCTGCGCCGTCTGCGACAGAAATCCGATATGCCGGTGATTTTCCTCACATCCAAGGATGAGGAAATCGACGAATTGTTCGGCCTCAAGATGGGTGCGGACGACTTCATCCGCAAACCGTTCTCTCAGCGGCTTCTGGTCGAACGCGTCAAGGCGGTGCTACGCCGATCGGGTGGTAAGGATGGCACGGTGCCTAAGGAGACCGATACCGCCAAGGTGCTGGAGCGCGGCGCCTTGCGCATGGATCCGGAACGACATACCTGCACCTGGAAGAATGAACCCGTCACGCTGACGGTCACTGAATTCTTGATTCTTCAGGCACTCGCGACCAGGCCTGGTGTGGTCAAAAGTCGTAATGCCCTGATGGATGCGGCTTACGACGACCAAGTCTACGTCGACGACCGTACAATCGACAGCCATATCAAGCGGCTGCGAAAAAAGTTCAAGCAAGCTGAAGACTCTTTCGATATGATCGAAACGCTATATGGGGTAGGCTACCGGTTCAAGGAATGCTGAGTAGCTCTATGAAGCGGGCTGCCAGTTCCAAGGAATAGTGCTTTTCAAACCTCCGCGCGCCCGCCGATCAGCGAATTGGCGGACGTGGATGCGCGGCCGTGATCGGATGCCGCCTCAACCTAGATGGAGCTTATGAGAAGCGTTTGACGTGCTAGACAAGACCTTAGACATCGACGACACGCAGGTCGGATCGGCGCATCCGGCCGTTGGGTACATGCGGCGGCCTTTCGGCCTAGCCGCGGGAGCTCTAAAGCGTCTTCGTCGGATCCGCATGGCTTTCGCGCGTTCCCCCATCCGGATCGCGGATTTTTTCGTGCGCGCGTGGCGGGTCTTGCGAACTGAGGGCTGGCTTGGAGCGCTTCGTCATACTTGGCAGTTTTTCATCAGGTGGTGTCTTTCGAGTCTCACCCGTCGCATCGTTTTTCTCAACATTGCCGGGCTGCTCGCCTTCATGCTCGGCATTCTTTATCTTTCCCAATTCCGCGCAGGCCTGATTGATTCCCGCGTGCAAATGCTGCTTGTCCAGGGCGAGACCATCGCCATCACGATTGCAGCCCAAGGCACCGAGTCAGACGCGATTAACATCGACCCCGAACGGCTGTTGGAACTGCAGGCAGGCGACACCTATAGTCCTTCGGATAACACACTTTTCGGCTTCGAGTTTCCCGTCAACCCGGAGCGGGTGGCACCCTTGTTGCGGCGTTTGATCGCGCCGACCAACACACGCGCGCGAATTTACGATCGCGACGGCACGTTGATCATCGACAGCCGCAATCTCTATGGCCCCGGCGACGTGCTGCGGTTTGACTTGCCGCCGCCAACGGCCGAGGGGCCAGGAATCGTGGAACGCACGTTCATCGCGGTCCGCAAATGGCTTGCGCGCGGAGACCACCCACCCTATCGCGAGATCGGGCCCGAGAATGGCAGGGCCTATCCGGAAGTCGCCCAGGCTCTGGACGGCGAGAAAGCGAGCATGGTTCGCATCAACGACCGCGGCGAGGTGATCGCAATGGTCGCGGTTCCGATTCAGCGCCTGCGCACAGTGCGTGGCGCATTGTTGCTGTCAACACAAGGCGGCGACATCGATCAAACCGTCGAGGCGGAGCGGCTTGCCATTCTCAAGGTATTCATGGTTGCGGCCGGCATCATGTCGGTGCTCTCGATGCTGCTCGCCGGCACGATCGCAGGTCCTGTGCGGCGGCTCGCGGACAGCGCCGACCGGGTCCGCCGTCGCGTGAGGGGTCGCGTAGAAATTCCCGATTTCACTCAAAGGCGCGACGAGATCGGGCACTTGTCGGGCAATCTGCGCGAAATGACCGGGGCGCTTTACACTCGAATCGAAGCAATCGAAAGCTTCGCTGCCGACGTCGCCCACGAACTCAAAAATCCGCTCAGTTCGCTGCGGTCGGCGGTTGAGACGTTACCGCTTGCCAAATCGGACTCCAGTCGATCCCGGCTGCTGGCCGTCCTCAAGCACGACGTGCTGCGGCTGGACCGGCTGATTTCTGACATCTCAGACGCAAGCCGGCTGGACGCCGAGCTGCAACGCCAGGAGGCGGCGCCCGTCGACCTCCACAAGCTGCTGGTCACGGTCGTAGCGATGGCGAACGAGGTCAAGCGCGAAAACGGGGTGACAGTGATACTCGGGTTTGAGGGCTCTCCGCGCATTTTCAGAGTGCAGGGTCATGACTCCCGGCTAAGCCAGGTGATCAACAATCTGCTTGACAACGCCTGCTCATTCTCCCCGCAGGACGGCATCGTGCGGGTCACGTGTCGGCGATCAGGCCGTGAAATATTAGTCATCGTCGATGATGACGGCCCCGGCATCCGGCCAGACGCCGTCGAGAAAATCTTCGAGCGGTTCTATACGGACCGACCGCAGCAGAATTTCGGTCAGAACTCGGGTCTAGGCCTGTCCATCTCCAAGCAGATCGTAGAGGCACATGACGGCCGGCTGTCGGCGCAGAACCGCGTGGCCCCGCGGGATCCGCACCATGACACCACGGGCGACGATACGGCTGTCGAGGAACGGATTCTCGGCGCGCGCTTTGTCGTTCGGCTGCCGGCAATGTAGGGGCAGTGAACGCGCTACCCACAATTCACGCCTCAGCGGTGCTGGCGGGCGCGCGGGCCGTGTTGATACGAGGGCCCGCCGGCTCGGGAAAGTCGCAACTCGCGCTTAAGCTCATCCAGGCGGCATCGTATGGCCAGCTGGTCTTTGCGCGCTTGGTGGCAGACGACCGCGTCCATGTGCAGGCCGCTCGTGATCGCCTGATCGTGCGGCCACCGGACGCCCTCGCGGGCCTGCTGGAGGTGCGCGGCCTCGGAATTCAGCGTTTGCCGTACGAGCCCGTAGCGGTTGTTTCATGGGTGGTGGATCTCGGTGTTGCGGCGCCAGTGCGGATGCCTGACGAATCCTCGGCACACGCCGTTGTTGCGGGCGTCAGGATTCGGCGCTTGGCGGTGGCGTCAGGCTGCGATCCCGTCCCAATGGTACTTGCCGCGGTAACGTCGTTGCCGTGGCAGTTTGGCAACGGCCCGGCCTCGGCAGAGGTCGCTTAATAACAGCCTCCGGAAAAGGCCTTGCGCTCGGCCTTGGGATGGTCATGATTGCGGTGACGTCGGGCGGCGCACCTCCGCGCGCGCCGGGTGATTATATGATAGGTCTTGTTCTCGTTACCCACGGGCAGCTCGCCACCGAGTTTCGTTCTGCCCTGGAGCACGTTGTTGGCCCTCAAGATCAGATCGAACCGATAACGATCGGACCGGACGACAATGTCGAGCAGCGCCGTCGCGACATCATCGAGGCGGTAAAGAAAGTCGATACCGGCGATGGCGTGGTGATCTTGACTGATATGTTCGGCGGCACCCCTTCAAACCTCGCGATTTCCGTGATGAGCCGGCCTAAGGTAGAAGTGCTGGCAGGCATCAACCTGCCGATGCTTATCAAACTGGTGAAGGTCCGTGACGAATGCCCTCTTGCCGAGGCGGTCGCGGCAGCTCAAGAGTCTGGGAGGAAATACATCACGATCGCTAGTCGGGTTTTGGCCGGCAAATGACGCACATGCAGCTAGCCGGCGAAAACCATGGCAATGCCGATCGGAAGGCGGTTCCTCCCGGCGCCATGGTTCGGGTGCTGAAAATCGTCAATCAGAAGGGCTTGCACGCCCGCGCGTCGGCTAAATTCGTGCAAACGGTGGAAAAGTTTGACGTCGATGTGCGCGTCAGCCGGGGCAACGAAACCGTCGGCGGCAACTCGATTATGGGTCTGATGATGCTTGCGGCCGGTCAGGGCACCGAAATTACGGTGGCTGCTTCCGGGAGAGAGAGGGCCGAGGCGCTCCTTGCGCTCGAACTCCTGGTCAAGGAGCGATTCGGCGAGGATGAGTGATCGGAGCCACCGAAGTTATCCTGTCGCGCGACAGCTCAGGATGGCACTTTAAAGGAGAGGGGGGCCTGCCTGTCGCCGCTTCTCAAGCGTGCAGGGTTGGCGCAGTGTAATCCGGCATGTGGACGGGTTGCGCCTTCGGATTCCGCCCCCGTCACCGCACATCCTCATATAAAGACATCCTTATATGTAGTTGCGATGTTTTGACCGCCTTGCTATAGGCACGGAACGGAACGCCCCAGACGCCGCCATACAGAGGATGCCCATGACCAGCTCGCCAAAAGTCGCGAAAACCATGCTGACCTCACACGACTACGTCGTAAAGGACATCGGTCTTGCCGAATGGGGCCGCAAGGAGATTGCAATTGCGGAAACCGAAATGCCGGGCTTGATGGCAACGCGAGACGAGTTTGGTCCACGGCAGCCGCTGCGCGGCGCACGCATCGCCGGATCGCTGCACATGACAATCCAGACCGCGGTGCTGATCGAGACTCTTGCGGCTCTCGGTGCGGAGGTGCGCTGGGCCTCCTGCAATATCTATTCGACCCAGGACCATGCGGCGGCGGCGATCGCGGCGGGCGGCACCCCGGTGTTTGCCGTCAAAGGCGAGAGTCTTGGGGACTACTGGGACTATACCCACCGCATCTTCGAGTGGGTGGACGGCGGTAGCCCGAACATGATCCTGGACGACGGCGGCGACGCCACGCTGCTGATCCACCTCGGCTTGCGGGCCGAGCAAGGCGACATCGGGGCGATCAGCAAGCCCGCCAGCGAGGAAGAGGAAGTTCTGTTCGCCGCCATCAGGAGGCAGCTCAGCGAGCATCCGGGGTGGTATCGCAAGAACGCCGAGGCCATCCGAGGCGTCTCCGAGGAGACTACGACCGGTGTGCATCGGCTGTACGAGATGCAGAAGCGGGGCACGCTGCTGTGGCCCGCCATAAACGTCAATGACAGCGTGACAAAATCGAAGTTCGATAACCTCTACGGCTGTCGCGAATCGCTCGTGGACGGCATCCGCCGCGGCACCGACGTCATGATGGCCGGCAAGGTCGCGATGGTGGCAGGGTTCGGTGACGTCGGCAAAGGTTCGGCGGCCTCGCTGCGGCAGGCTGGCTGTCGCGTCATGGTATCCGAGATCGACCCGATCTGCGCCCTGCAGGCCGCCATGGAGGGCTACGAGGTTACCACTATGGAAGACGCCGCCGCGCGGGCGGACATCTTCGTCACCGCCACCGGCAATCTCGACGTCATCACGGTCGATCACATGCGCCAGATGAAAGATCGCGCCATCGTGTGCAACATCGGTCACTTCGACAGCGAGATACAGGTCGCGGCGCTGCGGAATTTCCGCTGGCACAACGTCAAGCCGCAGGTGGACGAAATCGAGTTTCCGGACGGTAAGCGCATCATCCTCCTGTCGGAAGGGCGCCTCGTCAACCTCGGTAATGCCATGGGACATCCGAGCTTCGTGATGTCGGCGTCGTTCACCAACCAGACGCTTGCTCAGATCGAGCTGTGGACCAATCCAGGCAAATACGAGAAAAAGGTCTATACGCTGCCCAAGCACCTCGACGAAAAGGTGGCACGGCTGCATCTCGACAAGATCGGCGCCAAGCTTACACATCTAAGCCAGAAGCAGTCCGACTACATCGGCGTGCCCGTGGACGGGCCCTACAAGCCCGATCTTTATCGGTATTGATCAGTCAGCCTAGCTGAGTAAGGCGCAATAGCGAAGCGCTGTCCTGAACCCACGCCGTGACGCGAGGGAAAAGCGCGAAACATCACCAGGCTTCTCGTAACAACACAGAACAATCAGCTTCCGCGCCTAGCTCAGCTCGCCGAACTTCCTCCTGCACTCCTCAGATCGAAGAAAACTCAAATACAGCTCTATTTTGTCGGGCAGGAGCGTTTGCGTTTCCGGTGACCTGTCAAGAACATGCGCCTTAACCTACTGCGGCGGTATGGCCATGATGACGTAGCGGGTCACCGGCCCGGGAATGCCCAGAAAAGTGCGAGAGATGTCCACCTCGACGCGCCTACCCTGAGGCGCCGCGGCGGCGCGCCTGTTCAAGCCATCCATGCAGCGATTTTCGGTTACCGGGCAGTAGAGCACGATGCCCTGCCGGGCGATCCGTGCCTCGTCGGCCCACGGCGTCATGGCGGGGTTCACGATGTCGAAGGTGGACGGACGATCGGGGAAGTAGAAGGCCGAGCCGTTAAGCACATTGTCGTAGCTGCCGATGAGGTGCAGCGGCTGGTCGGTGGTTTCTCGCCATACCTTGCCGGCCGCCGTGGCGACGAGGCTGTATTGCGTGCCAAAGTTCGGGGTGCCGTTGAAATGCGTCACCACTGCGACAATCGGCGCGGCCAGGACGGCGAGTACTGGAAAACATATTGCGATCGCGAGAATGCGGATCGCCGCGATGCGAGGGATCACAATCCGGGGAGACGATAACAGCACCACCGGCAGCAATGTCATGCCGCCGATCGCCCAAAGCGATACCACTTTCTCGGTGGCGGCGACCGCCAGCAATGTCGGCAGAACCAGCGGCAGAATGAACACGACGACCGCGAGCCGCCGTTGTGGCTCGCCCGGCCACAGCATATCGGCAAAATCCGCAGGCGCCGGTTTGGCTGCGATGCCGGTCAGCAGGATCGGGACAACCGCATAGCCGAGCGCGCCGGCGAGATACCCGATGCCCGAAATGAAGGCCTCGATAACAGTTCCCGGATGGGATTCGAGCGCATATCCGAACGTCCCGAAGTCGTGCAGGTATAGCCACACGACGTGCGGCGACAGGGCAGCGGCGCCTGCCACGGCAACGACAAAGGGCGCGGCCGAGGTGAAATAGACCCTGCGGCGAGGATCGCTTACTGCCCCGATCGCCAGCGCGGCAACAAGCACGACGGACCAGTATTTCGTCAGCATGGCACCGGCCGCTGCGACGCCCGCCAGCGCAGAAAAGCCAAGCCCGCGACTCTCAAAGGAACGCAGAAAAAACCATGTGGTCAGTGCCCACCACGGCATCATGGCGGAGTTGGCGTTGAACTTAAGGGCGTGAAAATTGAAGAATGGAACGAGGGTGAGAAGAGCAAGCCCGACAGCGCTTTTCAGGCCGTCGAGGTAACGCGTCGAGACCACGAACGCGACCCCTAGGGAGACCGTCGCGATTCCGACCGCGAACAGGTCATAGGCCCACGTCGCGAGTGGAAAGATCGAAAACCACGCGCCGACCAGCCACGCCGGCAGAGGCGGATGTTTGGGGGTGCCGAACGTGATTTCGCGCGACCAGGCGACCATCTCTCCCATGTCGAAATGGAAATCCTGGCTTGCTTTGGCCACGACGGCATAGAGGGTCCAGATAACCCAATAGGCCGCCAACACGAGGATGACGGTGCGACCGCGCCGTCTAGGATCGGACAATGCGTCGAGCAGCCGTCCGACCGCTGCCTCGACGTGTTTGAGCAAGGTGGGCAGCTTCATAGGCAAGAAGGACCTGTGGTGTCGGTATTGTGGTGTCGGTATGAAGCAGAGCGAGCTGCGGGTGAAGCGCATCTCCGAATTTAGATTACATCCGGCAGGTCACGGTGGCGATAAGAGCACACCAGAACTGGTCCTGATAGCTTAACCTTTACCTCTGCCAGCAAGAGTGGAAAGAAAATCTTTATACAGACGGACGGCGCACCAATTCCTGCCGAACTTCGGCATCACCTTGCCCCAGGGATCTTTGATGGCTACTGGCATCGATCCGATCCTTGCTGAGTGTTGGGCGGAGTATCAGCGGCTGGAGCTGCAGGTGCCGCCTATTCGGCACTCGTCAAGCTCGCAGAAATGACCACCGTCCTGGACCACAGAGACAGTGGCGATCCGGTTGTCCGAAAGTGGAAGCTGACGGTTGGGGGAACGCAAATTGCCGACGCGATGCGTGGCTCCGCAATCGCGGAAGCGATGAAAAACGACTCACGTCCGCGGCGGATGCTGACCATCGGCACGACTTCATTTATGAGGGGCTGTTGCTTGCGATTACAATTCGAGTAGAGCTCGGATTGTTCGCTCAATTCCTTGCTCAGCGCGGCGAAGCGCCTGACTTCCATCTCTCGGCCATTGACGACGAGCTGCGGCGTGTTGCCGGACATCATGAGAACGTGTCGCGTTCCGCAGTGCGCAGGCTGCAGCAAAGCGGAACTGGGGCGCGCCGATCCAGTCGTCCTGGCTAGAGAATGCCTCGTGACAGATCAGACCTGACCACTACACTTTTTGGAATTAGCGCCGGTCCAACAGATCTATGCCCGGGACTTCCTCGGAGGCTTCTTGCGTGCGGTCTTTCTGTTCGTGGCCCGCCCTGTCTTTTTCGCGGCGGATTTAGTGGGGATCTTCCTGGTTTTCCTCGCCGCCACCTTCTTCGCCACAGCCTTCTTCACCACAGCCTTCTTCGCTGCACGCTTTCCAGGGCCGGCCTTCTTTGGCGGAATCCTTTTGCTCGGCCCCCTCCTGGCCGACGTCGTATCAGCCCCGGCGCCGTTGTTCCCGCCTTTCTTGCCGCCGCGCGGACTCTTCTCAGTATCGGCGGCGTCAATAGCCGACCAGTCGACGTTCTTGGTCGCGGCGAGGCCGGTCGGCAGGGGGCGGCCCGCAAATAGCAAGCGATCGCGCATCTGGATGCGCCGCAGGTCGTAGTAGGGCTTCCACCACGGTTGCTGTGCGTTCGGCTTGCCCGGATACCACAGTGTCAGCGGCGGCTCCTTCGCGCTCACTGTCTGCATGACCTTGCGGAAATGATAATGGTCGAACAGTGCCACCGCCTCGATCGCAAACATGTTGGCGATGGTCGCGTCCTCGATCATGGCGAGGCTGTCGCCGTTCTGTTCCTCGCCACCTGCCGCGAGATTGGACGAGCCCGTGAACACGGTAGGATTTTCCGCGTTGAAATCGACCACCACGAATTTGTCGTGGATATGCATGCCGGGGCCGCCGCTGAACTCCTTGCTGAACGGCGCCGGCACGTTTTTAGTCAAGGCGGCAAAGCTCGTCATCACCCCCATATCGCCATCGGGGCTCTGGACCGCGAGCCCCTTGTCCGTCTCGACCGTGCCATAAGAAAACACCGTCGGCTGGGCTGCAATTGCGCGCAGCGTGTCGAGCACCGGCCCCGACCCGGTTGGCTCCATCACGGCAAAAAACACCGAGCTCTTCGCCTGCCGTATGCGCTGCGACATCGGCCCGAGCGAGACGCTGAAATCCTTGTGGGGCGAGAGGCCAAGCGAGAACTTCGGCACTGCCGCGGTGTCGGTCGCGGAGCCGACCATATAGCCCGCGGAAATCGAGTCCTTTTGAAAAGGCGAGGCCTTCACGTTGTTCGCAAACGCATCGTCGAACGCCTTCGCGAACATGCCGGCGACATTTGCATCGTCAACCGTGATGACGTTGTTCGCCTGCACGTAGATCCCACGCAGGGAGAAATTCATCGATCCGAAGATGACGCGCTGGGCGTTGCCGCCGGCATCGCGCTTGATGAATACCTTGTTGTGCTGGTAGCGGTTGAAGTGGCCTTGGCGAACGTTGTTGGCGCCCGCGGCGGCGATAATCATCTGAGCAGCCTTGATCTCTAGCGGCTCCGCGCCCGACTTGCTCGGTTTCGAATGCAGTGCCGCATTGTCAAGGATGGCGCGCAGACGACCCTGCTGGCCTATCCGGCACATCGCCGCAATAACGGCGGGCTCGTCAAGATCGTAGGCGAACACGTCAACTTTGGCGGTCTTATCCCTCTCGCAGTCGGCGATGAAGTTGAACAGCGCGACACGCGCGTCAGCGCCGAGCCATGCGTATTGGGCCTCGAATGGCTTGGCGTCGAAATCGAGCGTCTTCGGCCCAGCAGGCCGAATATCCGCGTTCTTAAACTTGTCGGCGTAGGCCTGGGAGGCAATGTAGCCGCGCGTGAAGGCCGGGCGGAACTTGGTATGCAGCGCTTTGATCGGCGCGACCCTGACGTTCACCTCTGGTCCGGCCGTGGTGGCGTGGTTGTCCCCGGTGAAATAGAGCGCGCGCACACGATAGGTGATTGGGACGTCAAACCCGTCCGGCGGCACATCGATCCATCGAAACTTCTGGAACGGGGCCTTGTCAGACGGCGTCCACTTGCGCGTCTGAGCAGTGGTTTCCTGATTCACACCAACCGTAAAGCTGATGCGGTTCTGCAGAGCCTCCTCAGCTTTCCCGTCGTGTTGCCGCCAGATCGCGAAGCCAGCGAGATTCTTATCGGTCTCGTTGACGCCGACCTCGTCAAGC
>Ga0126371_10005054_pt1 | contig 11707 bp, 9 predicted proteins | sample PanSoiMetaPlot_4_FD_110145 | JGI IMG/M metagenome (GOLD analysis project Ga0126371, IMG submission 110145) | Tropical forest soil microbial communities from Panama - MetaG Plot_4 | ecosystem: Environmental > Terrestrial > Soil > Tropical forest > Bulk soil | place: Panama | collected 2016-02-17
AAGCCCATCGGAAGGGCCATCAGCGCACCAGTGATGTATTACGGCTTTACCGTGACCATCACTACTCCGTGACTTTCCACCGAGGCGGAGAATTTTCGCGTGAATTTTCCCAGATCTTTGTGCGCCCACAGATCGCGAACTCCCGCGGTTAAGTGCGTCGGGTAGCCGATCTGCTCCCAAGTCGAAGTGATCTGCTGCTCTGAACTTCCGCGATTCAGCAGAATCACCGCGCGGCTGCCATCCTGCAGTTGCTTCGACCAGACTTCGAGATCGCCATTCTTAGCGACGCGGTGGCCCTGGATGCCGAGCGCATCCTGGTCAACCGCGATCACCTCCTTGTTGGTAAGAATGTCGTGAATCTCGGGCGTCATGCTGCGCAGGTCGTTGCCGGCGATCAGCGGAGCGGCCATCAACGCCCACAGGCTGAAGTGCGAGCGATTCTCGGTCGTGGTCATATGGCCGTTGCCGACCTCGAGCATGTCGGGATCGTTCCAGTGCCCGGGTCCGGCGTAGGATTGCAATCCGACCTGCTCATCGAGGATCGCCAGCACGCCATTGGAGCAGCAGCTGCCGTCGGGCCACTTCTGTTTTCCTCCCCAACGGTCGGTGATGTCGCCAGTCGTGCGCCACAAATTCCCGCCGACTTCTTTGCCCCAGACCCACGGTTTCGCAGTGCCCCATTCGCAGATGCTAAGCACAATCGGGCGTCCGGAAGCGTCGAGCGCTGCGCGGATATTGGCGTAGGAAGCTTTCGCATCCTGGGTGCTGGTATGGCACCAGTCGTACTTCAGATAATCCACGCCCCAGGCTGCGTATTGAATCGCATCCTGATACTCATGACCAAGCCCGCCGGGGCGTCCCGCGCAAGTCTTCGAACCCGCGTCGGAATAGACTCCAAACTTAAGTCCGAGCGAGTGAATGTAGTCGCCCACCGCCTTCATCCCGTGCGGAAAGCGCTGTGGGTCGGGGACGATGTTCGCGCTGGCATCGCGGCTGACCTGCCAGCAGTCGTCGATGTTTACGTACTCGTATCCCGCGTCTTTCATGCCCGACTTCACCACAGCATCGGCCATGCTCTTGATCATGTCTTCGCTGACATTGCAGCCGAACTTGTTCCAGGAGTTCCAGCCCATGGGAGGAGTGACTGCGAGATTTGCTGACGGAGACGTCATTTCCTGCGCAGATGACGCACAGGCGAAGATCGACCCGAAGAGGCAACATGTGGCGACAGCCGGTCTTATGTTCATGCGCAATGTTGTATCAGAACGTAGGGGGCCGTTGGTAGGTGAACACGTGCGACGCTGAGCAACGGTCATTCAGCCTCGATTACAATCTTGCTTCTGTCTTCTGGACAGCCAGCAAAGGAGCGAGTTGCACTTATGACCCGGACTCGTTGGCATTTGGTCGTTTCTCTCGTCGTACTTTTCTCGGCGACGTCGAGCCACTCCCAAACGAATCCTTCCTTGGGAATCTTCGAAAGCCGTACTGACGTTGGAACGGTTCTGCATCAAGGCTCCGTCGATTACGATGCCGCGCACCAGACCTACACCATCTCCGGCAGCGGCGAGAACATGTGGTCGACCACAGATGCGTTCCAGTTTGCATGGAAGAAAATGTCGGGAGACGTCAGTCTCACGGCTGATATCAGCTTCCTCACGAAAACCGGAAATGAGCACAAGAAAGCAGTTTTGATCTTGCGCCAGACGCTGGATGCAGATTCGATCTACGCAGACGTGGCGCTACACGCCAGCGGACTGACCGCGCTGCAGTTCCGGGAAGAAAAGGGTGCCGTTACGCACGAGATCGAGTCGAGCATTTCTGCCCCGAAGCGGCTGCGTATCGTGAAGCGCGGCGAGTACGTGTATATGGCGCTGGCCAACGAAGGCAACGACCTGGAGCCAGCGGGGGGCTGGCTTCGCATCCCGCTCGGAAATACATTCTACGTCGGACTCGGCGTGTGTTCGCACGACAAAGATGTTTCCGAGCAGGCAGTTTTTTCGCGTGTCGAACTTACACAGCCGCCCGATTCCCCCGGGCAATCCACTCTCTACAGCGTTCTCGAAACCGTGAATGCCGATTCTACTGCCATACGTCACGTTCATTATCTTTCGCAAGGCCGTTTTGAAGCGCCTAATTGGATGCACGACGGCAGCGCGTTTCTCTTCAACCGAAATGGTCACATCGAACGCCTGGCGGTCAACAGTGAGCAGCCGGCTGCCATTGATACCGGTTTCGCCAATCGCTGCAATAACGACCACGGCATCTCGCCGGATGCGACGCAACTGGCAATCAGCGACAACTCGCAAGGCGATCACAATTCGCTGGTGTACATAGTTCCAATGGGCGGCGGCACGCCGAGGCGTGTCACTGAGAAATCTCCGTCGTACTGGCATGGCTGGTCGCCCGACGGAAAGACGCTGGCCTTCGTCGGTCAGCGAAATGACGAGTTCGATATCTACACGATCCCGGCTGCCGGAGGACAAGAAACCCGTTTAACAACGGCCAAGGGATTAGACGATGGTCCGGAATACTCTCCCGACGGCAAATACATCTACTTCAACTCCGAGCGCACCGGCCACATGCAGATCTGGCGCATGAAGCCGGACGGTACAGAGCAAGAGCAGGTCTTTTCTGATGACCTCAACAACTGGTTCCCGCATATCTCGCCGGACGGCCAGTGGATGGTGTTTTTGACCTATGCAGCCGACGTCAAAGGCCATCCGGAAAACAAGGATGTGACGCTGCGGCTGATGTCGCTCACTGACAAGAAAATAACGGTTTTGGCGAAACTATTCGGCGGCCAGGGTACGATCAACGTGCCGTCATGGTCGCCAGACAGTAAGAAGATGGCGTTTGTGAGCTATATGATGGTGCCAGCAGAGAACGCCACGAGCGCAAAGTAAGGCGGACTATCTCGATGTTTCTTTCAACGTGCGAACCTTAAGCAGGACGGAAGTGTGATGGTGACCGGTGTGCTCTCCGAAGAGAGTCCCCGTCGCAACGATCTTCTTGCCGACTGGCGCCTTGTACTGCGCGTACTGCTGTGGCTGGAGTACGAGCTGAATTTCGCGAACGCCAGTTTGGGCGGGGTTCAGATCAGGCTCCGCCTTATCCTCATCCACGCAAGCTGAGGTCATCAAATCCAGCAACCAATAGGTCTCGGCCCTGTCGCCTTTATTGACGTTCTCATAGTTCGGCGGACCCGGAAATGTTTTGCGCACGAGAGTTCCGGCGAAAGTTACAACCTCGGGCTCATATCTTAGGCATTTCGACGTCGGTTGACTCTGTCCCGAGGACAATCGAGCGGAGGCGATCAGGCCCGCAGCGATGATGACGACAAACGACGCGCGCTTCATCGATATCGTCTCACTTTCTACCGAAACCTCACGGTTGCTTGCGTCCAGTCCATCGGGAAGGGCACGAGTTCCACTCGCGCCGAAGGACTAGCCAGAGAAGAGCGGCTTTCAGCCCCTGAGGTTCGCTCTGTGCCTCGCAGATCGCGCCGTGCCTTCTGCGGCTAAAGCCCTCAGGAATGGCCCAAATTGGTGGCACGAGTCAACTCGTGACCCGTCCGATCTTGGCTGCGAGACATATTCGGATCTACCTCCCCACCTTGTCAGCAAAAAACTTCGCCATCAATTCCAGTGCATCCTGCGTCTCCGGCAGCTGAAAGTGATACCAGAACGCGTGCGGTAGAGCTTCGAACACGACGAGTTGCGAGTCATTTCCTGCGCGAAGCAGGGCGCGATGAAAGATCGTCGTATCACTCAGCAGCAGGTCGCGCGTACTGGTGACGAGCAGGCTCGGCGGCCAACCATGCAGGTCGGCGAAAAGCGGTGAAAGCACCGGATCTTTGCGGTCGGTCTTCCCTACATAGTCGTTATCGGGCAAGTGTTGCGGGGCGACCGGCTGCATCTGTCCCGGAAGTCCGTTGAGGGCAAAAATCTGGCGCGAGTCGCCTGCGCGGCTGAAATCGGCAAGCATGGTAAACAGGCCGACCGCGCCGGGAAGCGGCAGTCCTAACTGCTTCAGCTTTACGGTGACTTCCGCTGTTAAGATGCCGCCAGCGGAGGTCCCGAAAATTCCGATGCTGCGTGGCTTGTAAGTTTTCAGCAGCTCTTTGTAAACGGCAACAACATCATCGACCGCGGCAGGAAATGGATTTTCCGGTGCCAGCCGGTAATAGACAGAAACAACTTTCATCCTCGCCAGATTCGATATCGGCACGCCTTCGATAAGCGATCCCGAATCCGAGTTGAACCCGCCGCCATGCAGGTTGATAAGCACGCGAGTCTTATTTTCTGCAGGCATGCTCAGCGGCGTAATGATGTCCGTGCGTACTCCGGCAGTAGTGGCTTCTTCCACGTTCACCGGATACAACTTGCGCGCTTCGGCAGAGTCTTTCGCGCGCCATTCGTCGGTCCGGGCTCGACGCTCGGCCAGAGTCTCAGGGCCGGGACTCGTGTGTGTCAGCGACTCCAGCCACGTCTGCGCCTCGGGACTGATCGTCGTAGGCATCGGAACGACCCGAGTGATGTGCGCTGTGCCATCGGCATCGAATGTCGCCGAGTCTCCTCGTGCCGGCGCGGTTGTTTGTGACAGCGCAGATCCCGTGAATGCGAGCAGCATGAGGCCCATGACGCTGATCTTCATAGAAGCACCTTGATGAAAGTAGTGAGAGGAGTTAGGCACAGGGCCCTGTGTTCCTCTGTGCCCCCTGTGGTGAGCTCGCTAAGCCAGCGTATACTTGCCCCGCTCGATCATCTTCTGCGCGATCTGCTGGCGCAGTTCGATAGTATTGAAGGGCTCGTACTTCGCAAGCCGCCGCAGAATCGCCAACTGCGTCCGCAGCATATCGCCATCCGCCACGGCAGCAATCACCTTGCGAGCAGCTGCTTCGATCTTCTCCATCGCCTGCGACAAGTACACACGAGTCATAGCGAGCGGCAATCCGGCCGCAGCCTCGCCTCTGTTTTCGACAATCTTCTGCGCCCGTAACACCGCCGACTCCATGGCATAGGTTTCGATCGTCATGTCGGCAATCGCGCCCATGATTTCCTGTTGATCCTGGATGGCCTGCATATACTTCTGCGTGGCCGACCCCGCCGCGAATAATCCGAGTTTCTTAGCCTGTGTGACCAGTTTCCGCTCCTCAGCCAGAGCGCCTTCCAAGTCCTCTCCCGTTGAAGGACCAGAGAGCACTTCATCCATCAGCTTCTTGATGGCGGGCATCAAGGGCAACTGGCCCGTCATCGCGCGCTTCAGCAGGAAACCTGTGATAATCAGCCGGTTGATTTCGTTCGTCCCTTCGAAGATGCGGTTGATGCGTGCATCGCGATAAGCCCGCTCTGCGGGATACTCTTCAACGAATCCGTACCCCGCATAGATCTGCACGGTCTCATCCACGACATAATCGATCATCTCCGAACCCCAGACCTTGATGATCGAACACTCGACAGCGTATTCCTCGATGGCCTTGAGCGTTTGCTTCGCCGCGTCAACCGCCGACTTGTCGACCTCGCTGAGAGCCGCATCCATCATGGCAACCGTACGATAGACCAGCGACTCGCCGACGAATAGCAGCGTCGCCATATTGGCAATCTTCTCGCGTACCAGCCCGAAATCGGCAATGACCTTATTGAATGCCTTGCGCTGCTTCGCGTAACCGATGGCGTTCTCCAGCGAGACACGCCCACCACCAACGCACATCGCGCCCAGCTTAAAGCGGCCGATATTCAGGATGTTGAAGGCGATCAGGTGTCCTTTGCCAGCCTCGCCCAACAGGTTTTCGACTGGAACCTTGCAGTCATTCAGAATGATGGGGCAAGTCGACGACCCGCGAATGCCCATCTTGTGCTCTTCGCCTCCGACGGAAAATCCCGGGAAGCTCTTCTCGACCAAGAATGCCGAGAACTTTTCCCCATCGATTTTCGCAAAGACGGTAAACAGATCGGCGAATCCCGCGTTGGTGATCCACATCTTCTCGCCGTTGAGGATGTAATGCGTGCCATCCGGAGAAAGTGTGGCCCGAGTGCGGCAATTCAACGCGTCCGAACCGGACGTCGACTCCGACAGTGCGTACGCACCGACGATCTCTCCGGAAGCCAGGCGTGGCAGATATTTTTGCTTTTGCTCTTCTGTACCGAAATAGACGATGGGCAGCGTTCCAATGCCGGTGTGGCCGCCCCAGGTAGTGGCAAAACCTGCGTATTTCGCGATGTGGTCAGCAATCACGGCGGCCGTGACCTTGTCCATCTCGAGCCCACCATACGCTTCGGGAATCTCCGCCGAACTCAGTCCCAGTTCTCCGGCTTTCCTAAGCAGGTCGCGCGTGACGGAGAAATCTTTATGCTCGATCTTCTCGATGTTGGGCACAATCTCATTGACCGCGAATTCTTCCGCCGTCTGTGCAATGAGCTGATGCTGCTCACTGAAATCTTCCGGCGTGAAAACCTCCTCGGGACGCCGGGTTTCGAGCAAAAAACTGCCACCGTGAATTTTCGTTCCCGGAACTGCCGTGGTCGTTGCCATTCTCTGTCTCCCAAATGAAAACGCCGACCTGGTGGTTGGCGTGAACGCTGATGCAATTCTAATGCTGGAAAGTGGGCGAACGGTAGTCGACACGGCGGCACATCCGTACCTACCGCTCGGGGAGAAGTATGTTACCGACGGAATCTATCGCTGCGCAGAGTCTGCCGTCATCTGCGTTACCCTCAACCGGTATTTGGCCGCGGGCTGACACGTCGAGTAGCCAACCGGATGGACCGAATCAGAACCCTTCCTATCGCGCGCGACGACATAGCTGCGGATCTTGTAGCAAACTGTGTCATCGATCGGTCGTTTGTCCGATGTAACCATCGTCGGATCAACAGACCAATTCAGTCGCCCGGCGTCGGTCGAGAAGGCCTGCGAAACCTGTTGTTGAGTCAGTAAGTCAGGAGAATGAACATTCACTTGTTGTGCGAACGTCATCACAGAGCTAAGCAGAAGCGCAGCAGTAAGAAGGAGAGGCGAGTTCACGGGAACCTCCTCGCAACAAGATTATAGCGCCGTCCCTATGAGGCGTTTTCGAAAATTCCTGCCGCCCCCATACCTCCGCCGACACACATGGTGACCATGCCGTAACGGGCATTGCGGCGCTTCAATTCGCGGATCACACTCGCGGTCAGCTTGGCCCCCGTGCATCCCAGCGGGTGACCAAGAGCAATGGCCCCCCCGTTGACGTTTACTTTCTCGGGGTCAAGCCCACCTTCCTTGATCACAGCCAACGATTGCGCCGCGAACGCTTCGTTCAACTCGATGACGTCAATATCTGAGAGCTTCAGCCCAGCCATCTTCAATGCCTTTGGAATCGCGTACACCGGGCCCAATCCCATCTCTTCCGGTTTGTATCCGGCAGTGGCGAAGGAAATGTACCGGGCGAGTGGCTTGATCCCAAGCGCTTGCGCACGCTCCGCCGACATCACCACGGCGGCTGCGGCCCCATCCGACATCTGAGACGAATTGCCGGCAGTCACCGTTCCCTTCGCGTGAAACGCCGGCCTCAACGCCGAAAGAGCTTCCAGCGAAGTATCCGCGCGTGGCCCCTCATCGACTTTGAAGACGATTTCCTGTCGTTTCGGCTTGGATCCGTTGGGAGTGCTGAAGCTGACGGGCACTGGTACGGTCTCGTCCTCGAATTTCCCCGCCTGAATGGCTGCCAACGCTTTCAGATGGCTACGGAGCGAGAACTGATCCGCTGCTTCGCGACTAATGCCAAAGCGCTTTGCCAACCGTTCCGCGGTGAGTCCCATAGAGAGATACGCATCCGGATAGTGATCCACCAGCCACGGATTCGGCGAAATCTTGTGTCCGCCCATCGGGATCATCGTCATAGACTCCGTGCCGCCCGCAACGACCACTTCCGCCCCTCCCGCCATGATCCGCTCAGCGGCCATCGCAATCGCCTGGAGTCCAGAGGAGCAGAAACGATTAATCGTCAATGCCGAGACTTCCACCGGCAGCCCCGCGCGCAACGACGCAATCCGGGCCACATTCATGCCCTGCTCGGCTTCAGGCATGGCACAACCAAGAATCACGTCTTCAATCTCTTTGGGATCAAGCTGCGGTACGCGCTCCAGAGCGCCTTTGATCGCAACCGCCCCCAACTCATCGGGACGCGTGGCGCGTAGTGTGCCCTTGAAAGCGCGACCTACCGGTGTTCGCACCGACGATGCAATGATCACGTCCCGCATAAGAACCTCCTGCACCACCCATTATTTGATGCTTTCTTCGTGCTTCCGATCCTACTTGGCCGGGGCAAAGAAGTAATAGTCGGCCGTATAGCTGCTTTTTGTCTCCGCGTCCTTATGCGATTCGTCGCATGGATCGCTGCCCGGCTTGCCACCACGCGTATGCACACGCTGGATCTTGGTCACCTTCGCCAACGCGCCCTTGCCAGAATTGTTTACGACGTCCACCAGGAGCCAAGGAATGGAGTCCTGATCAATCGCGTCGACGTGCGCAGAGGGCTTTCCCGTCACCTCGCTGCCATCCTTCAATTTCCATGTCGGTCCTGCCAAGTGCTGGCCGATTACCTTGTCTTTGCGATCCTTCAGTTCGGCTTCTGGCGCCTTAAGGGTCCAACTGTATTTTCCTTGGGCATCGGCTTGACAGGTATAGATCTGTGACCCGGAAGCATGGACGAAGAGCACCGGCTGAAGCCCTTCGGGAACTGCGATCGCATCGGGAACGTCGGGTGCAGATTCCTTATCGGGAGTATCTTTCTGTGCGTTTGCAACGCTCGCCGCGACCAGAATCGTGAATAGGGCTATTCCTGCATGTTCAATTCGTCGCATAAGCTAGTTCCTCAATGTCTTTCCGGTTTTCAACGTGTACTGAATCCGCTCTTGTGTCTTCCGCTCGCCGCACAATGACTTGAAGCCCTCGCGTTCCAGGTCGAGGAGGTATTGCTCGCTGACCGGTGTACCAGGCGTCACATTGCCGCCGCAGAGAACTTCCGCGATTTTCCCGCCGAGTTTGACTTCGTAATCGGTGATGAAGTCGCCCTGCCGCATTAGATGCACACCCATCTTGAGCGCCGCCAACAGGCTTTCACCCGGCGCAGGAATATCGGCCCGTGGCACTGGAGGTTCATAGCCAGCGCGGACCAGTTCAAGCGCCCGCTCCTTCGCATCCGACAGCACGCGCTCTCGATTCATTGTGATGCGGTCCGAATCGGATAAGAACCCAAGGCCGCGCGCTTCGTGCGCCGAGGTCGCCACTTTCGCTGTAGCAACAATCTCAAAGATTTTCTTCATGGCCTCCAGCATCTCAACCGATCCCGCAAGAGCCTCTCCCGAAGATTTTCCCTTCGAGGCTGCGGCCGTATCCACGGCACGCAGTAGCATTTCTTTACATCCGCCGCCCCCGGGTAAGAGACCTACGCCGACTTCGACCAATCCGGTATACAGTTCCGCATGCGGCTGACGTGAAGCAGCGTGGAGCGAGATCTCCGTACCACCGCCGAGGCACAATCCAAAGGGAGCAGATACCACAGGCTTGGGCGAGAACTTGATCGCCTGTGTCATTCCCTGGAACTGCCGGATGACCATATCGACGTCATCCCACTCCTCCTCTTGCACGCTCATGAGCAGCAGCATCAGGTTGGCGCCTACCGAAAAGTTCGTGGCGTCGTTGGTGATGACAAAAGCGTCGAAGTTGTCCCCGGGACCACCCGGTTTCAGCGTCTGCGAGATCAGGCTAATGATGTCGGTACCCAGCGTATTCATCTTGCTGTGAAACTCGATACAGGCGACACCCTCGCCGAGATCCACGAGCGACGCTCCGGAATTCTTCTTGACCACGCCGTTCGATTTCTTGGCAACCGTCGCCGACCAGACTCCGGCAGGAACTTCGACTGGTTTCTGCGTACTGCTTGCAAGATCGAAATACGCGCGACCCGACGCAGTCTTGGCATCATCGCTGTACCAAGATTTCTGCCCCGACGCGAGCAATTTCTCAGCGCTCGCGGCGACCGTTTTGCCTTCCTTCTTCATCCGCCCGACTGTTGCTTCCAATCCCGCCGCATCCCACAATTCGAATGGGCCCAGTTCCCAGTTGAAGCCCAGCTTCATGGCGCGATCAATCTCAACAATCGAATCCGAAATCTCTGGAACGCGATTGGCCGCGTAGTTCCAAAGATCTGCCAGCGCAGCCCAGAGAAACGCTCCCGCCTTATCGCCCTTTTGCGGCCCCGCGCCTTCTAAACCCAGCAGCATACGAAGCCGCGCGCCCGTGTCTTCTACGTTCTTCGCCATATCAAGAGCGGGAAACTTCGGCTTCTGTCGCGGGTGATATTCCAGAGTTCTCCAATCGATCGCGAGACGTTCGTCGTCCTGTCCCTCCGTGCCTTTGACCTTTTTGTAGAAGCCGCCCTTCGTCTTGTCGCCTAACCACTTGTTCTGCACCATCTGCTTAAAGAAGTCCGGCAGTTGAAGGTCGCTGCGCTCGTCCTTCACGTTGCCTGTCAGGTTGCCGACAACATGGCCCAAAATATCCAGCCCGACCAGATCGATAGTGCGGAACGTGGCCGACTTCGGCCATCCCACGGCCTGTCCCGTCAGGGCGTCCACCTCTTCGACACTGAGTCCAATCTCCTGCATCAGACGGATGACGTTCAGCACCGAGAACGTCCCAATGCGATTGCCGATAAAATTCGGCGTGTCCTTGGCCATCACGACGCCTTTGCCCAAACGTACATCGCTGAAGCGCGATACCGCGTCGATCAAAGCACGATCGGTGTCAGGAGTGGGAATAATCTCCAGCAACCGCATATACCGCGGCGGATTGAAGAAATGTGTCCCGAACCACGCCTTCCGAAAATCGTCAGAGAATCCTTCCGCGATCTTGCCCACGGGCAGCCCACTCGTATTGGTAGTGATAATCGTCCCTGGTTTTCGAAGCGTCTCCACCCTGCGCAACAAACTCCGCTTGATCTCCAGATTCTCGACGACTGCCTCGATGATCCAGTCGACATCCGCCAGTTTTTTTAGATCGTCTTCGAAATTCCCTACCGTGACTAGCCGCGCGAGTGAAGCGTCCATGAAGGCGGCAGGCTTAGCTTTCTTTGCCGCATCAAGACCCGCGGCTGCGATCTTGTTCCGCGCCGTGCCGTCGGCATCTGGCGGAACGATATCCAGCAGATAGCTCGGAACACCGGCATTCGCAAAATGTGCAGCAATACGCGCGCCCATCGTTCCGGCGCCCAGAATGGCAACTCTATGAATGTGTTTCATGATCAGACCTCAACCGCGAGTCAGCCCTCCATCATTCGGATAGAAGGAAAAATACGGGAATGGCAAGAGATGGCTTTCTGGCTCGAATGGGATATGCCGACGCAATGGTAAATGGAACTCCGCAGATTTTTCCAGAGCCTGCGATCACAGTGTGGCGCTTACTGCATAGTGTTCGCGGTCACATACTCCAAAGCCTTCCGCGCCATCTGCTTCTCGCCCTTATAGGCGAGCAGTTTCGAAGCCTCTCCCAGCTTCACCCACGATGCACGCGCAACCTCCACGCGCATATCGTCGGAAATATGGTTAATTTCGCCCGACTCGTAGCGCAGCAGATAGAAGCTGACAATCTTGAAAACTCGCTCCCCGTCTCCCCAACTGCGCACATACATATACTTGATGTCGGCCAGTTTGGTGACCGCTGATGCCGTGAT
>Ga0126371_10005055_pt1 | contig 11704 bp, 6 predicted proteins | sample PanSoiMetaPlot_4_FD_110145 | JGI IMG/M metagenome (GOLD analysis project Ga0126371, IMG submission 110145) | Tropical forest soil microbial communities from Panama - MetaG Plot_4 | ecosystem: Environmental > Terrestrial > Soil > Tropical forest > Bulk soil | place: Panama | collected 2016-02-17
CTTGACCGTCTTGTCATGGCTTGCTGAAGCGAGAATTCGGTCGTCGGGCGTGAAAGCCACGGCGGTAACGAAGGATCTGTGTCCTTTCAGCGTCGCCCGTTCCTCTCCCCTGGGCCCGGTCTCAGGGGGGGCGGCCTCGATGCCGGACTTCAACAATTGATCGACGTCCCACAGCTTGGCGAGATCATCCATTGTCGCCGTCGCGAGGGTTTTTCCATCAGGCGAGAAGGCCACGCCGCGGACACGGTCGCCGACGCCGCTCCATCGCACAACGACGTCCTCGCCCGTCGTGACATCCCAGATCCGCAGCGAGTTGTCGACGCTTCCGGCGGCCACCAGCTTGCCGTCGGGCGAGAATGCGACGCAAAGAACCTCGCTTGTCGTGCCCTCAAGTGTCGCCTTCTCTTTGTGCCGAGCCACGTCCCAAAGCCGCACGGTCGTATCCATGCTGCCGGTGACGAGAGTCTTGTCATCAGGCGAAAATGCAATCCCGCGGATGCCATGCCCATGACCTTTGAGAGTTGCGAGTTCGTCCCCCGTGGCGACATCCCACAGCTTGGCAGTGTAGTCGTTGCTACCCGAGGCAAGAATCTTGCTATCATGGCTGAATGCTAGTGAGCGTACTGCGCCGTTGTGCCGAAGCGTGGCCCGCGCCTCTCCACTGGCCACGTCCCACAATTTGATCGTGTTGTCATGACTTCCAGAGGCCACGGTTTTCCCGTCAGCTGAGAAAGCTAGGGACCGGATCATGTTGGTGTGGCCCCTGAAGGTGGCGAGCTCGCGTCCGGCAGCCCAGTCCCACAGCTTCACTGTGCTGTCATAACTGCCGGTCGCCAGGATTTTTCCGTCGGGTGAGAAGCGGACAGCCTCGACTGCTGCGTCGTGACCGCGCAGGGTGATTATCTCGGCGCCGGTTGCTGCATCCCAAATCTTCGCTGTCTTGTCGTAGCTGCCCGTGGCGACATACCGGCCATCGGGCGAATAATCGATGGACGCAAGAGCAAGGGTGTGGCCTTTGAGTGTGGCGCGGATCTGCGCGACGGCTGGTATCGTTCCTAGCGCCGCTGTGGCGATTATGAGTACCGCTGCCAGTGCGCTCTGAAAGTTGCGGATCGGCATGGGGCTTTTCCTTCCTCCGTTTGGCGTCTGGTGGGGCGTTCCGATACCAGGCTCAACTCCCAGCTAGCGGTAGGCTCACGCCATTTCTGGACAGCTCGTCCAGCCATGCGACGTCGAGCTTGTCGTGACCGAGTTCTCAACTGGAATAGCCGCCGTATCTGCACCATTGGCTTGGCGGGGCGCGGCTCCAAGCGTCTGCCTGTCAAAGCCTACGGTCTTGATTACTGCGTAAACCGGCGTGCCTTTGGAAAGCCCAAGCGACTCCACCGACCGCTGCGTCAGTCGCGCTAGAATCGCCTGCCCGCTGCAATCAAGACGCAGATCCACAATGGGACCGTGTCGCTGACCAAGCTCCGCGACGACTGCGGGCAATACGTTTAATGCACTCAGTCCCTCGGGAGGCCGCGTGCTTAGCATCACGTCGCGGGCGCGGATATGCACCCGGACCTTGGTGCCAGGAAAGCGCCCATTGAGTCGTGGGACCCACAGCCGCCCTCCACAGAGGCTCAATACGGTGAGACAGAATTGCTCGTCGTGCTTGAGGATCTTCGCGTCGAGGACTGCTCCTGGCTCGACAAGATTGGTGAACGGGATCAGATCAAGGCGCGCCATGATATCGGCCGTCGGTCCTGTCGCTACGACATGACCATCCGCCATCACGACCATGGTACTCGCCAGACGCGCGACCTCCGGCACCGAGTGGCTGACATAGATAATCGGCACCTTCGTCTCGTCGTAGAGGCGCTCCAGGTAAGGAAGGATCTCGGCCTTGCGCGCTTCATCGAGTGAAGCGAGCGGCTCGTCCATCAGCAGCAGCCGCGGTGTGGCTAGCAAGGCGCGTCCTATCGCGACCCGTTGCTTCTCGCCGCCGGAAAGCGAGCGAGGACGGCGATCGAGGAGATGGCCGATCCCGAGTAGCTCGACGATCTGGGCAAAATGATCTCGGCGTTTGGTCGCGGCCGTGAACCACCAGCCGTAAAGGAGGTTCTGGCGGACCGTAAGATGCGGGAACAGCCGCCCTTCTTGAAAAACATAGCCGACCCGGCGGCGATGCTTCGGGACAAAAAGTCTTTGGTCTGTGTCGACGATGACCTTGCCGTCCAAGGAGATGTGGGCGTGGTTGGGGCAGATAAGGCCTCCAATGATGTTTACCAGCGACGTCTTGCCGGAGCCGGACCGACCAAATAGTGCCGTGACCCTGCCATCACTCGCGAATTCGGCCTTGAGATCGAACGAGCCGAGCCGATGATGCACGTCGACCTGGATCATTCCTCCACTCCCATGCGACGCTCAACGACGTAACCAATTGCTTCCGAGATAAGGAGAGCGAACATTGATACCGCAATCGCAATCACGGTAAGGCGGAAGGCGGCAATATCGCCACCCGGAACTTGCGTGAATGTGTAGATGGCCGAAGGAAGCGTCTGAGTTTCGCCCGGGATATTTGAAACGAAGGTGATGGTCGCGCCGAACTCTCCCATCGCGCGCGCGAACGAGAGGATCATGCCTGCGATGATGCCCGGCAAAATGAGCGGCAGGGTCACAGTCAAGAAGACCCAGACGGGGTTCGCACCGAGCGTTCCCGCAGCGTCCTCGAGCCCGCGATCGATCGAGTCTATGGACAACTGCATTGCCCGCACTAGAAGCGGGAATCCCATCACGGCGCAAGCGAGTGCAGCGCCGGTCCACCGGAAAGCAAAAACTATTCCGAAATTGTTAGCTAGCAGGGTGCCGAGCAGTCCGCGCCGACCGAACAAGAGAAGCAAGACATAGCCTGTGACCACCGGCGGAAGGACCAGCGGCAGAAAGACAATTCCGTTTAGGATCGATTTGCCCCAGAACTTGCCTCGGGACAGAAGCATCGCCACAAGGAGTCCCGGCGGCAGGCTCGTCACCGTCGCCCATAGCGAAACCCGGACACTCAGTTCGACGGCGGCTTGTTCCTCGGGCGTTAGCGTCAACACGGCTGGCTCACTTCAGTGTCGTGAAGCCTTGCTTCTCAAAAACAGCACGCGCCTCTGGCGTCTTGAGCATATCGACGAAGGCATACGCGGCTGATTTCGACGAGTCGGATGTAACCGCGATCGGATACACGATGCGAGGATGCGTGTTCTCCGGGAAGGTCCCCACGCGCGCGACGCTTGGCTCCGACACCGCATCGGATTCGTAGACGATGCCAAGCGGAGCTTCGCTCCGCGAGACCAGGAGAAGCGCGGCACGGACATTTTCGGCTTGAGCGATGCGGCCCTTGACCGACTCCCAAACGCCGAGGGCCTCGAGCGCTGCCCGGCCGTACTTACCAGCCGGGACCGCGTCCGTGTTGGCCATCGCGAGGCGCCCCTGTCCGAGAAGCGACAACAAGGGGAACTCGGGCACGATGTTAACCGGGCGATCGGCCCCTTTCGGCGAAATGAGAACGAGGCGGTTGCCGAGAAGATCCGAACGCGTTTCCGGCCTGATCAGTTTGCGTTCCGCGAGATAATCCATCCAGTCTTCATCGGCGGAGATGAAGACGTCGGCTGGCGCTCCTTGCTCGATCTGCTTGGCGAGCGCCGAACTCGCCGCGTACGCGATCGCAGCGTGTTTGCTGGTACGCTCGTGCCATAGCGTATTGATCTCATCGAGGGCGGTCTTGAGGCTCGCTGCGGCGAAGACGAGCAGGTCTGGGGTGTCAGCCCGAGCGGGTCCGGGTCCAGCATTGACAGCACAAAACAGGGCGAGCAGGGCCGCGCATACTGAGAAGGCGCTGCGAATCCTCTTGCCTTCGGGCGCCCGAGAAGCGCGTTGCCCACGTCCATGTCCGCACGCTCCGAGACGTACGTTACACACGGAGAACCCTCCGGCCGGGGTGATCTCATTTTTGCGAAAGCATCCATGTAACGTTCGAGAAAGCTAAACGTTGCACATGCGTGAGGACCCGGCGCCGCCTCGGTAAAACCGGAATGGCTGAGGCTTGGAAGAGCTCAGGGCTGATCGCCCGCACTGGATCGCCGCCCGGCACCGCGTACCGCGTGATCGGCGCGGACGGCCTAGAGCGCAGCATGACAAATTTGTCAGACTGGATCGTGGCTGTCCGATCGGGTGCGATCAAATCTGGCTCGTTATTCCTGGACGATGAAACGCAGCGCTGGCGGCCGGTCGCGGGCCTGGACATTTTTGACGAAGCCACGCTGGCTCTCGCCAGAGAAGGGAGCGGCGGTGGGCCCAAGTACGAGGGCTCGGACGTTGAGAGTGGTCCGTCGGCAATTCAGGATTCGGACTCAGGCTCGGAAAATTTGGCGAAGGGAGCGCGAAACTCTGCGCTCCTCTGGGCGATTTTGGCTGTGGTCGCGCTCATTGCCTTCGCGGCCTGGGCCGCAGGGTCAGCCCCACTGGCGACCGTTCAAATGTTCATCCACCAGACTCCGGAGCCGGTCCGTGTAGCTGGGGCAGCCGCGCTTTTCGTTGCTGTGGCCGAGGAGTTCCACTGGTTCTGTCTGAAACTAGTGAAGGCACGGAAGACGAACCTCATCCGACGTTTTGCGCTGCAGATTCTATCACTGCTGACGACCGGTATGCTTCTCTACGTGGTGTTGACACTTGTCTCAACCACGGGTCTCAGCGTTGGCTTTCTGGTGAAGAACGTCGCTCTTGTTGGCGTTACCTACGCGGTGTCTCTCTTCCTCTGGTCAATCCTTCTGCTGCGCGGGACGGATGCGACAGCCGCCAAGAAGATGGTTGTCAGCATCCTTGCGTCCCTCATGCTAGCCGGCACTTTGTACATGGCGATCGCGCCATCTGTGCACCGCGAGGCGCAGACGGAAAGAACACCTGGAATACAGGACCGCAGGTGAGTTCCTGACGATGACGCGATGCTTTGCCAATCGTTTCAGGCAGGCATATCATTGAAAGTAGGTCGGTGACCCTATGCTGAACGCGATCCGTGTCGGGGGCGTTCTTCTGATAATGGCCGCCGCGGCCATCTGGTACGCGTATGACCAGGCCGGGGCTACACGCGCTCGCGACGATGCGGATGCAGCGAGCACTGACCATGGCGGAGGTGGGGGCGGGGGAGGGGGAGGAGGCGGCGGGGGCGGGGGCCGCGGAAGGCACCGCCTCGGCGGGGCGGTCGTGGTTGTCGCGGCTCCAGTGGTCCGACAGGATGTGCCGGTCTATGTCGACGGTATTGGAACTGTTGAAGCTTTCAACACCGTGACCGTGAGGGCGAGGGTCGACGGTCTCCTCGAGAAGGTCGAATTCACGGAAGGCCAAGAGGTGAAAGCCGGCGATCTGCTGGCGCAGATCGATCCGCGCCCCTACGCGGCCAAGCTCAGCCAGGTCCAAGGCATAAAGGCGAGGGACGAAGCACAGCTCGCCAATGTGAAGCTCGATCTCGATCGGGCCGTGAAGCTTGGTTCGTTTGCGACCCAGCAGACCGTGGACACGGGGCGGGCACTGGTTCGCCAACTGGAAGCGGCCCTGCAGACGGATCAGGCGAATATTGATGCGGCCGCCTTGGAACTCGAATACACAAGGATCCAGGCGCCAATTTCGGGGCGCACCGGGGTACGGCTGATCGATGCAGGCAATTTCATTCGCGCGCGCGAATCGAGCGGAATAGTCGTCATCACGCAACTGCAACCGATCTCCGTCGCCTTTTCCCTGCCGCAGCAGCAACTCGGGCCGGTGAACCAGGCGCTTGCCAAAGGGAGGGTGCCGGTGGCGGCGCTCGATGCCGGCGGCCGGAGATCGTGGGGGGAGGGCGTCCTTGCGGTTCTCGATAATCGCATCGACCCCCAGACCGGCACGATCAGGCTCAAAGCGACCTTCGCGAATGCCGATCGCAAGCTTTGGCCGGGGCAGTTTGTCAACGTTCGCGTATGGCTCGACACTGTCAAGAACGGCACCGTCATCCCGAGCGCGGCTGTCCAGCGTAATTCGAGCGGAACTTTTGCCTACGTCGTGGATGCCGAGAAGCGGGTCGAGATGCGGCCGATCCGGGTCGGCCAGATCGACGGCAACGTGACACTCGTCGAATCGGGCCTCGAACCCGGTCAGAAAGTTGTTGTCACCAGCCAGGAGCAACTCCGGCCGGGCGCGAGCGTGGTTCCGACTGAGGCCGCGGCTGACGCCGGAGGCGCCAACTCCGTTCCGCAGATGACGTCGCCGACGGGCCCATCAGAGGTGGCACCGCATCGCCAGCATCGGCGGCCACCATGAACATATCCGCGCCCTTCATATCCCGCCCGATCGCCACCTCATTGATAAGCATCGCGATCATCGTGGCCGGGGCGTTGGGATTTCGCCTTCTTCCAGTCTCCTCGTTGCCCGAGATCGACTTCCCGACAATTCAAGTCTCGACACAGCTTCCCGGCGCAGGGCCGGACACGATGGCCTCCCTGGTCACGACGCCACTGGAGCAGCAACTTGGACAGATCGCAGGCCTGTCGCTGATGACGTCGACAAGCTCGTTCGGCATCAGCGCGATCACCATGCAATTCGTCCTTGACCGGGACATTGACTCGATTGGGCAGGACGTACAGGCGGCGGTCAATGCGGCAGGGGCCTCCTTGCCGAGCGGCCTGCCTTACCCACCCGTGTACAAAAAAGTGAATCCGGCGGATCAGCCGGTCCTTATCCTCGCCCTCACGTCCGAAACGCAGCCGATCACAAAGGTACAAGATGTTGCCGACACGGTGCTGGCGCAGAAGCTGAGCGAAGTGAGCGGCGTCGGCGCAGTGATGATCCAGGGCGGGCAAAAGCCCGCAGTGCGGATCCAAGTCAACCCGGGCCAGCTCGCGGCGTATGGTCTAAGCCTGGAACAAGTCCGCACGGTTCTGGGCCGCACGAACGTCGATCAGCCCAAGGGCAGCTTCGATGGACCCCACCAGGCGTTCATGATCGGGGCTAACGACCAGGTCCTGGCACCCGAGGCCTATGCGGACGTGATTCTCGCCTATCGCAACGGAGCTCCGGTCCGTGTGCGCGATGTCGGGACCGCGGTCCATGGAGCCGAGAACGCAAAAGTCGGCGCGTGGTTCAACGGTCGACCCGCCGTCATCCTGGACATCTTGCGCCAGCCTGGAAGCAATATCATCCAGACCGTCGACCGCGTTCATGAGCTTTTGCCGCGATTGCGTGCCGGCCTGCCACCAGGGATCCAGTTGACGGTTCTGAGTGATCGCACCGAGACCATTCGGGCCAGCATTGCCGATGTCGAGTTCACGCTCATGCTCACTGTCGTGCTTGTCGTGCTTGCGATCTTCCTGTTTCTTCGCCGCTTCTGGGCAACGGTTATCCCGAGCGTCACCATCCCGCTTGCCATCATCGGCACGTTCGGAGTCATGTATTTGTCGGGATTCGGCCTCGATAACCTTTCCCTCATGGCGCTCACGGTCGCGACCGGCTTCCTCGTCGACGACGCCATTGTGATGATCGAGAACATCGTGCGCCACATCGAGGCCGGAGAGGCACCGTTGGAAGCAGCCTATAAGGGCGCACGCCAGATCGGATTTACCATCATTTCCCTTACCGTGTCGATTATTGCCGTGTTCATTCCGCTGCTGTTCATGCAGGGAATCGTCGGGCGGCTGTTTCGCGAGTTCTCCCTGACATTGTCGGTCACCATCGTCGTGTCGGCCATCGTATCGCTGACGCTCACCCCAATGATGTGCGGGCGCCTTTTGCGCAGAGAGCGGGAGCAGCACAGCAACGCATTCCTTCGTGCCTCTGAGAGAGCGTTCGCGGCGAGTCTCGGGCTCTACGAACGGAGCCTCGCGTGGGTCATGCAGCGACAGGCGGCGACGCTTGCGGTTGCATTTGCGACGCTGATCGTGACCGTCGAGCTGTACTGGCAGGTGCCTAAAGGTTTCCTGCCCGTCCAGGACACAGGCGTGATCGTTGCGACAACCGATGCAGAGCCCGGAATTTCGTTTCACGAGATGGTGCGGCTGCAGGCCAGGGCCGCCGAGATCGCCTGGCGCGATCCGGATGTCGCCGGCGTCGATTCCTTCGTGGGCGTCGGGCTAGTCAATCCGACGCCAAACACCGGGCACATGAGCATCGTCCTCAAGCGCCGCGACCAGCGGACCGACACGGCCGCCGAAATCGCGCGGCGCCTCCGCAGCCCTATGGCCAAGGTGAGCGGCCTCTCGGTCTACCTCCAGCCCGCACCCGAAATTCAGATTGGTACACGCACCAGCCGGACCCAGTACCAATACATCATGGTCGACGCGAACCCCGTGGAGTTGTCCGAATGGACGCAGCAGTTGCTCGAAAAACTGCGCGCGAGGCCGTTGCTCCGCAACGTCACAACCGATCAACAGGCAGGCGGCCTCGCCGCCGACGTGATCATAGACCGCGACAAGGCCGGCCGCCTCGGGGTGCTTCCGCAGACAATTGACGACACGCTTTACGATGCCTTTGGGCAGCGCCAGGTCTCAACCATCTACACGCAGCAGAATCAATATCACGTCGTCTTGGAGGTGGCGCCGGAGTTTCAGCTCGATGCCGCCGACCTGCGGCGCCTTTACGTGCCGTCGACTCAGGGTGCGCAGGTTCCGCTCGAAAGCTTCGCCAGCGTGAGACTGGGGAACGCCCCACTTGCGATTACGCATCAAGGCCTTTTTTCGTCCGTCACGTTCTCCTTCGATCCGGCCCCCGGCGTTTCACTCGGACGAGCGGTGCAGACGGTGCGCGAAGCCGAGGCGGCGATCGGCATGCCCGATTCGGTCATAGGCTCGTTCGGCGGTGAGGCGGCCGAGTTCCAGGCGTCACTCGCAAGCGAGGTTTGGCTCATCCTCGCGGCCGTGGTCGCCGTCTACATCGTACTCGGTGTGCTCTACGAGAGCACCATCCATCCAATAACGATCCTGTCGACCTTGCCTTCGGCGGGAATCGGCGCCTTGATCGCGCTCATGATCACCGGCAGTGATCTATCCCTGATCGCAGTGATCGCCATTATCCTCCTCATCGGGATCGTCAAAAAAAACGCGATCATCATGATCGATTTCGCGTTGGACGCAGAGCGGACGCGAGGTTTGCATCCAGAGCAAGCGATCTTTGAGGCGTCGCTCAAACGCTTTCGACCAATCATGATGACTACGATGGCCGCCCTTCTTGGATCCATCCCTCTCGCGCTTGGCACCGGTCCGGGATCAGAGCTGCGCCGTCCCCTTGGCATTGCCATTATGGGCGGCCTGCTGCTGAGCCAGTTCCTGACGCTCTATACGACCCCGGTGATCTACGTTGCGCTCGACCGGGTCCGAGAGCTGCTTCGCTATCGCATGCGAATGACTCTAAAGGCTGCGGAATGAGGAAACCGCCAGCCAACGCGATCGGAGTTCATGGTGGGCCTTCTTGACACGTGCCTGCGGCGCCCCGTCGGTGTCAGCCTTCTGATGCTCGCGTTACTGCTGAGTGGCGCACTAGCGTTTCGTTTCCTGCCTGTGACCTCCCTGCCGCGAGTAGATTATCCGACCATCATGGTAACGGCGGAGCTCCCGGGCGCCGAACCGCAGACGATGGCCGCTGCGGTCGCCGCGCCGCTGGAGCGGCGGATCGGACAAATCGCCGGCATCACTGAACTCACCAGTACGAGCCTTCTCGGCATCACCAGCGTAGTCGCTCAGTTCGAGCTCAACCGCCCGATAAACGCAGCGGCTCGCGACGTCCAAGCGGCGATCAACGCGGCAGCACCTGATCTTCCGGCGGGGATGTCGCGCCCACCGACCTGGCGCAAGAATAATCCGTCAGCGGCGCCAGTCCTGATTTTGGCGCTGACATCCAGATCGCTTCCGTCTGGCGCGGTCTACGAAGCGGCGGAAACGATCCTGGCGCAGCAGCTCTCGCAGGTCGAGGGCGTCGGTCAAGTTACCGTCAACGGGTCCGAGAAGCCGGCTGTGCGCGTGCAAGTCAACCCAGCTGCACTTGCCTCGATGGGACTCGGTCTTGAGGATGTACGGGCCGCGTTGAACGCCGTCAACGCATCGGGGCCCAAAGGACGCATAGATGCGACGGATGGCTCTTATGTTATTCGCGTCAACGACCAGATGCGAAAGGCCGACGAATATAAATCAGTGATCGTCGCCACCCGCCACGGCACGCCGATCCGACTCGCTGCGTTAGCATCGGTCATCGACGGCGTCGAGAACGTCCGCACCTCTGGATGGTTCAACAATCAGCCGGCCGTGCTGGTCTTCGTTTTCAAGGAGGCCAACGCCAACGTAATCGAGACGGTGGATCGCATCCACGCGCTCCTTCCGACATTGCGGGCTTGGCTTCCGCCGGCGATCGACCTGGCGGTGATGAGCGATCGAACGGAGACGATCCGCGCCAGTATACACGAGGTAGAGCTGTGTCTCGTGATCAGCGTCGGACTTATCGTAATGATGGTATTCGTGTTCCTGCGGCGGCTGTGGGCTACCTTGGCCGCTGCAGTCACCATCCCGTTGTCGATTGCCAGCACCTTCAGCGCAATGTACCTGCTTGGCTATAGCGTCGACAACTTGTCCCTGATGGCACTCACGATTGCGACGGGCTTCATTGTCGATGACGCCATCGTGGTCATCGAGGCGATCAGCCGCCGGATGGGGGGCAGCGAGTCGCCGCTCCAAGCAACTCGGCAAGCGGCCCGCCAGATCGGTTTCACGGTGGTCTCGATCAGCGTGTCACTGATCGCCGCCTTGATCCCGCTCTTGTTCATGGGAGGCATGATCGGGCGGCTATTCCGCGAATTTGCTGTTACGCTGGCGCTGGCAATCGCTGCCTCCGCCCTGGTGTCCCTGACGCTGATTCCAGTCATGGGCGCCTATCTCGGGTGTGTGAGGGGGAGGACGAGGAAACCCCCGCTGGATCTCATTTTCCAGAAAATGCTCGCCGGCTACCAAGCCGCCCTCGTGGTCGTCCTGCGCCATCGCGGCGCCACTCTCGCCATCATGGGAGCGACTGTCCTCGCCACCGCTGTTCTCTGGATCGAGGTGCCAAAGGGATTTTTTCCCCAGCAGGACACGGGCGCCATCGTTGCTATCGCTGAGGCCCCGATGACGGTTTCGTTCCAAGCCATGACTCGGCGGGTAGAAGCTCTCATGAAGGTGCTTCTCGATGATCCCGCCGTCGCGAGGGTGGGGAGCTACACTGGGCAATCGGGCACCACTGCGAACCAAGCCCGCATTTTTATCGCCTTGAAGCCACTTGCGGAGCGCGGTCTCGGTACCGAGCAGGTCATCGCCCGGCTACGCCGAGCGACGCGCGAGGTGCAGGGAGTCGCGCTCTACATGGTGCCGGTCCAGGACGTACGCGTTGGCGGCCGAATCTCGAAGGCGCAATATCAGTACACCATCACCGGACCAGATCTGAGTGAGTTGGAGACATGGGCAGGACGACTGGCAGATCGCCTGAAAAATGTCCCCGATCTACGCGACGTAACGACCGACCTTGAGGTAGGCGCCTTGCAGGCGATGCTCGTCATCGACCGCGACGCGGCCGCACGCCTGCAGGTGGCGCCGCATGACATCGATCAGACTCTTTATGATGCCTTCGGGCAACGTCTCGTCTCGTCAATCTATGCCCCCCATTACACTTACCACGTCGTCCTTGAGGCTAGCCC
>Ga0126371_10005056_pt1 | contig 11703 bp, 13 predicted proteins | sample PanSoiMetaPlot_4_FD_110145 | JGI IMG/M metagenome (GOLD analysis project Ga0126371, IMG submission 110145) | Tropical forest soil microbial communities from Panama - MetaG Plot_4 | ecosystem: Environmental > Terrestrial > Soil > Tropical forest > Bulk soil | place: Panama | collected 2016-02-17
AAACCCAGCAGCGCACCAGGATCAGCCTTGCAATAGATCGGCGCGTAATGATTGAGTCCGAACCAGTCGACCTGACGACAGATGGCAGCCATATCGCCTGCTTGCTGATAAGGTTCGATTGCCTCGGCGATCGACGGTGGATAGCTGGCGAGAAGCTGCGGGTCGGGAAACGCACGGTTCCAGTAGGCGTCGAGCAGCTGTGCAGCGGCGGCGTTCTGCGGCGTATCGGGTGACGGATGGCAGGGCTGGTAGTTATGGATGGCGCCGATCGAGGCCGCCGGCACCGAGGATCGCAGCACATCCACGCCGGCGCCGTGTCCAAGGTTGACGTGATGAATTGCACGCAGATGCGCCGGGCGATCGGCAATCCCCGGCGCATGCGAGCCCAAGCCGTAGCCGAGCAGGGTGAACACCGAAGGCTCGTTGAACGTGGCAAACCGTTTCACTCGATCGCCGAAGTGACGTGCTACAACGGCGACGTAATCGGCGAACCACAAGGCGCAGTCGCGGCTAATCCACCCGCCGCGGTCGTCAAGGGCCTGCGGCAGATCCCAATGATACAGACAAAGCCACGGTTCGATCCTGGCGGCGAGCAGTGCATCGATCAGTCGGTCGTAGAACGCGAGCCCAGCGACATTCACGGCGCCGCGACCCGCCGGCAGGATGCGCGGCCACGCCACGGAAAATCGATAGGCGCCAATGCCTAGCACGCGCATCTGATCGATGTCTTCGGCATAGCGATGGTAATGGTCGCATGCCATGTCGCCTCTGTCGCCGTTGGCGATGCGACCAATCTGCCGGCAATATCTGTCCCAGATGCTCGGGCCGCGCCCGTCCTCCTGCACGGCGCCTTCGATTTGATAGCTCGCAGTCGATACACCCCAGACGAAATCTGCGCGCACGTTTGATGGGGACGACATATGAGATCACTCGTCGAAGAACGACACCGCGGCGCGCAGTCGGTCCACCCAGATCGACGGCGACGGTCGATGAAAATTGGCCTGTTCCAGACTACCTAGTCTAGGAGGCTGTGGATCACCGGCAGTCGGATAGTTCGCTTGGACCTCGGCACAGGTTATCTTGGACCCAGCCCACCTCTCGCGGGAAACGCCCTCGACCGATTTGACCATCGGTTTTGGCCTCGTCGTCATGCAGCTGTCCTGATGGTATACAGCGAGATAGTGCTCGACTTCATCGGACATGTCGACTCCTCATATTTCTTCTTAAGCGACGCGCGTGGCCGGCTCTCGACGAAACCTGCACGCTCTCTCTCTTCGATCTGTGGCATCGGGGTAGGCGACTTACGTCGAGTGGTTGAAGACCGTGTCCGGCGACGCATCTTTTCGTGCCCCTGCTGGATCTACATGGTGGAACATGTTCCGTCACATGCTTCCACGAAAGCTCAATCATCAGGCCGATTCAACTGGTCGACTTCCCGATTCGGGAGGCTTACAGCGGCAGCCATTCCACGACCGGGACGGCGTCTAGAGGATTGGCGAAGCACGACGCGTTTAGGTACCGTTCGACCCGATGATTTAGGATGAGGGCCCCTAAAGAACCACACGGCTGCCTTTTGTAACCATTCGCCAGCATGCAGGCTGTAATTCTCTCGTGACGTTCGTTTCTATTCGTCGCGCCGTGGCTTTGTGCCCGACAGCTCGCGAACACCTGATCTTTCTCCGTCTTGCAAGCGGTAAGGAGCAACGTCGCCAATATCGCTAGTGCGAATCGCGTCATCCTGGCTCCTTGGCTCCGCTTCGCATCCATTCGGATCAATAATCCGGCCATAAATCTTGGTCGAAGTCAGTGCGCCGATAGACGTTTGCGGCACCGTCACCTTCCAAGGTGGCGAACGGGGTGTTTCGCTGAACTGAATAAGGCTGGTGGCCCGGAATCTGGGTAAAACCCGAGGTGGCCATAGGCAGCCAAGACAGCAGAAAGCGGGTCGCCATGGCGGATAATAGACCCAGTCCAATCATCGACGTTATCACGATTAACCACACCACCTGGATCGGGTGGTGCGGGGAGAAGAGACGGAAGCGGACCGGTTGCGTCATCCGCCGTACTGAGACCTTACCGCAGCGCTCCCCCTACGCAAGCCGGCCACTGCGAGCCTAGGCCAAGCTTCACCAACGGGGCCTCGAGGCGGCGATCATCGAGCGCTGCCGGCGAGTGCGAATCGAGGAAGCACTGATCTCAATGTAGGTGGCCAGATCTCGGTGCGCTGAGGGGCGTCACGGAAATCTTGTCAGGGATGATCAAGGTCCAATCAGTGGGAGAGTTGCTCCGCCGCGTTTCCTGTCTGTGGCACACTGATTTGTGGTCCCGGATTGTTGAACTGTGGTGTTGCTGGCTGCTGTAGCACATGGACAAGGCCGCTTCCGGCCGCGCGCCCCGCCCGGTGTGGTGACCCTATATGGTGCGGCGCTGCCAACGCGGGTTCGGTCAACAAGAATCCGAGCAGGACGAATGTCGAAGTAAAATAAGTCCTCATGACCTACTTCGAGCTTCAAATGACACGGTTCCACCAACGAGCCTCGACGTCGGTGATGGTGGGCAGTTCTCCGCGGTCGTTACTACAGATATAGGTCGTTACTACAGATATAAATGCATGCCGCCGAGCGAACACCACCACGATTTCCCTCATATTTTGCCCGAAAATTGCGCCGAACTCACTTGGGGTCTGGACTGCCGCAAAGCACCTGGGTCCGAGCGCTGATCAATGTCACGTTCGGAAAGGACATGCGACGGCTTCTGTCGGCGCTGGAGCGCGGCGAGATGCCGCTGAGTCGCTTGGCCTCACCGAGGAGAGGCAACGCGCCCACGGGCGTATTCCGGAAGCTGGTGCGACAAAACCATCCGGTTGGGTCAGCCAGCCGGGTGGTGCTGCCACGCGGCCACATCAGTCTCTGAGATCACACCCGACAACCGGCACCCCAATCTCGTATCCGACAACCCACTCAAAGGCGCCGCTCGACACACGCTTTCGCCTCGACGCAGCACCACTTGACCTTTGCTCCTCGTCGATGTTGGATCTTATTATTAAGTCTTTGAGAATAGGAATTTAAGGAGCAGCAATATGCCGTCGCGGGAGACGATAGAACGGTTCGTTGCCAGAGTTGAAGATAACGCGCACGTGGAGGCCATTCACGAGTTCTACACTGAGGAAGCGTCGATGCAGGAGAACAATACCCCTCCGCGTGTCGGCCGCGATGTTTTGATTAAGCATGAGCGCGAGGTTCTTTCGAGAGCAAACTCGGTGCATTCGACGTGCGTGCGCCCGGTGTTGGTAGACGGAGATACAGTGGTGGTGCGATGGATTTTTCAGTTTGACTGGAAGGATGGAAGCACGACGCGAATGGAGGAACTTGCTTATCAGCGCTGGGAAGGAGAGCGCATCGCGGAAGAGCAGTTCTTTTATGATCCGGCACAGCGCATCCCAAAAGGGCGTAGCTGACGAAGGACGCGTCCCACGTCGCAGTCACGCAACTGGGGCCCCAATGCGTGCGCCATGAGCGACGCCAAGTTTTAGCTCCATAGGGCGATTGTCGACCGTATTCACCACGACGGTTGTGAGCGCGGAATCTGTCCCTCCCGGCTCGTGCTGGTCAACTCCCCTGGGCCCCCCACAGATCGCATGGAGCGGGCGCGTATGCCGGGTCATGCTCTAGAGCGATCAGCGTGCGTGATACATCTCTTGCAATGGCATGATGAATCTCCTTTGCCCGTAGGGGATCCCCCATTGGGCAGTATGGCTGCCCGCTAAGTTACAATCTTGCCCCATAAATCGTCCGAGTGAAATCATCTTGCCACCGTGACTCCGCCATAGTCGCGCCCGAGACCATCGGAAACCTTATACAACGCTAGGGATGGGGAGAACGGAAACATGCCGAGATATGCAACGGTCACGTTCCGGGGTAAACAAATGCGCGTCACTTACGGTCCAAGCCCTAGTGCTCTTGCCAGCCTAGGTCCAAGTGGGGAAGTTGAGTGGTGGTTCGCGGATCTCACCGCTCGAGAACGTGAGCAGCTATACGTCACCCCGCGGGAAGAAGTTGCTATCCTAAGGCAAATACGCAGTGGGCATTAGCCGAGAAACCGGGCGGGAGCGTCAGTAGAACCTCCAGCGGCGCCTACCCATTGCCGGCCAGCAGCCGCCTTCATATAGAGGCGGCCGAATTGCGCTTCTTTCACCTTGAGCGTCTTCGTGAATGAAATAGCGCCCCTGGCATGGTGAAAACATTGGCTAGGCTCCATGGGCTCGGACGCCGCCAAGGAGAGCCGCGGGCATACCGTTGTACGAGCCGCGCGCCTCACCCCCATATTGCCAAACCCCTTGAAAGCCAATTCACGGAGATCCCGACGCGCCGGGCTGGGAGAAGACGGCACGTTTGTGAACCAAGGTGGGTCAGCAGCTCTTTGGCACACTTAGCTCCGGCAGAAGGCCACGACAACCTGTCGGTGAAGCTTGGCGATCGCTGCCGGGTCGCTCACATCGCTTTGTATCGGGTGAACACTGGGAAGCATCTTCCCCACAGCATCAAGCCTCGATTGGTTTCGGCCCGTCATAACGATCGTATTGCCGAGGGCCACGAGCCGTGCGGCAAGCTCGAAGCCAATGCCAGAGGTCCCGCCTGTTATGAGGATCGTATTGCCAGAAGTTTTCATGGCCGCCACACAGGTTCGTTGCCAGGCGGTGGTCAATCGCATGCTCCTTACAGCACTTCTACTCGTAGCCCGCGAAAATCAGAGCGGTCGTGGCGCCGCGCCGACTACCGCGCGTCGAGTTCAGCCAAGGTATTGGCCAAGGCGGTCCGAATCGGCGGCAAGTGACCGGCGAACGCGAACGCGACGTTTCTCAGGGAGCGGCCGATTCCAGGTTTCATGGTCGCCATCCGAGTTATTCGGTCAGTGGTCGCGACAACGTCAGTCGCGACACGGTGACGTGTCGCAGCCCAGGCATCGAGCCGAGCATCGTCGCCGTCCTTGAACGTTTTGGTCAGTGCCTCGGCGAGCGATATGCTGTCCTGAATACCAGTGTTCATACCCTGCCCGCCGGCAGGGCTGTGCACATGCGCGGCATCGCCGCACAGCAGAATACGGCTCTTGCGCGGGCTTTGCGCGACGCGATGGTGGATGTGAAACCGGGAGCTCCAAACCACGTCGCGAATACGGCCGGGATTCGCGGATGGGCCGCGAGCATCTAATAGGGGCTGGACGAAATCCGCTGACGGCAATTCTGGCGCATTGTCCGCCGTGGCTACGATGCGAAAACGGTCTTCTGGAAGCGGCGCGACCACCACCAGCCCGTCGGGTGAAAAGAACAAGGTCACTTCGTCCCGGCTCAGCGGCCAATGCATGTGCACGTCAGCGAGGACGAAACTCTGTTCGTACGCCGCGCCAGTGAACGCGACACGGGACTGCTCGCGAACGGTGCTATGCATGCCGTCGCAGCCGATGAGCCAGCGAGCTTCGATCGTCTTCGCCACCCCTGCGGCCTTTACCTGCACTTCGACCTGCGAGGCTGATGCATTGTAGCTGACCAACTCGCATGGCCGCACCACGCCGCCGCCGCGGCTCTCAAAGTGGTTCAGCAAGCACTGCTCGACTCTATCCTGGGGGACCATCAGCGTGAAAGGATAGGGGCTCGCGATGTGCGAAAAGTCGATTGTGATTAGTACGCGGTCGCGGTCGCGCACGCGAAAAATCGGAACCCTCACGCCCTGCGCCAATAACTCTCGGGTCACACCGAGCGGCTCCAACACCTCCATCGTCCGGGCATGGACCACGCAGGCGCGCGACGTATTGGCGCCGGCGGGCTGGCGATCGATAGTCAGCGGGCTGATTCCGCGGCGCCTCAATTCCGCAGCGAGAGCAAGTCCTGCAGGCCCTGCTCCGGCGATCAGGACGTCAGTGTCGGTCTTCAGCGCTGGCACCTTGAACCTCCGACATTGGCTTCCGATGGCGTGGCATGTCGTGCCGGCGCGTGGGCGTGAGTACCCCACTAAAATCCGAGACGATCGTGCACTTTGCGTGCCGGCCCGTGTACGGCTCGTCGACTTAGCCAATCATGGGATCGCCCAGTTCGATGTCGACCGCGGGCGACGTTACGCCGCAGGGTGGTCGCCAATAGTCAGTGAACGCCGGATTAGCACCAGCTAACGATCCCGACGCTAGCGCCGCGCATTTCAGCGGCGAATGCGGAAGAAATCGCGGCCGCCGAGGTGCACTGGCGCATAAGTAGCCCGGCTAAGGGCGATAAGGTGCCTGCAAAACAAAGGATGAGTAAGCGGTACGCCTTGCTTCCGAGCCTCGAGTCACCGACGGGAGCATTGCCATCACCCGGTCGTCTGTCGTCTGACCTTACACACAAGAGTGGCGGTAACGGCTTGAAAGATCGATGCGTGCCCTCGTGCATCCTGGACAAGTACGAACAGTTCTCTGTCGGGCATGTTCATATGGATCATGTTCTGCAGGCCCTAACAGCCAAACAAAGGGGTGGAAGTCACCTTTTCGGTGCGATCGGTTGCGGTGTGGTCGCTTTCTGGCCTCTCCTAAAATAGGAGAGAGAGTCATATAGAGAAGCGTGCTGCGTAATGCTCTAACGGAAGACGTAGCGCGTTCGTGAGATAGCTAACCGTTCGATAGAATCCAGCGAGCATAACAATCTCGATGATCGCCGCGTCGCTGAATACCCGCCTCAATTCCGCCCAAAGTGCATCATCGAGGTCGCAAGTCGCATGCAGTTGATCACAGGCCTCTAAGAGGACTCGCTCTTCACGCGACCAACACGAATCATTGCCGTTTCCTTGGACTAGAGAGTGCCGCTGCGCCTCGTTGAGGCCCGCCCGGTCGGCGAAGAAGGCGATATGAACGCCCCATTCATATTCGGACCCCGCAAGCGCCGTCGTGCGATCGATAACGATTTCGCGCTGATGCAAGGTAAGATGTCCTTTGTCAAGGAGGCCACCTTTGCGGAAGCGATCGAAGAGGCGCCTGTCGGACGCGAGCGTCGTGAACAGGGTCAAAGGCGGAATCCCAGGTGGCATCATGCGGTCGAAGATCGCTTGGAGCTCGGGTGCATAAGGCGGCTCGATGGATGCAACACGGGCTGTCATACATGCACCTCTTTGCTCTGATCCTTGGCTGAAGGATTCGAGGTCACGGCGCTACGCGCTAGCACAATCGCTCGCAACCGGCTTGCAGAATCTGTTAACGCCGCCGCCCACCTTGGATCAACTCGATGGTCACACCGTCCGCCATTCTAAGATACACCACCAACGCTCCCTGGTTCGGCCCGCCACGGGTATTCGTCGTCGCTGGTGAGATTGGATAGACGCCCAAACTGGCCGCCCGATCGATCAATGGGGCAATTTCGGATACGTCAAAAGCGATGTGGGCGAATCCGACGTCGCATGGACGCAGGACGTGCTCGACACGGCTCGCAGGCGCCTTGTATTCGATCATCTCAAGCGTGTGGTCGCAACCCCGTAAGTAGGCGATCTCCACCTCTGCTCCACGAACGCCAGTTATCGCTTCGATGACTGCAGGGTCGCGGCTGTCACGCGACGTGATCTCGAAACCTAGGACGTCGGTGAAGAATGGCAACGTTTCGTCCAGACTGCGGACGGTGAAGCTGGTGTGATTGGTGGAGAGCAGCAACGACATCGGTGGCCTCGGGCTATGAGAGGTCTTCGTCTCGGGACGGACGCGCGCGCTTTCGGGCAGGTCGTGTGGGGAGGGCGCTTTCCCCGATCCCATTGCACGTGTGCTTTAGACCAGCTCCTCAGTGCATAGCCGCGTTGCTCCCGCTTTTTCGAATAACCTATCATACATCTGCTCGCAGTCCTATGATGAGCGTGGCATTCTGAGAAGCGCCCTGTCGGCGCAGGGCGAATCCACAGTGACCACCCCGGTTGGGCGGGGTGCGGGGGTATTTCCGCCATAGGCCGCAGCGTCGCCGCCAACCGATAGGGAGCCGCTACGGTTAGGCCCACGCCGAGAGGAGCAAAACATGGAACGGTTTCACGGCAAGGTTGTCCTAATCAGCGGAGGCGCACGCGGGCAGGGGGCGGCGGAGGCACGCATGCTCGTCGCTGAGGGTGCGAAGGTCGTGATCGGCGACTTGCGCGAGGAAGAGGGCCGGCGTCTCGCCGCCGAGCTGGGCAAGGCGGCGACCTTCGTGCGCCATGATGTCACCGTGGAGGCCGAGTGGGCGAGCGCGGTCGCGGCCGCAGAGAACCTGGGCGGCCTTCACGGCATGGTCAATAACGCTGGCATCTTCATCCCGCGCACCTTGCTCGAGACTGATTCAGAGCTGTTCGAGCGCCACGCGCGAGTCAATCAATTCGGATGTTTTTTGGGAATGAAGGCCGTCGTTCCGGCCATGGAGCGCGCGGGCGGTGGGTCGATCGTCAACATCTCATCGGTCGCTGGGTTGCGTGGCTCGCCCGGAGCCTTCGCCTACAGCGCCACGAAGTGGGCGCTGCGCGGCATGACGAAGGCCGCCGCCATCGATCTCGCGTCGCGGCGTATCAGGGTGAACTCCGTGCATCCGGGGCCGATCGATACCGACATGATTAAGGTCCGCACTGAAGAGGAAAACCATGAACGGCTGCTACAGGTGCCGATGAAGCGCATGGGTACTTCGGATGAGGTGGCACGCCTCGTTCTCTACCTTCTGTGCGACGAGAGCGCTTACGTCACCGGCGCCGAGATAGCCATCGATGGTGGTGTCTCGGTCTAAAACAGCTTCCCATGCTTGACACGTCTTAAGCCCAACAGACAGCATTCACAATCTCTGTTGAAGCTCCGAGGAGGAGGCAGCAGAGCGCCATGAAAGCAATAACTGGCCATGAGAGGATCTTTTCATATCTCGCAAAGACATTATGGAGCGCCTAGATGAGGTTTGCAGTGAAGCATACCCGACTGGAGCGGTATCTGCACGCCTTGCGCTAGCCATGGCGATATCGGACTTACCTTGACTATCCAGGGCCTTGAACCGGGGGTTCGCTGTCGTCGGCGCCGCGGCGCCATGTCCGTTCTTGCACCTTTCTCCGCCCCGCGGATACTTAGGCCAAGGGACTTGGCCTCTTAATTGTTAATTGCGCCGTAAAGTGAGCTAAGTCGATTTCAAGGCCGGTGTGCCGCGAGTGACTTTGCAGGCCCGAACGGGAGAAGCTGACGTGGTGAATTGTCATGGCCGTTTCGTCTGGTACGAATTGATTACGACAGACATGGAGGCTGCCAGCGTTTTCTACACCAAGGTCGTGGGCTGGAGCGCCCGCGACGCGTCAGCCCCCGGTCGGCCCTATACGTTGTTTACCCTTGGAAAGGCTTCGGTGAGCGGACTAATGGAGCTGCCGGAGGACGCGAGGAAAATGGGCGGAAAGCCTAGTTGGGTCGGATATGTGGCAGTCGACGACGTGGACGCCACCGCCGAGCGGATTAAGCGTCTTGGCGGAGCCGTGCAGGTCCCGCCGATGGATGTTGCCGATATCAGCCGCTTTGTGATCTTTGCTGACCCGCAAACGGCGAGGCTCGCCTTGTTCAAGTGGCTGAAACCCGGCCAAGAGCAGCCCGCCGCACTCGGCGCCCTGGGCCACGTCGGTTGGCACGAGCTCCTCGCCGCCGACTGGGAGAAGGCGTTGGGTTTCTACAGCGAGCTTTTTGGTTGGCAAAAGGCGGAAGCCAACACCGGTGAGATGGGTACTTATCAGCTGTTCTCTGTCGGAGGGCAGACAATCGGTGGCATGCTCACCAAGCCCCCGACGATGCCCACCCCCTTCTGGCTTTACTATTTCAATGTCGCCGACATCGATGCGGCGGTGCAGCGCGTGAAGGCTGGTGGCGGCGAGATCCTCGACGCGCCGCTTGAATTGCCCGGTGGCAGTTGGGTCGTCCAATGCACGGATCCCCAGGGCGCCATATTCGCGCTGGAGGGAACGCGCGGTCGCAAGGCGATCGGATATTTCGAGCGCATCGGGCCGCGAGATCCTTCCAACACGCGAAGCCGACGATGGTCCTGGTAAACCCCGGGAACGTGGATTCCTGGCTATAGATCCGCGCCCCCGGCGGACTCAACAGATGCCATTTACGCGGCGGTTGCCAGAGCCTCCCAACAGGGAGCGTCAGATAGTTATTTCGAGCCGCGACCGAGCGCAAATTGCCCGACCGGGCCCTCGACATGGAATTCGATCCCGGTCATCTTCGCGAACAGGTCGATATTGGTGCTCCCGATCGCACATCCGCCGAGCCCTAGGTCGGTGGCCATGAGGTAGAGGGTCTGAGTTAATACGCCGACGTCCTTGAGAATAAGCGCATAGGCAAGCGAGCTATACTTCCATGAAATCCGGCCAAAGCGCGCAGCAATCGTGATCAGGATTTGGGGTACGGCGGACGCGTCCATTGCAAATTTAGCTCCCATCAACAGCGTTTCGAACTCCTGCGTGCGGGCACCGATCAGCACCAAGGCGTGTACGCCGGCGTCGTAATGATAAAATCCCGGGACAAGCCCTTCGCATTTGTCGACGGCCAGATAAAGCTCAAGCTCGTAGCTGGCGCCCGCCGACGGATATGGCCTGACGGCATAGGTGATCATGGGACCGGCCTCTCCGAGGTCGCCTCTGCGTGTCCATCTCGACAGGACTCGCGCGGTGTTGTCGAGAAAACGCGAAAGCTCAGCGAGTGTGATGGGGCTTTGGTTATCGAAGCTGCGGGTCGAATGACGTTCATGCAGGAGCTTTGCGACCGGCGACATCGCCTGCGAAGGCGCCGCCACAAACTTGCGCAAATCGATCTTTTTTCCTGTCCAGCGGGGCCGCACCGCCGGTAACGGCGGCACGAGACCCGCATAAGGATAAACTCCACCGAGCGGGTTAGCTTGTCGACCTTCCGTGCTGCGTGTGTGAAATAGAAGATCGTGAAAGTCCCAAAGGACGAGGTTGTTGTCACCTTCGGTCGGTCGCAGGCCACTATCGCGGGCCGTGTCGATCTTGAAAAGAATTTGGCAATCCACCAGCAAAGCGAGAAACTCGAGCCCCGGAAAACCATCCTGCCGACGGAGCTTTTTGATTTGTTGGGGGCTCGACAGCAGGGTGATGGTGGTCGCAATCTGCGGATTGCAGATTTTGAACAGAGCGCCCGCTCGCGGCGATTCCAGCACCATATCGTTGCTGCGCCGCCGCATGTAAGCGAACCGAGACAGAACGACCACGTCAGCATTGCCGAGCTGTGGCGTTCCCGGCCAATAGTCGGCAGCCTGCGGTTCGATGACGATTTCGTCCTGATCGGTCCGTGAGCTCCGCAGGCCGTATTCCAATAGACCGTGCCTGGCCAAGCGCCGGACCAAAAGGTCAAGCTCCTTGTCGACATCGCGCCCGCTGGACGTAAACGAGGCGAGGGGTAGGCCAACGCGCAGGTCCTGCGCACGATCTACCGCGGCCGCGCTGAACGTTCCCAACCCCACCGCGTAGCCACCGAAGCAGGCGTTGATTTTTCCGTTCGCCTGCGCTTCGAGTGCGACGTGACCGCTGAGCCGGGCCGAAACAGTTGGTGCAGCCCGTCGCCCTATCTTTGTTTTGCGAGCGTGCAAGCTGGAGGTGACCCTCAGGTATGGGGGTGAAGTGGATTGAGGTCGTCTTCCGATAGCGGTCGATCTCGTAATCCAAGCTTTACCGGGACATCATAAAGCCGGCCGGCCGC
>Ga0126371_10005057_pt1 | contig 11703 bp, 9 predicted proteins | sample PanSoiMetaPlot_4_FD_110145 | JGI IMG/M metagenome (GOLD analysis project Ga0126371, IMG submission 110145) | Tropical forest soil microbial communities from Panama - MetaG Plot_4 | ecosystem: Environmental > Terrestrial > Soil > Tropical forest > Bulk soil | place: Panama | collected 2016-02-17
ATTCGCGTGAATACCCTAAGCCCAGGCCCGACGGACACGGCGATGTTCGGTCGCTTCGCAGGCGAAGAGCAGGGCGACGCCGTCAAGGGCGTCGTTGCAACCAACAATCCCAGCAAGCGGATGGCCGATCCGTCGGAAATCGCGAAGCTGGCGGTTTATCTCGCGTCGGACGATTCTGCGTACGTCGTCGGGGCGGACTTCCTCATCGACGGCGGAGTCACGGCCATTTCGCCCGTGGGTGCCTGAGCCTCGTTGCAGAGAGTCGAGGCTATTCCTGTTCCCGCTCAAGCAAGGGACGTCCCGTTACGCGTGAACTCCTGAAAATGAGCAGTCGGAAAAATGACCGGACAATATCTTGAAGATTTCGGCGTAGGCCAAGTGTCCCGTTCCAGCAGTGTCCCGTCCCGGCAGGCTGCGGGCCGACAAGGATCAGATCTTGGCTTTCGTCCGGCAGTTCGATCCGCAGCCCTATCACGTCGATGAGGAGGCCGCGCGGAAATCAGTCTTTGGCGGGCTGGTTGCAAGCGGCTGGCATACCGCGGCGCTGACCATGCGGCTTGTCGCGGACGGCGAGCTCGAGCCCGCGGATGGCATACTTGGCGTCGGATTCGACGAACTGAGCTGGCCGCGCCCGGTGCGGCCCGGCGATGAGCTGCATACCGAGAGCGAAGTGCTCGAAGTGCGAACGTTCAAATCGCGCCCGGATCGAGGCCTGATTAGGGTACGGACCAGGACGTTAAATCAGAACGGCGAGGCGGTACAAATCTATACTGGCAATCTGCTCGTCCCGCGTCGGCCGACCGCCGCAAGCCTGTGATTCGGGCCGCTTGATTGGACGTATATGATCTCGCACAAGAGCAAATGCGCTCTGTTGACATCAGTGCATATCCTCCTACTTTGTGGCCTGTACGCCTTTACGGCCATAAGAGTTCTGAGGATGTCCGGCTCACCCCTACCAAAACCCAAGGAATGCAACTGCTTCGCCGTCCGATCGGCGGCGCGGCACGTCACGCAGTTCTACGATCAATTCTTGGCACCGAGCGGCCTGCGTGCGACCCAATTCTCGATCCTTGCGACGCTCAAACGGCGCGGACCGCTGACGATCAAAGTGCTCGCCAGGGACATGGTCATGGATCGCACGACCCTCGGGCGCAATATCCTGCCGCTGGAGCGGGATGGTCTGATCAGGATCGAAGCGACGCCATCCGACCGGCGCGCCAAGGAACTCCACTTGACCAAGGCAGGTGAGAAGCGCCTGGAGGTAGCGCAGAAGGGATGGTCCGCGGCGCAAGCGCGGTTTGAAATCACCTTCGGGCAAAGGCGTGCGGCGGAGCTGCGCACAATGCTGCGGGCACTCCGCGCGAGCGAACTTGCGCCTCCGGATCAACACGGCGTGCCTGGTGGCGTTTCGGCGGGCGGTGCAAAGTACTGATCGCGCGATCATCGGCGCTAGTTGGGATCGCGGGAATTTGATTCCATGTGCCTTGATCTAGGTGCATGTACTCCTATTTGGGGTGCCAGACGTTCCTGTCGGCCCAGATACGGGAGGTATAGCAGATGATGCAGTCGCGTGCGGTCGTGCTCGCAGCGCCGGTTCGCACCGCAATCGGCACATTTGGCGGCAGCTTGAAGGACATGCCGGCGCCAGCTCTCGGCGCGGTCGCCATCGGCGCAGCCGTTGAACGGGCGGGGCTCAGACCTGAGGAGATCGGCACCGTCGTCATGGGCAATGTCATCCAGGCCGGAGCCAAGATGAATCCCGGCCGCCAGGCGGCGATCCGGGCCGGGCTGCCGGTGTCTGTTCCAGCCATGACGGTCAATCGCGTCTGCGGCTCCGGCGCCCAGGCCGTCGTGTCGGCCGCGCATGAAATCATGGCGGGCGCAGTCGATGTCGCCGTTGCCGGCGGCATGGAGAACATGGATTTGGCGCCATATGTGATCGCGCGCGGCCGCTGGGGCTACCGCATGGGCGACGGACAGCTCTACGACAGCATGTTGCGCGACGGGCTCACCGACGCGTTTTCTGACCAAGCCTCGGGATGGCACACCGAGGATCTGGCTCAGAGGTTTGAGATCGGCCGCGAGGCCCAGGATCAATGGGCGCTGCGGTCGCAGCAGCGCTTCGCCGCCGCGCAAGCCGCGGGCAAGTTCAAAGGCGAGATCGTTCCCGTCGAGTTGCCGGGTCGCAAGGCTCCCATCGTCTTCGAGGCGGACGAGCACAATCGACCTAACACGACGCTCGAAAATCTTGCGGCGCTCAGGCCGGCTTTTCGGCCAGACGGAACCATCACCGCCGGGAATGCGCCGGGCCTGAACAGCGGCGGCGCCGCGGTCGTGCTGGCGGACCGGGCGTGGTCGGAAAAGCGCGGCCTCGCGCCGATGGCGCGTCTGGTTTCCTATGGCATCGCGGCGGTCGAACCCGGGATGTTCGGCCTCGGACCCATCCCGGCCGTGCGCCACGCGCTGGAGCGTGCGGGATGGAAGATCGCCGACGTGGAACGCATCGAGATCAACGAGGCGTTCGCAGCGATCACCATCGCAGTGATCGGGCAGCTAGGCCTGCCAGCGGACATCGCCAACGTGGAAGGTGGTGCGATCGCGCACGGTCACCCGATTGGCGCGACCGGAGTCGTCCTCACCACGCGCCTCATTCACGCCATGCGGCGCGATGGCCTCAAACGCGGCATCGTCACACTGTGCATTGGCGGCGGGCAAGGCATCGCGCTTGCGATCGAGACAATTGCGTAATTGGGAGATCAAGGAAGCGGCATCCACGCCCGCAACGCCGATCTTGGAAAGAGAGAGACTGCAATGCCAGTGGCCAAGATTCATGTCCTCGAAGGACAATACGACGAGGCGCGTCTCCGCAAGGTGTCGGGCGCGGTCCAGCATGGGCTCATCAGCGCGCTAAGCATTCTGCCGGAAGACTTCTTCCAAATCATACACGTCTTACCTCGGCGCCAATTCCCTCATACGCCGTCTTTTCTCGGCCTCAAATATTCGGACGACCTGATTCTGTTGGAAATCACTTTCATCTCGGGTCGCTCCAAGGAGAAACGACTGGGACTATTGAAGGCACTGAACGACGAAGTTGTGGCGGCCGCTGGGATCTCTCCGGATGATCTCATGATAACGCTCTACGAGGTCCCTGGCGAGAATATTTCTTTCGGGCGCGGGCTGGCGCAACGAGCCCACATTTCTGATCAGGGTTCAAATCCTGTCTGATCAGGGTCCAAATCCTGCGCACGCCAGCCATTAGGTATGAAGGCAAGGCAAGCTGCGCTTGTGGCGCTTCGATGACGCAAGGAGATCGCGTGCGAGCCCGCATTGTGGTTGCCGTCCTGGCGTTCATCGGGCTCGTCCCATTGTTTGTCAGCTGCACGCCATTGACATGAGAGTATATGCACCTATCTAGACGGACATGCGCGCGCAAGAGGACGAACGCTGATGACTCCCGCCGCCTTGTCCAGGCCGATCTCAAAGAGAATTCGCATGAATAAGCCGATCATTGCAGCGATGGCCATCATCGCGCCCGCCCTCGCGGCCTGCGGGCAGAGCGTGTCGCAACCGCAAACCCCGGCGCCATCGCCGCCGCAGGTCACAATTGCCAAGCCGACCAGCAAAATGATTGCGGACCAGGACGAGTATGTCGGCCGGTTCGTTGCCGTCGAGTCTGTGGAAGTGCGGGCGCGCGTTCCCGGCTATCTGGATCGGATCCATTTCCAGGATGGCCAGATGGTGACGGCGGGCGAACTTCTGTTCACGATCGATCGCCGGCCGTTCCAAATCGCCCTCGCTCAGGCACAGGCCAGCCTCGCCCAGACCAAGTCCACGCTCGCGTTCGCGGAAAGCGATCTGGCGCGCGCCCAAGGCCTTACCGTCGGCGCGGTGATTACCCAGCAGACCTTGGACCAGCGCACGCAGGCCAAGCGCACGGCTGAGGCTTCAGTCGCCGCCCAACAGGCAGCGGAGCGCCAAGCGGCGCTCGACCTCGAATTCACCGAGCTGCGCGCGCCGGTGTCGGGGCGCATCGGCGACCGGCGCGTGTCCATTGGCAATCTCGTCATCGGCGGAACGTCGGGAAACACCAGCTTGCTGGCCACGATCGAGTCAATCGACCCCATCCGCTTCGAGTTCACCCTGGATGAGGCCTCCTACCTGCGCTACGGGGCCTTCACCGACGACGGCGCGGTGGTACCCAATCGCGGGTTGACTTCACAGGTCAAGCTCAAGCTCCTTGATGAGCCGGCGTTTTCCCACGAGGGCAAGATTGATTTCGTCGACAACGCAATCGATCGCTCCTCCAGCACCATCCGCGTCCGCGCCGTGTTCGCCAATCCGCGTGGAAGGTTCACGCCCGGGATGTTTGCGCGGGTTCGGATGGCGGCTGCACCGCCCAAGAATGAGCTGCTCGTGCCCGACGCCGCCATCGGGGCCGAGCAGGTACGCAAGTTCGTGCTGGTGGTCGACGCCGAGAACGTTGCCCGTCCGAAATACGTCACCCTCGGGCCGGTCGTCGATGGCCTGCGAGTCGTTACGCAGGGCCTGACGCCCGACGATAACGTCATCGTCAACGGCCTCATGCGAGCGCGGCCAGGCGCAAAGGTTACGCCACAGCAATCGAGCACCGCTTCGGCATCGACCGCCCGCCCGCAAATCGACGCCAATTGAGCGAGAACCGCAGATGCGCCTCTCCGACTTCTTCATCGACCGACCGATCTTCGCCGCGGTCGTTTCGATCATCTTCGTCATTGTCGGTGCGGTGTCCGTCGGGCGGCTGCCTGTCGCCCAGTATCCCGAGATCGCGCCGCCGGTGGTGAGGGTCACCGGTCAGTTTCCTGGGGCGAGCGCGGACGTGGTCGCCGACACGGTCGTTGCTCCCCTTGAGCAGCAGATCAACGGCGTCGAGAACATGATCTACATGACCTCGAGCTCGACCGGAGACGGCCGCTTCCAGATTGACGTGACCCTCGAGCTCGGCACCAACCTCGATATTGCGCAGGTCCAAGTCCAGAACCGGGTCGCGATCGCCCAGCCGCGTATCCCCGCCGACGTCCGCAATATCGGCGTCACCACAGCCAAAAGCTCGCCCGACCTCATGATCGTTGTGCATCTTTATTCCCCGGACAAGTCGCGCGATCCGCTCTTCATTTCGAATTATGCCACCGTCGAGGTCACGGACCAGCTCAACCGCATCTACGGCGTCGGTGGCATCACGGTGTTCGGAGCCCGTGATTACTCGATGCGAGTCTGGCTCGACCCGGACCGGCTGTACGCGCTCGGGCTCACCACAGGGGATGTCATCACGGCCCTGCAAGGCCAGAACGTCCAAGTCGCTTCCGGCGTGCTCAACCAGCCGCCGGTTGCCCAGCCGCGTGCGTTTCAAATAGCGGTGCGGACGGTCGGACGGCTGGTCGACCCGAAGGAGTTCGCCGAGATCGTGGTCAAACAGAGCTCGACCGCGGTCGTTCGCCTCAAGGACGTGGGGCGGATCGAGCTCGCGGCAGGCGACTACTCGACCAATTCCTACCGCGATCTCGACCCTGCAGTTGCGCTCGCCATCTACCAGCTGCCGGGGTCGAACGCGTTGGCGACTGCCGGGAAGATCAAATCGACAATGGATGAGCTCTCGAAAAAGTTCCCGGCAGGCCTCGAATACACGATCATCTATAACCCGACCGAGTTCATCCAACAGTCCATCGATGCCGTCACCGAGACCATCGCCGAGGCGATCGTCCTGGTCGTGCTGGTGGTCATCCTGTTCTTGCAGACCTGGCGTGCCGCCATCATTCCGATCGTGGCGATACCGGTGTCGCTGATCGGCACCTTTTTCTTCATGGCCGTGTTCGGGTTCTCGCTCAACAATCTGTCGCTGTTCGGCTTGGTCCTCGCCGTCGGCATCGTGGTTGACGATGCGATCGTCGTGGTGGAGAACGTGGAGCGCAACATCGCCGCCGGCCTGGCTCCGCGTGATGCCGCGAAACGGAGCATGGATGAGGTCGGTTCGGCGTTGATCGCCATCGCCCTGGTGTTGTGCGCAGTGTTCGTTCCGGCCGCCTTCATCACCGGACTTACCGGCCAATTCTACCGGCAATTCGCGCTCACCATCACCGGTGCGACGGTCATCTCTCTCGTCGTGTCTTTGACGCTGTCACCCGCGATGTGCGCGCTGCTCTTGAAGCCGCACAGCAGTCAGCAGCGCGACCGGTGGTGGACGGGCCCGATCCATGGATACTTTCGCGCCTTCAATTTTGGTTTTGACGCGCTCGGGCGTGGCTACGGTTGGCTGACGGCACGGGTCGTGCGCCTCGCCGCGTTGATGGTGCTTGTGTATCTCGGCGTGATCCTGTTTGGTCTCAACGAGTTCCGAAAAACGCCGGTTGGCTTCATCCCGCAAGTCGATCAAGGCTACCTCATCATCGTAACGCAGCTGCCGGGGGGTGCTTCGCTCACGCGAACCGATGAAGTCAATCGGCGTATTGCGGAATTGGCCTTTCAAGTGCCGGGGGTTACCCACGCGGTCAACTTGGTCGGCTTCTCCGGCGCGACCTTCACCAACGCTCCCAACTCGGGCACCGTCTTCGTCGCGCTCGAACCGTTCGCAGAGCGGGCGAAGGATCCTCGGAAATCCGGTCCCGCGATCCGGGCTGCTCTCCTGCAAAAGCTGTCCCCAATTCAGGAGGGCCTCGTTCTAGTTATAACGCCGCCGCCGGTCCGCGGGATCGGCACCGCCGGTGGCTTCCGCATGATGGTCGAGGACCGCGCCGGCCGCGGGCCGGAGGCGCTTCGGGTGGCGGTGTCCGCCATGATGGGGCGCGCCGCACGGACGCCGGGCCTGAGTCAGGTCTTCTCGTTGTTCGAGAGCTCGACGCCCCAGATCTACCTCGACATCGATCGCACCAAGGCGCAGATGCTCGGCATCAACGTGGCCGACGTGTTCGGCGCGCTGCAGACCTATCTCGGCTCGTACTACGTCAACGACTTCAATCTGCTGGGACGCACCTTCCGCGTGACGGCGCAGGCGGAGGACTCATATAGGCTCGATCCGAAGGACGTTCTCCAGATCAGGGTCCGCAATTCAAGCGGGAGCACGGTGCCGCTCGGCTCATTTACCACGGTGCGTGACGTAACCGGGCCCTACCGGGTGCCGCGCTACAACCTCTATCCTGCCGCGGAGCTCGACGGCGCTCCGGCCTCCGGCTACTCGCAGGGCCAGGCCATCCAAACCATGCAGCAACTCGCCGCCGAGACGCTGCCCGACGGTTTCACCTATGAGTGGACAACGCTCGCCTTCCAGCAAATGAGGGCGAGCAACACTGCGCTCTTTGCCTTCGTCCTCGCGGTGGTGTTCGTGTTCCTGGTGCTGGCAGCCCAATACGAGAGCCTGACCCTACCGCTGGCGGTGATCCTCATCGTGCCCATGAGTCTCGTTGCCTCGATCACCGGCGTGCTCCTGCGCGGGCAGGACAACAACATCCTCACCCAGGTCGGCTTCATCGTGCTGATTGGTCTTGCGGCGAAGAATGCGATCCTGATCGTCGAGTTCGCTAAGCAGCTCGAGGACCGGGGCCGTGACCGCTTGGCCGCGGCGGCCGAGGCCGCACGTCTGCGGCTGCGCCCGATCTTGATGACGTCGCTCGCCTTCATTTTCGGCGTCGTCCCACTGGTATGGGCGACTGGGGCTGGCGCCGAGCTCAGGCAGACGCTCGGGACCGCGGTTTTCTCCGGCATGATCGGTGTTACGGCGTTTGGATTGATCTTCACGCCGGCCTTCTACGTCATTTGCCGATGGCTTGCCGCGCTCGGGCGCAAGGTCAAGACCCCTACGGTAGCTGTGTCGACGCCGGCCGAATGAGCTGTGAGCGCCTCGATGGTGTCAATTTTTTCCTCGTGGCCGCCTGATACGACGAAACACCTCGCCCAGCAGGCCCGACGGACACGGCGATGTTCGGTCGCTTCGCAGGCGAAGAGCAGGGCGACGCTGTCAAGGGCGTCCTTGCAACCAACAATCCCAGCAAGCGGATGGCCGATCCGTCGGAAATCGCGAAGCTGGCGGTTTATCTCGGCGGAGTCACGGCCATTTCGCCCGTGGGTGCCTGAGCCTCGTTGCAGAGAGTCGAGGCCCGCTCAGGCAAGGGACGGCTCGCGCCGGCGAATAGCTCGCCTGAACATTGTCAGCCGATGTCCGACATGGGTCATGGGCTGCCGTCAGGACCAGGTTGGCTCCACGACCGGTGTACCCCAGATAGTTGCCGACTTGCTGCGCCGCGCAAGTCGGCGGAGTCGGCCAAAACCAACTGTGCGCTTTAGCGCCTCATTTCGGCTGACAGAAGGCAGTCCGCTGACAACCCGTCAAAACCTCTGTGCAGCTTGGGGGAAATTATCGCGAGAATGCGAAGCTGCTGCGCACCAGTCGCCGCGCCCAGAAGACCCGCGCAATGCTGTTGTTCGCGGTCACGATCGAGAAGTGGAGCAAGGACGGGGTTGGCGGAGAATGCCCTGAACGAGATCAATGGCGCCGAGGTGGCGGCGGCGGTGGCCGAGCGTTTCGACTGCAGCGTTATCCCGAAAAAATATCAGCCACGTGCGCGACTGCTAGGATTGACCAGGGATTGATTTGTCGAGACCAGGCAATCGGGCCCTTTGTGTAGGGATCGTTACCCATAAAGGGCGAAGACGCGAGGCGGCTTCGCCCCCTGCGCAGCCTTGGCGAAGCAGGGGATAGAGCCCGGTCCCTTCCTTCGGAAGGGAAGCGCCCAAAAACCTCTATCCTACCTCTATCCTGCCGGCTGAGGCTTTGCTCCTTCTAGAAATTCCACCTCCTCAATGGGCATTTCTCCTGGTTTGGTCGGCTGCCGGTACTGGCTGATCTTGCTGTCCGGATTGCCGATCTCGACCTGTGCCGGCAACAGCGAGCCAGCATACAAAACTCTTTCGGACTTCGTCGGTGAGGTGAGCACCGTCCAGAGGCCGTCGGCATCCCAGAATTCGCCGATGAGCGTGTCGGCATTCCGGGGATGCCGCTTGGCGAGCGGAATCCGGTTCAGATTAAGCTTGAGCGGCTCGGCGCTTGAACGTTCGGGAAAATAAGCGGGCCGCCATTTCCGTGTCGTTGCGCTGCTTGGAATTCCTGCCGCAGTACGGCGTTTTCGCGTTGATTGTCTTTGCCGACCGGATTGAGTTTGACGACCTGGTACCAATGTTCACCCGCGATGTCTCTGGAGTTATGCTCGATCGCTTCGCCGCGATATTCGCGTCCGGCTGGCGTGCGAATGATGACGTTGAGGTTGGGAAAGATTGTGATGTCGGGCAATGTTTTTTCGGTCGGCGCGGCCATGGGTCCTCCAATTTTTATTGTTGTGGGAGTGAAAAGGTAGATGGGGAGCTTTGCATGCTATCGGTTGCAGTCAAGGGTCGAGATCAATATCGGTACCGGTGCGCGACAAGATTGTTCGTGAGGCACATGTTTTCAGAATGCTTTAATTGGTACGCACGATGCGATACCGGTTTTTCAAGGGCGCATGGCGAGGGTTTGTTCATGGAGCGGCCGGCGGTCAATGTGGCCGCCGCGGCTTCCGAATGCGATTTACGGACTGCGGCGGTGAGACGAGGCGATGAGACGTTGGTAATGCGCGTGTATGCTGGAGACAAAGCTTGGCTATGGATGTGGAAGAGTATTCCGGCATCGGTCGATTGGTGTCAGCAGGGGGATCAAGCCCGGCGGATCGCTCTCTTCATCCCTCCGGGCTTGAACGCCTCCCGGCCAACTCTCACGCCGGCGGGTATCAGGACCGCTTTCTTGCGGCCCGGTCCTTGACGAGACCGGCTTCGACGATGCCTTCGCCATTTCTGTCGACGCGTCGGCCGCACGGAGTTGAAGGCGCCAGTCTTCATAGAGGACGTCGCGCCGGTCTTCAAGCTGGCCGATGATATTGTTCAAGACTTCGTGGCTTCAGCCGAGTTGCTGTTTCGTGCAAGGGGCAGTGGCAGCCGCGTGTGGGGCTCTTTTACGCTGATTGGCGCGCGACGCGCGTTGCCGGTCATTCGCGGCGCGCATCGCGAGGATTTTCTGGATGCGCAGCGAGCGGGTGACGATAGCGGCATCGGCGCATGAAAGCGAGTTGCGGGCGGCGGCGATGAGCGAGTTGAAATAAGCGATAATTCCGCCAAGCTCGGAAGCTGAGGCGCCGATGTCGGCCACGGCTTCACCTTGCGCTTCGGAGTGGGCTCGTAAGGGCGGCGGCCCTACTCCTGGTCCCTCAGCTCGTAGCGATCGCAATTGGTCATATTGGTCAGCACCGGTTCCCGGTCGAGAAGACAGACGGTAGTCTTGGTGCCGTTCGCCCGGAGGCGTGTCCATCCGGCCTGGCAGCGCATGCAATGCGTGAGAGCGAAATCCGAAGCTTCCGGCAAGTGGGTGATGGGTTGAGGGGTGTGCATGCGCGCTCCTGGTTTTTGGTTTTGCTTCGACGACCCAGCGGTGGATGTCTTTGAGCGGATTGCGGCAGAGGATGAGATAGTCGCCAGCAAGACTGTGAGTCGTCAAGGGCGTGCAGGGGCTTGGTCCTGAGAGTGTGTGTTTGTAGGCAACATGTTCAATCGCTTCGGCGATTGACAGGCGTGACCGCGTGATTTCGGGACTCCGCCAGCTCGCCTCCGCGATTTCGATTGTGATATCGGGAAGCACAACGGTGTCGTCTCCGGCAAATGCGGTGATAGCTTCGATTTGGCCGCTGTCGCCGCATCCGTCGAATTCGACCATGACCTTCGTGATGCCTGCGCCGTGAAGCGCGTCAAAGAGAGCCTTCTTATTGCCTGGACGGACGGAGGCCAGCAGGTCCATGTGATGATCGTAATTGCTAAGAGAATTCGTCATGAGATTTGCCTTCCTTTCTTGCTTGTTGTGCGTTGCCGGTTCTTACGGTCGCCGTCCGATCGGGGCGAACAGCGAAGGCTCGCGGTAGCGGCCTGATGCTGTGCGCTCGAGGCGGCCATCCTGCACGACCGGCTGCGCATGGAATTTCTCGACCGGCGTTTGGATTTGATCGATAAACGATGCAACGGGGAATATGTGTGGCCGAAAGACAAGCCTTTCGTCGCACATAAACCCGTCGTCTCCGCAAGCTCTGCCGCGCTGGATAGCACGACTGGCGGATTTGCTGGTTGTAGTCGTGCTCGGCCTGATCGCGGGGGGATTCTATTGGCTGCTGAGGTGACAAGGGCATGTGTCAGGCGTAGGCGTGCAATGCGCTTCTAAGCGCCATCATTGCACCCGATAAGACCGGCCCTCGCCGGGAAAATATCGTGCGGCTTTGGCTTTATAAGGCTCTCTTGCGATCCGGGTTGGGTCTCTGCTTATTCACGGGTAATCCCGTGGCGTAAACTGAAATGAGAATGGAGAAGATCCAGTTGCGTTTGGTTTTGCGTGTATGTACTCAATGGCGCATTGTGCCTGATTGATCTGATTCCATCTGGTGTCATTTGTGTTTAATGCAGGAGTATTATTACAATCAGCTCTGCTTGTTATCTTTATTGAGTTATAACGGCCGTGGCTGGATTCATATCCAGAACTAGGCATAACACTCGAGCTAGTGGCAGCGCGGGCTTGTGCACCTGCTGTTTCGGCGTCCGCCCTCACTTTCGTCATGGTGTAGTAGCCAGTCATGATCGAGATGACCTCGGCAGCGATGCCAAGAACCAGAA
>Ga0126371_10005059_pt1 | contig 11700 bp, 9 predicted proteins | sample PanSoiMetaPlot_4_FD_110145 | JGI IMG/M metagenome (GOLD analysis project Ga0126371, IMG submission 110145) | Tropical forest soil microbial communities from Panama - MetaG Plot_4 | ecosystem: Environmental > Terrestrial > Soil > Tropical forest > Bulk soil | place: Panama | collected 2016-02-17
CCCGTGGTGCTACCTGGGCAAGAGGCGGTTCGAGCAGGCGCTGGCGAGCTTCGAGCATCGGGACAAGGTGCAGGTGACGTACCGCTCGTTCGAGCTCGATCCGACAGCGCCGCCGGGTGTCACAAGCCCGACGGTCGAGCTGCTCGCGGAGAAATACGCCATGACCGCCGTTCAGGCCGAGCAGGCTCAGCGACAGATGGGGCAGCGCGCGGCCGCGGACGGCCTGACGTTCCGGATGAGCGGGCTGCGCAGCGGCAGCACCAGGGATGCGCACAGGCTGCTGCAGCTGGCCAAGGCAACCGGGCGGCAAGACCAGCTGATGGAGCGGCTGCAGCGGGCCTACTTCACCGAGCAGGACTCGATCTTCGACCACGAATCGCTGACAAGACTGGCGGTCGAAGCCGGGCTTGATCGTGATGACGTCGCCGAGGTCCTGACGGGTGAGCAGTACGCCGACCACGTCGATACCGACGAGGCGATGGCGCGCGCCATCGGCGCTACCGGCGTGCCGTTGTTCGTGATCGACCGCCGCTATGGAATCTCCGGCGCGCAGCCGGCCGAGGTCATCACGGATGTGCTCGAGCGCGCCTGGGCGGAGGCCGGGACGTGACGGCCCGGCCAGGTCTGGTTCGCTGGCAGCCATGACCGTTGCCGCTCCGGCCGAACTGACCGACCCGCCCGCCTGGTTCACCGCGGCCCTCGCCGACGAGCCGGAGCGGCGCTCCGTCACGGTCACCGAGACCGAGATCTCCTACCGCGCCTGGGGCGAGGCCGGAGCCAGCGGGCTCGTTCTGGTGCACGGCGGCGCCGCGCACGCCCGGTGGTGGGATCACATCGCGCCGCTGCTCACCGCGGGCCGCCGGGTGCTGGCCGTTGACCTGTCCGGCCACGGAGACAGCGGGCGACAAGCCATATACAGCCTGGACGGCTGGGCGCAGGAGGTCAGGGCGGTCGCCGCAGCGGGCGGCATCAGCGGGCCGCCGATCATCATCGGGCACAGCATGGGCGGGTTCGTGGCGCTGCGCGCGGCCGGGATGTTCGGCACGGAACTCGAGGGGATCGTCGTCATCGACTCGCCGGTGCAGGATCTCACCCCAGAGGACCGGGCGGCCCGGCAGCAGCGGGCGTTCGGTCCGCTGCGCGTCTACCCGACCCGGGAGGCAGCCATCGGCCGCTTCCATCCGATCCCCGACCAGCCGGCGCTCCCCTACGTACTGCGCCACGTGGCGGAGACATCGATCCGCGCGGTGGACGGCGGCTGGAGCTGGAAGTTCGATCCGGCCGTCTTCGGCCGCGCGCAAGGCGCACCGCAGCTGCTGCGGCAGCTCGCCTGCCGGGTCGCCCTCTTCCACGCTGAGCACGGGATCGTGCCGCCGCACACGAGCGAGCTGATGTACGACAGCCTCGGGCAGCGTGCGCCACTCATCGAGATCCCCGCGGCCGGTCATCATGTCATGCTCGACCAGCCGATCGCGCTCGTGACCGCGCTCCGAACGCTGCTGGCAGACTGGGAGCATTCGCGGCCGCTCGACAATCGGTAATTAATTCATAACGGAACGGGCTCGACGTGGGTCGCGGCCGGGCAAAGTTCGGCCATGCTACGGTTCGCGGAGCGCCAGGCCGAGCACGAATGAACCGTGACGACCACGCGTGCCCGGTCTGCCCCGGCTGCGGCGGACCCCATCAGCCAGTTCTTTGACGACCTCGCCCGACCCGGGCACCTCGCGACGTTCGAGTCCGAGTCGGCGACGATCCGATTCGACGTGCCCGACGACGCCCGCGCCGAACGATGGTTCATCACAATCCACGACGGCGACGTCTCGGTGAACCATAACCGCGGGCCGGCCGACGTAGTCATGACGATCGCGCGGCCCGCTGCGGCGCAGATGGTGACGGGCCGGCTGAATGCCCAGGCCGCCATGCTGCGCGGCCTGCTGACCTGCGAGGGCAGCATGGCCGCCTGCATGACGTTCCAGCGCTGCCTGCCTGGCCCGCCCGGTTCCGTGGGCCGGGTCGCCCCGATCAGCTCCAAGACGGTCATGGCCAAGCACGAGGCAGGGAGGAAGATGTGAGCGACCAGCTCGTCAACATCCTCGAGGGCAACACGTTCGTCGTCAGCGACGACCGGGGCGACATCGAGACCTCGGCGACCGATCCCACCGGCCTCTTCTCTTTCGACACCCGGTTCCTGTCCCGCTGGGTGCTCACCCTGAACGGCCAGCGGCTCACCGCCCTGTCGACCGACGACCTGCAGTACTTCCAGGCCCGTTTCTTCCTCGTGCCGGGTAGCGGCACCGTCTACGTCGACTCGACCCTGTCGGTCATCAGGGAGCGTGAGGTGGCCGACGGCTTCCATGAGGAGCTCCGGATCCTCAACCACGAGAGCAAGCCGGTCACCCTGGACGTCCGCATTGATGCCGCGGCCGACTTCGCTGACCTCTTCGAGGTCAAGGACGCGCTGGAGAAGAAGGGCAGCTACCACACGTCCGTGTCGGGCCAGAGCCTCGTGCTCCGATACCGGCGGGATACCTTCGCCCGCGAGACGTGGATCTCCGCGACCGAGAAGGCCGCCATCGACGAGCAGGGGCTGTCGTTCCACGTGACGGTGCCCCCCCACGGCGAGTGGAGCACCAGGCTCGACGTCGTCGCGGCGGCGGGCGCGCCCGCCGGAGAGGGCGAGAGCCCGATCAGGATCCGCGGCCAGATCGCCCGGCACGTGCGCCGGGACATGGCCCGCGGCCTGGAGAAATGGCTGAAGCACGCGCCGGTCGTGCGCTGCGACTGGGAAGCGGTCGAGCGGATCTACCACCGGTGCATGACCGACCTGGCGGCGCTGCGCTTCTCGACGCTGACCATGCCAGGCCGCTCCCTGCCGGCCGCAGGCCTGCCGTGGTTCATGACCATGTTCGGCCGCGACAGCATCTTCACGAGCCTGCAGGCGCTGCCATTTACCGCTGAGCTGGCCGCGACCACGCTGAAGGCGCTTGCCGAACGGCAGGGCACCAGGATCGACGACTTCCGCGACGAGGACCCGGGGCGCATCCTGCACGAGATGCGCTACGGCGAGCTGACTGCGTTCGAGGAGCGGCCGCATTCCCCTTACTACGGCGCCGCGGACGCCACCATGCTCTGGGTGGTTCTGCTGGACGAGTACGAGCGGTGGACCGGCGACACCAAGCTCGTCCGCGACCTGGAGCGCGCGGCCAGGTCGGCCCTTGCCTGGATCGATGACTATGCCGACCTGCAGGGCAACGGCTACGTGTCCTACCAGCGGCGGAACGAGCAGACCGGACTGGAGAACCAGTGCTGGAAGGACTCCTGGGACTCGATCTCCTACCGCAACGGTGATCTGCCCGGCTTCCCCCGGGCCACCTGCGAGCTGCAGGGCTACGCCTACGACGCCAAGGTCCGCGGTGCCCGGCTGGCCCGGCACGTGTGGAAGGACGAGTCGTACGCCGAGCACCTGGAGAAGCAGGCGGCCGACCTGAAGCGCCGGTTCAACCGCGACTTCTGGGTCGCCGACGGCGAGTACTTCGCGGTCGCGCTCGACCAAGACGGCCGGCAGGTCGACTCGCTCACCTCTAACATCGGCCACCTGCTGTGGAGCGGCATCGTCGACAAGTCCAAGGCGAAAGCCATCGCCCGGCACCTGCTCGGACCGCGGCTGTTCTCCGGGTGGGGCGTCCGCACGCTAGCCCAGGGCGATGCCCGCTACAACCCGATCGGCTATCACGTCGGCACGGTGTGGCCGTTCGACAACTCCTTCATCGCGTGGGGGCTGCGCCGGTACGGTTTCAAGGAGGAGGCAGCCGCCATCGTCGCCGGCGTCATGGATGCGGCCGAGGTCTTCAACGGCCGCCTGCCCGAGGCTTTCGGCGGCTATGACCGGCGCGCCACCCGGTACCCGGTGCAGTATCCGACGGCGTGCAGCCCGCAGGCCTGGTCAACGGGCGCGCCCTTGCTCCTGCTCCGGGCCGGCCTCGGCCTGGAGCCGTCCGGCGACAACCTCATCGTCGACCCGGCCCTGCCCGAGCAGTTCGGCGAGCTCGAGATCCTGGACGTGCCGGGCAGGTGGAAGCGAATCGACACCGTCGGGCGTGGCCGGATCGACACCGAGCGCCGCACCCATGCCCACGAGAACGGGCACGCCGGTCACACCCCGGCGAACTGGCCGGTCGTCTCGAAGGCCAAGTGACCGTCCCGGACGTCGACGGTGACCTTCTGGCCAGGCCGGACCTGACCGTCCAGGAGCATCCGCGATAGCTGGTTATCCACCTCGCGCTGGATGGTGCGGCGCATCGGCCGCGCCCCGAACTCCGGCTGGTAGCCGTGCTCGGCGATCCAGTCGACGGCCGCGGGCGAGAACTGCACCGTCACGTTCTGCGCGTGCAGCCGCCTGCGCGTCTCCTCCAGCAGCAGCTCGGTGATCTGCCGGAGCTCGTCCCGGTCAAGCTCACGGAAGATGACGATCTCGTCGATCCGGTTCAGGAACTCCGGCCGGAAGGACTCGCGCAGCCGGCGCATGAGCTGGTCCTGCATCGCGCCGTCTCCTGCTGTCGCTCCGCTGGCGGGACTGCCGAAGCCCAGCGCACCGCTCCGCCTGCCGATCAGGTCGGAACCAAGGTTGCTGGTCATGATGAGCACGGTGTTCTTGAAGTCAACGGTCCTGCCCTGGCCGTCGGTGAGGCGGCCATCGTCGAGCACCTGGAGCAGGATGTTGAACACGTCCGCGTGCGCCTTCTCGATCTCGTCGAGCAGCACGACCGAATACGGCCGGCGCCGGACCGCCTCGGTGAGCTGGCCGGCCTCCTCGTACCCGACGTATCCGGGCGGCGCGCCGACCAGGCGGCTGACAGTGTGCCGTTCCTGAAACTCACTCATGTCCAGCCGGATCATCTTGCTGTCCGCCCCGAACAGGGCCTCCGTCAGGGCGCGGGCCAGCTCGGTCTTGCCGACCCCGGTTGGCCCGAGGAAGAGGAAGCTGCCCACCGGGCGGTTCGGGTCGCCGAGCCCAGCCCGGGAGCGGCGAACCGCCTCGGCCACGACCGCCACGGCCTGATCCTGGCCAACGACCCGGTCGTGCAGGTGCTGCTCGAGCCCCAGCAGCCGGTTCTTCTCCTCCTCGGTGAGCTGATGCACGGGGATCCCGGTAGCCCTGGAGACCACCTCCGCGATGTCGTCGGGCGTGACCTCTGGCACTGCGCCCGACTCCGTGCCGAGGTGCTCCACCCGAGTGCGGATGTCGCGAAGCTCGTCCCGGAGCCGGGACGCCTGCTCGTAGTCTTCGCTGGCGACGGCCTGGTCCCGGTCCCGGCGCAGCTCCTCCGCCCGCCGCTCCAGCTCGCGCCGGTCCATGCCGGGCGTCTTGGTCCGCAGCCGGACCCTGGCGCCAGCCTGGTCGATCAGGTCGATGGCCTTGTCCGGGAGGAACCGGTCAGTGATGTACCGATCGGAGAGCTCGACCGCAGCGCCGAGCGCCGCGTCCTCGTAGCGGACCTGATGATGCGCCTCGTACCGGTCCTTCAGCCCGTGCAAGATCGCGAGCGTGTCCTCGACGGTTGGCTCAGGAATCAGGATCGGCTGGAACCGCCGGGCGAGCGCCGCGTCCTTCTCGATGTTCTTCCTGTACTCGTCCAGCGTCGTCGCGCCGACGACGTGCAGCTCTCCCCTGGCCAGCGCCGGCTTCACCATGTTGCCGGCGTCCATGCCTCCCTCGGTGCCAGAACCCGCGCCGACCAGAGTGTGCAGCTCATCGATGAAGATGATCAGCTCGTCCCCGTGCTCGCGAATCTCGTCGATGATCCGCGTCATCCGCTCCTCGAAGTCGCCCCGGTAGCGAGTTCCAGCCACGACGCCGGACAGCTCGAGCTGGATCACGCGCTTGTCGGCCAGCGTCTGCGGGACCTCGTCATCGAGGATGCGCTGAGCGATGCCCTCCACGATCGCCGTCTTGCCGACACCGGCCTCGCCGATCAGGACCGGGTTGTTCTTGGCCCGCCGGGACAGTACCTCGATGGTCTGCTCGATCTCACCGTCGCGGCCGATGACCGGGTCGAGCCGCCCCTCCCTCGCCATCGCAGTCAGGTCCCGGCCGAACTCATTGAGGGTCGGAGTCGACGACCTGCCGTCGCCGCCTGGTGGCGCACCCTGGCTGGTCAGCCCCGCCTGCAGCGACTCCGGCGTCACATGGGCGGCGCCGAGAATCCGGCCCGCTCCAGACTCCGGGTTGACCGCCAGCGCGAAGAGCACGTGCTCGGGTCCGATGTAGGTGGACCCGAGGGAACGGGAGATCTGGTGGGCGTCCAGCAATGCCCGCTTGGCCCCCGGCGTCAGCGGCGGCGGCGCGCCGCCCCGGCTGGCTCCCCCGGCGCGCTGCTGATCCTCGGCAGCCCGGCCGATGGCTCCGGGATCGGCGCCGGACCGGGCGATCAGCTCGCGGGTCGGCTGCACCGTGGCCGCCGCCCAGAGCAGGTCCTCGGTGTCCAGCTCGCCGCCCCGCTCCGCCGCCTTCGCGGCCGCGGCGCCGATCAGCTCACGTGCGGGTCCGCTCATCAGCCGGGTGATGTCGACCCGGTAGCCAGCCGGAGGCGGGTTGCCAGCGGCCCCGAATATCCGCGCGATGAAGTCATCGAAGGGACTGCCCGGCAATCCTGGTGGCCCGAAGTAACCGCTGCTCATCGCACGCCTCCCCGTTGGCACGGCGTCGAGCTCGGGCCGCACTGCTGCTAGGGCACAGCACAGGTGACCCGGTGGCCTGGTTAGCCTGGGCGTGAGGAACTCGCCATGACTGACCGCAAACCAGCCGATATGTCCTTCACCTCGTGGATCGACAAGCAGATCGCCGAGGCGACCGAGCGCGGCGCTTTCGATAACCTTCCCGGCGCTGGCAAGCCCATTCCTCACCACGGTGACGAGGACGCCGCGGAGGCCTGGCTCCGCGAGTACCTGCGAAAGGAAGGCGTGTCGGCGGAGGCGCTACTGCCGCCGCCACTGCGGCTACGCAAGGCGATCGACCGGCTGGCGCAGGCTGTGCCGACCATGGCGTCCGAGCAGGACGTCCGGGACACGGTCGACGAGCTCAACCATGAGATCCGCGAGTGGCGGCGGATCCCGCTCGGGCCACCAGTCTTCGTTCCGCTGGTGGACACCGAGGCCATGATCAGCCGCTGGCGAGCGGCCCAGCCCGCGCCTGCGTCCCCGACGGCTGCCCATCCCGACGCGCCGGCCGAACCCGCGGGTCCCGTCGTCGGGCGGGCTCTTCCGCGCTGGCGGCGCCGCGCTGCCAGCGGCCAGCGGCGGCAGGCACGCAGCTAGGGCGCAACTGCCTCGCTCACGACGAGCGTGCCGCCCCGGCTCACGAACGGGTGACTGCGGACAAGAGCAACCGCGTCGGCCAGGCTGCCGGCGCTGAGCACCGTGTACCCCTCAACGATGTGGTTGTCGTCGTCCCGGACATCGCTGCTCGTCACAGCCTTCGCAGGTCCAAGCGGCGCGCCCGGGTCGATCATGTTCTCCCCCACGCTGGCGGCCCAGGCTCCGAATGCCGCCATCATCTGCTCGCGCATGGCCGGATCGGCGGGCGGCTCGCCGCCGCCGTGGTAGGTAACGAGGAACTTGGCCATCACTGCCTCCACTGGGTGTCACTGTTCACCCTGACGGCCGCGCGCCGCCGGTTACAGCGCAGGATTGCCGGCCGCACTCCGACTCGCTATGGTCGGCTGAACGGTCCTGTTGTCCAGTCGTTCACGGAGCACCCCCGTGCAGCTGCTGAATACGCCACCGCGCGACACGGTCACCGAGCTGCTCACCGCGCTCACCGTCCAGAGCAGCGTGTACTGCCTATCGGAACTCCGCGCGCCGTGGGGTTTCGAAGTCAGCGGGGCGAACGTGGCCAAATTTCACCTCGTCCTCGAGGGCGAGTGCTGGCTGCACGCCGACAGCGTGAGCCAGGTGCGCCTCGGCGCAGGTGAACTCGTCATCCTGTCGCGGGGCGAACGGCACATCATGCGTGATGAGAAGGACTCGCCCGTCGTGGGTCTGGATCAGCTCATCGCCGACCACCCGCTCGACAGCCAGGCCCGACTGCAGTGCGGGGGGACCGGATCACTGACCAGGCTGCTGTGCGGCGGGTTCGAGCTCGGCGACGCGATTCCCGCCCCGCTGGTCACGCTGCTCCCGCGGGTGCTGCACATGGACGCGGTGTCGACCGGCGTGATCACATGGCTAGAGCCGGTGTTCGCGTTGGTGCGGCACGAGGCCGACCGCGCCGATCCCGGCGCGCAGGCCATGTTCGCCAAGCTCGCCGACGTGTTCCTGGCCCAGGCGCTGCGCAGCTACCTGATCGGCGCGCAGCAGGCGGGGCTTCTGCTCGAACCGCCGGCGGATCACCTTATCAATTCGGCGATCGCGCTGATCCGCGAGCAGCCAGCGCGGCAGTGGACGGTCGAGGCGCTCGCCAACCACGTCGGCATGTCCCGGACCTTGTTCTGCACCCGGTTCCGTGCCACCGTCGGCGAGAGCCCGATGCGCTACCTCACCAGGGTCCGTCTGGGCCAGGCGGCTGGTTACCTCACCACAACGAAGCTGAGCGTCGACGCGATCGCGCGGCGGACCGGCTATGGCACGAGTGCCGCCTTGTCGAAGGCGTTCCGGCGAGAGTATGAGACGTCACCTGGCCGGTACCGCGAGAACCGCGGCACGATCAGGATCGAGGAGATTCGGTCCGGATAAGGTCCGGCTAGCTGCCGCGCGCGGCCAGCGTGTCGAGGTCTCGCTCGGCGAACAGCCGGTGATGCCATTCCTCGTTGAGGATCACGAGCAGGCACTCGCGTACCACGAAGCTGCGCGGCGGGGGCCAGCCAGGTCCGGTCACCGGCTCGGTGCGGGCGTCCAGCGACGCGTCGGTGAGGCCGTCGATCACCCGCCGGACGGTCGACATCCGGTCCCGGCGCAGCCGCAGCACCTCGTCCAGGGACGGGCGGACGGACCGGTCGCGCGGTATTGGTGGGGTGTCGGGCATCTCGTCCCACGGCAGGTCCAGCGCATCCCACGGCGCGGGGTCGGCGAGGATGACGCGCCGGATCCAGGAGTCGGTGGCGAAGACCAGGTGGCGCAGCGTCTCAGTGAACGACCACTCGCCGTCGACGGACTCATGCAACAGCTCGGGGGGCATCCCGCGGGCCCGGTCGACAGTCCCGGCCCAGACCCGCTCGACGACATCCCACGCGTGGCGGAACCCGGCCGGATCTGATGGGCGCATTCGAACCCGGTCCGGGTCGCGCCGGTCGAGCTCGGCTTCAATCAGGGGACCGACGTCGACACCGTTCATCATCACGTTCTCAATCTCGCCGCTGATGTCGACGTTGCCGAGCTCCACACCGCGCATGATCACTTTGTGCAGTGCGCAGCCGCGGAACTGCGCTCCGGTCAGGTCGGCAGCGCGTAGTCGCGCGCCCGTGAGGTCCGTGCGATCAAACCGGGCGCCGCGCAGATCGGCGCCAGCGAACACCTGAGGAACCCGATGGCCATCGACCGCGAGCGGACCACCGCCGGGATGCCAGCCCGCCGGCGGATCCTCACCGGTCACCCCGTCCACGGCCTCACGGATCAGGTCGGCGTGCCCAGTGTGCCGGCCATACTCCTCGATCAGGTCGCACAGCAGGCGGCGCAGGCTGGCGTGACGGCCGTCCGGCGCGGACGCATGCACAGGCTGGTCGAGTCCGCCCCTGGCGAGCACCGCCGCAAGCCGCGCCCGGGATCGCGCGACGGCACCATCCCACAGCGCGTAGAGGTAATCGGGGGCGTCCTCAGCGGCGGACTCGAACTCCCAGTCGTTGCTGCCGTCGGAGCCACTGGCGTCCCAGGGCGCCCCGATCGGCTCCCCGGTCAGCTTGATCGTGAAGGCAAAGTCCTCGTTCGCGGCGAGGTGCTTCAGCAGGCCCCCCAGAGTCATGGCGGACGCGCCGATGCGCGCCCGGAGCCCCGCCGCGTCGAGGCCGTCAGCCTTCCAGCGGAACGTCGCGCGCAGCCGGTCGAGTGCGCCGATCAGCTGCTCAGCCTCGGTGCCGGCCAGCGGCGGTTCCCACGGACAGTCGTTATCGGTCATGCCTCGCACCGTAAGCCTCATTGCGGACGTTCGGCATCCGGCTTGGCATGCCACTTCCGTGCCGCCACCGCGCTGTCTACTGTCGTGCTAGACCGCCTAGCAGGGTGCGAGCGTCGCCGGCGCAGAGAGGACGAGCATGCCACGAGCCTTCAGTCAGGTGCGCGGCGAGGCGGAGCGGGCCGCCGACGAGCTGCGCGCGCAGGAACTGCAGCGGCAGCTTGCGGACGAAATCACGGGCGTCGTGATCACCTTCGTCGACCACAGCGGCGCGGGCCGGGTCAAGGTCGTGCCACTGGAAGCGCTCGCCAGGGCTGCCCGGTCCGGCGTCGGATACTCCCCGGTCATCGACGCCTTCACCAGCGACGGCGGGATCGACCCAGCGTCGCCGCTCGACCGGCCCGACGGCGACCTGCGGATGGTGCCCGACCTCGACCGCCTGATGGTGCTCCGCGATCCAGCGGGATGGGCATGGGCGCCGGGTGACCGCTTCACCCAGGACGGCAGCGTGTACGCGAACTGCCAGCGGTCATTCGCCCGCGCCCAGGTCGCCGCCGCAGCCGCCGAGGGTCTCAGCGCGCTCATGGCGTTCGAGGTCGAGTGGATGGTGGGGCAGGACACCGACACGTTCACGCCAGCTTTCACCGGCACCGGCTACGGGCTGAGCCGTTTCATCAACGCAGCCGAGTACGTCCGCGACGTGGTGGACAGCCTGGAGGCCGCCGGCGTGGTCGTCGAGCAGATTCACCCGGAGTACGGGCCCGCCCAGTTCGAGGTGTCGGTCGCAGCGCAGGATCCGGTGTCCGCGGCGGACACCAGCGTCGTGGTGAAACTGGTGATCTCAGCCGTCTCGGCGAGGCACGGGCTCCGCGTGTCGTTCGCGCCCGCCGTGGTGTCGGACAACGTCGGCAACGGCGGCCACCTGCACGCGAGCTTCTGGAAAGACGGCGGGAACCTGCTCGCGGGCGGCGAGGGCCGGTGCGGTCTGACCGCGACCGGTGAGTCGATCCTGGCCGCGCTGCTGGACAGCCTGCCGGCGCTGCTGGCCATCGGTGCGCCGACGCCAGCGTCGTACCTGCGGCTGCAGCCGTCCCGGTGGGCGGGGGCGTACCAGATCTGGGGCGTCGAGAACCGGGAGGCCGCCCTGCGACTGATCGAGGCACCCCCGTCGGCCGAGGGCGCGGCGAACGCCGAACTCAAGTGCTTTGACCTCAGCGCCAACCCCTACCTGCTGACGGGGGCGATCATGGCAGTGGCGCGCCGCGGCGCCGCCCGGACCGATCCTCTCCCCGCTGAGGTCAGCGGCGACCCGGCGGCTCCCGGCCACCCGCAGGCCGACTCCGTCGCCCGGCTGCCCGGCAGCCTGCCAGACACCCTCAAGGCGCTCGAGGCCAACGCGGATCTACGCGAGGCGATGGGCGACGAACTGCTCGCCACCTTCGCCGCAGCGCGGCGAGCCTCGATCGCCCTGGCCACCGATCAGACCGCAGATCAGGTGATCGCGGACGCGCGCTGGCTGATCTGACGGTGCCATCGGACAAGCTGGTCCTCATCGACCACCACGTGCACGGCGTGATACGCGCGGGGCTCGCCCGCGA
>Ga0126371_10005060_pt1 | contig 11696 bp, 3 predicted proteins | sample PanSoiMetaPlot_4_FD_110145 | JGI IMG/M metagenome (GOLD analysis project Ga0126371, IMG submission 110145) | Tropical forest soil microbial communities from Panama - MetaG Plot_4 | ecosystem: Environmental > Terrestrial > Soil > Tropical forest > Bulk soil | place: Panama | collected 2016-02-17
CCGTCGCCGACGACGGCAGGGTGTCCGCGGCGGCAATGCTTGCCGCATGTCCGGGCGTTGCGGTGGCGAGGAACGTTGGCGAGCCCGCCGTCGACGTCACGGTCAACGTGTCCGTCTTCGCCGTGTTCCCGAGCGTCCAGCTGCCCATCGTCGCGATGCCGTTCACTCCGGTGGTCTGCGACCCGCCGGTGACCGTGCCGTTCGACGCGGTGACTGTGAAGGTCACGGCGATGCCCGCCACCGGATTGTTCAGGGCATCCTTGACAATGACCGACGGAGGCGTGGGGAGCGTGCCACCCGCGGAGTCGGTCTGGTTATTCCCTGCGTTCACTGAGAGAATCGGAGTTCCGGCATTCACGACGACGGTCGGGCTCTGGGTGATCGCCACCCCGCTCACCGTCGCGGACACCGTCTTCGACTCCGCCACGGTCGAAGTGAAGGAGCCGGTGGCGATGCCGCTGGCATCGGTGACCCCGCCCGGCTGCGTGATGGTGTTGTTGGTGCCACTGACGCCGAGCACTACCGTCGCGCCTACCACCGGATTGCCCAGCCCGTCACGGGCCGTGACCGTCACCGTCGACCCGGTCCCGCCCGCGGTGATCGGGCTGGTCGCCGAAACCGTGGTTTGCGCTGCGGAGACCACACCCGCGGTCACGTTGAACGCGGTGCTCACCGCACCGGTGAGAGCATTCGATCGGGCCGTCAGGGTGTAACCAGTGCCTGCCTTGCCCAGCGTCAGTCCGACGTGCGAACTGGCACCCGACACTCGCGCCACCACGGTATCACCGGAGAGCACCGAGCCACCGGGGTTGGTGCCGATCCGGATCGTGTCGGCGCCGGCCGTCGCCGCGACGTTGCCGTTCGCATCGAGCGCCGTGACCTGGACGGCCGGCGCGATCGCGGCCCCCGCCACCACGTTGCTCGGCTGTCCGGTGAAGACCAGATGCGTGGCATTGCCCGCGGTGACGTTGAAGCCCGAGCTGGTGGTACCGGTGACGCCGGTGGCGGCCGCGCTCAGTGTGTAACCCGTGCCCGACTTGTCGATCGACAGGCCGGGGAAGGAGGCGACCCCCGAGACCGGGGTCGCGCCGGCTGTTCCGGTCAGCGTGCCACCACCCGCGTTGTTCGAAATGGTGAGGGTCACCTGGGTGGCGAAGCCGGTGGCGGTGTTGCCGAAGCCGTCACGCGCCGTGACCTGAATGGTGCCGAGCGTGCCACCGGACGTGTCGCTCGCGGGCTGGGTGGTGAACACCAGGGACGCAGCAGGTGCCGGCGTGATGTCGAAGCCATTCGAGGTCGCGCCCGAGAGGCTCGTGGCCGCAGCCGTCAGCGTGTAGCCCGCGCCGACCTTGGTGAGGCTGAGATCCGAGAAGTTCGCCATCCCCGCAGTCGCCGTGATTCCGGCGGTGCCCTGGAGCGTGGCCCCACCGGGATTGTTTCCGATGGCCACCGACACCGACCCATTGAATCCGGTCGCCGTGTTCCCAGCCGCGTCCAGCGCCGTGACCTGAACGGCTGGCGCGATGCTCACGCCTGCCGCGCTCGTCGACGGCTGCACGGTGAAGGCGAGCTTCGTCGCGGCGCCCGGTGTGATGTTGAAGCCCGAGCTGGTGGAGCCCGTCACGCCGGTCGCCGACGCACTCAGGGTGTAGCCGGTACCGACCTTGTCGATCGACAGAGCAGAGAAGGTGGACACGCCGGCGACAGGAGTCTGCGCCGCGCCACCCGTCAGCGCGCCACCACCCGCATTGCTCGCGATCGAGAGGGAAATGGCGTTCGCAAAGCCCGTCGCCACGTTGTCACTGGCGTCGAGGGCCGTCACCGTCACACCCGGGGCAATCGCCGCTTGTGACGCGGCGTTCGTCGGCTGCTGCGAGAAGACGAGATGAGTAGCCGTCCCAGGCGTGATGTTGAACGCGGCGCTGGTCGCCGGCGTGGGGCCCGTGTTCGAGGCGGTGAGGGTGTAGCCAGTCCCGGCCTTGTCGATGCTGATGCCGGGGAAGCTTGCGACACCGTTCGTCGCCGGTACCGTCGTCGTTCCGGAGAGCGCCCCTCCGCCGGCATTGATCGCGATCGTCAATGTGATGCTGCCGGCGAACGAGGTCGCGACATTGCCGTGCGTATCGAGAGCGGCGACGGTCACCGTGGGGGTGATGCCCGAACCGGCGACCGCATTCGTGGGCTGCTGGGTAAAGGCGAAATGGTCCGCGGTGCCCGGTGTGCCGGTGGCCGAGATGGAAACCGGACTGCCCGAGAGACCGGTAGCCGTCGCCGTCAGCGCATTCGCCCCCACCGTGTTACCCAGGGTCCAGCTCGTGACCTGTGCGATGCCTAGCCCGTTGGTGAGCACCTGAGTGGCCGGATCGACAGTGCCGCCGCCGCCCGTCACGGCGAACGTGACTGCCACCCCGGGCACCGGATTGTTGTGCACATCCTTGACGATCACGGACGGCGCGATCGCGACGGTCGTCGCCACCGTGGCAGACTGCGCGTTGCCGCCATTCAGGGCGATGTTCTGGGCCGCGCCGGGATTCACCACGACGGCCGGCGCCTGCGTAATACCCACTCCGTTGATCGTCGCGCTCACCGTCTTCGACTCGGCCACCGTCGACGCAAGCGAGCCGGTCGCGACGCCGCTGGCGTCGGTCACTCCGCCCGGCTGGGTCAGCGTGTTGCTGACGCCCGTCGCCGCCAGAACCACGGTCGCGCCCGCGACCGGGTTCCCATTGCCGTCACGGGCCGTGACGGTGATGGTGGATGCGGCGCCACCCGCCGTGATGGGAGAGGTGGCGCTGACGGTGGACTGCGCCGCCGACACCAATCCGGACGTCACGTTGAACGAAGTACTCGTCTGGCCGGTGAGCCCCGCGGACGACGCGGAGAGGGTGTAGCCGGTCCCGTTCTTATTGAGGGACGCATTGGCGAACGTCGCCACACCACTCACGGCCGCGACGTTCGTGACCGAGCCCGACAGGGTCGAGGATCCGGGATTCGAGGCCAGCGTCAGCGAAATGGGGTTCGACGCCGCGGTCACCTGGTTCGAGAACGCATCGAGGATCTCGACGGTGATCGCCGGGGTGATCGATGCGCCCGCGACGACGTTCGTTGGTTGCTGGACGAAGTTGAGGGAAGCGGCCGACGCCGGATTGACGACCACCGACGCTTGCTGGGTGATCGTCACGCTGCCCACCGTCGCCGTCACGGTCTTGCCTTCGGCCACGGTCGACGAGAGGGTACCGGTGGTGACGCCGTTGGTATTGGTGGCCACCGCGGGATTGATGACCGTGTTGCCGGTGCCGGTCGACGCCAGCGTGACGGCCTTCCCCTTGATCACGTTGCCGTACTGGTCGCGCGCCGTGACGGTGACCGTGCTCTGGCTCGAGCCGGAGGACGCGGCGATCGGGCTCGTGGCCGTGACGCTCGTCTGGGATGCGCTGACCGCGCCGGGCACCGTGAAGGCAGTGAACGTGATTGGGGATGCGACGCCGGCCGCCTGCACGAGCTGGGTCGAGTCGACCGGACTCATCGCGGTGCCCAACGTCCAATTGATCGACGCGATGCCCGCCCCGTTGGTCACGGAGGTCGGCGCGCTCACGGAGCCGCCGCCGTTGAGCACCGTCCAGCTGATCGTGACGCCGGAAACCGGGTTGTTCAGAGAGTCTTGCACCTGCACCGACAGTGCGACCGGCAGCGTCACGCCCACGGTGTCCTTCTGGAGGTCACCGCCACTCAGCTTCATCTGCGAAGCGCCACCCGTCGTCGCGGTCACGTTGAAGGTGACCGCGGTCGGTGTGCTGCCGAGCGTTGCCGTCGCGGTCGTGGTCTCGGGTCCGTTGGAGTTGCCGAGGGTCCGCGTGGCCTGCGCATGACCCGTCGCGTCAGTCAGGTTGCTCGTGGGGGAGACCGAGCCACCCGACTGCGCTGCCCAGGTCACCGTGACGTTCGGGACGCCGTTGCCATTGGCGTCCTTGACCAGAACGTCATGGGGAGTGAGCAGGGTCTTGCCCACCTGCCCGGTGAGACTGTCCCCCGAGAACTTCACGATGCTCGCCGCCGCGCCGACCTTCGCAGTGTCGACGAAGGTCAGGGGGGACCCGGTCAGGGTCCCGGACGTCGCCGTCATGCTGTCGGGCTTGGCCGTGGTGCCAAGGGTCCAGGAGCCGACGGTGGCGATTCCCGAGGCGTTCGTGGTCGGGTTGGGCCCCGTCAGGGAGCCGTTGGCGCCCGCCGAGCCGGGCAGCGTGAAGGCGACGACGACGCCGGAGTCGGGATTGCCGCTCTGGTCCGTGACCAAGACCGACGGGAGCGCCACCACCGTCGAGCCGGCGGGCGCCGCCTGATGGTTCCCGCCATTGATCGCGATCTGCGTCGCCGGGCCCGCCGACAGCACCACGGCACTCGAGGTCACGGCGGCGAGGCCACCGGCAGTGAACGACAACGTCCGCGAGCCGACGAGTCCCGTGATCTTGAGGTTGGTGAACGCAGCCTGCCCGCCAGCGCTCGTGATGGCCGTGAGCGTTCCGCCGATGGTTCCGGCACCCGTGCCGGTCGCCGCCGTGACGGTGGTGCCCGACTGACTGACAGGGTTGCTCACGGAATCCTGGATCTGAATCACGGGTTGCTGCGCGAAGGCGGTGCCATTCACGGCCGCGGCGGAGGGTTCCGTCGCCACTCCAAGCTTCGCGGCGGGTCCCGTCAGGATGTTGAATGTGCTGCTCGACGCTCCCGCCAATCCCGAGGATGCCGCTGTCAGGGTGTATCCGGTGCCGGCGGGATCAATGCGAACGCCGGGAAACGACGACACGCCGGCGACGGCTGAGACCGACGCGGTGCCGAGGAGGGTCCCGCCACCCGGATTGGTGCCGATCGCGAGCGTCACAAGCCCCGCGAATCCGGTCGACACGTTGTTGTTCGCGTCGAGGGCACTCACTTGTACGGTGGGCGCGATGCCCGCACCCGCTGTCGTACTGGTCGGCTCTACCGTGAAGACGAGGTGGGTCGCGGCACCCGGCGTGACCGCGACCGTGTCCGTCTGCGTGATGGCGACACCGCCGATGGTCGCGGTGATGACCTTGCTGCCCGCCACCGTGGACGACAGCGCACCCGTCGCGATGCCACTCGCATCAGTGGGGGAGGGGGGCTGAGTCACCGTATTCCCGGTGCCCGAGGCGGCCAGGACTACGGATTGGCTCGCGATCGCATTTCCGAATGCGTCGCGTGCCGTCGCGGTGATCACGGAGCTCCCGCCACCGGCCGCGATGCTCGTCGGCGATGCGCCCAGGGTCGACTGCGTGGCGGAGATGGCGCCGGGGTTGACCACCACGGACGCGGTCTGATTCACCAGCACTCCACCCACCGTCGCGCTGATCGTCTTCGACTCGGCCTTCGTCGAGGTGATGGACCCCGTCGCCAGACCCGTCGAGTCGGTGACGGCGGCCGGCTGGGTGAGCGTGTTGCCGGTGCCCGACGAGGCGAGGACCACCGTCGCCCCCGCGATCGGGTTGCCATGGCTGTCCCGTGCCGTGACGGAGATGGTCGAGCCGGTCCCGCCGGCGGTGATCGTGCCGGGCAAGGCGATGACGGTCGACAGCGAGGCCGAAACGGACCCGGCGGTGATGCTGAACGGATTGGACCGGGCGCGTGTCAGCCCAGTCGCCGTCGCGGCCAGCCGGTACCCGATGCCTGCCTTGTCGATGGTGAGCGTGGAGAACGTCGCGACACCATTGACGGCGGTCACGCTGGTCGTGCCGCCAAGGACCCCGCCACCGGGGTTCGAATCGATCGCGGCCGTCACCAGCGCGTGATAGGTCGTGTCGGTGTTGCCGAACGCGTCCTGGGCCGTCACGACGGTTGCGGGTAGGGTGCCACCCGCGCTCGTTCCCGCCGGTTGGGTGGTGAACGCGAGCTGGGTAGCCGCGCCGGGGCGCACGTTGAAGGCCGAGCTCGTGGCGCCGGTGAATCCGGCAGCCGCCGCCGCCAGCGTGTAGCCCGCGCCGACGTGATGGAGAATGACGCTCGAGAAGGTCGCCTTGCCACCGACCGCGGCGACCGAGATGGTCCCTCCGAGCGTATCCGACCCTGGATTGGCGCCAAGGCTCAACGTCACGGTGCCGGTGAACGACGAGACGGTGTTCCCACTCCCGTCCTCCGCCGTGACTTCGATGGCCGGGGCGATGGCCGCTCCGGCGACCACCGCCGTGGGCTGGATCGTGAATGCGAGCTTGGTGCCGGCGCCCGCTCCGATGTTGAACGATGTGCTGGTCGCTCCGACGGCTACGCCAACCCCCGCGGCGGTCAGGGTGTATCCGGTGCCCGTCTTGTCGAGTGTGAGACTGGCGAACGTCGCGATCCCGTGGGCGGATGCGACGGTCTTGGTCCCACCGAGGGTCGCGCCGCCGGGGTTGGTGCCGATGGCAACCGTGACGTTCCCGCTGTAGCTCGTGTCGACATTGCCCAGCGAGTCCTTGGCGGTCACCTGCACGGCCGGCGAGATCGTGGCCCCCGCGCTCGCATTCGTGGGTTGAACCGTGAAGGTCAGGTTCTGAGCGTGAGCCGGAAGGACGGTGACCGTGGCGGCCTGTGTAATGGCTTGGCCACCCGCCGTCGCGGAAATCGTCTTCACGCCCGCGACCTTCGCGCTCACGCTCCCCGTCGCCACCCCGGATGCATTCGTGGGTGCCGCCGGCTGGCGGAGCGAGTCACCGGTCGCTGTGTCAAGCATCACGACCGTCACATTCGGCACCGGATTGCCGAAAGGGTCCTTCACGGTGACGGTGATGGTCGAGAGGCTGTCACCCTTGGATGCGTGAATCGTGGCCGGCGCCGCCGCCACCGTGGTCAGGCCGCTCGAGATCGTTCCTGACGTGACGTTGAACAGGCCGGACTGCACCGTGAGAGCGGGGGACGCGAGCGTGGCCCGGAGCCGGTAGCCGATGCCGGTCTTGTCGAGGGACAGTCCGGGGAAGGATGCGACGCCCGACACGGCCGCGACCTTCGCGGTGCCCGAGAGCGTCGAGCCACCAGGATTCGAATCGATGACGATGGCGATCGTATCGTGGAAGCTCGCCAGGGTGTTGCCGAGCGAGTCGCGGGCGGCGACCTGAATGGTCGGGTGAATCGGGGCGCCCGCCGTGTCGACGGACGGCGAGGCCACGAACACGAGCTGTTGCGGGGTAAGCGCTTCCTTGAAGTCGGCGGCCGACTCCGCATTGCCGCCGAACGACACCCATCCGCTGGTGCGCCCCGACTGGCTGACTTCACGCGCCTGCCAGTGATAGCTGACGTTGTCGACGAGCCCCGAGCCGGTGGCCTGCGCCGTCGCTGGGGACTGCTGTTGTGTACTCGCGGCGTTCGCGACGTTGGTGAAGGCGGTGCCGACCGGCTCGTACTCGATCTCGAGGTGGACGGGCTCGTTCTGGACGGGGTCGGTGACCAGCCCCGAAAAGATCAGGGCTCGAGTGATGTTGGTGGCGCCCACTGGAAGGGTGGTGACGGCGTCCGACTTCAGCTGTTTGAGCGCGGACGGCGCCGCGAGCGAATTCCCCAGGACGAAGTCCGCCGCCGTCTCCCCATTCCCCCCATACGACAGCCACGGTCCCACTCGGCCCGTCTGGTCGACGGCCCGGGCGCGCCAGTGATAGCTCGAGTCATCCGCGAGTCCACCAATGCGGACCAGTGCCGGCTGTCCATTCTTGACGGCCGCGCCGAGTGTGGTGCCGGTGCCGGCGAAGGCAATGCTCGTCGGCTTCGCCTCGACCTCGAGGCGGAGCGAGTCGGGCCGGTCAGGATCGGAAACGATGGCCTTGAAGACGAGCGCGTTCTGGGAGACGGTATCGCCCGTATTCACGACGGTTGCCGAGTCGCTTTGCAGCTGCGTCAGCGTGGTGGGAGCCGCCGGAATGCGTGGGGGCGACAGCGTGAGTGTGAACGTGCCCGAGTCCGCGGCCGTGTTGGTTGTAACCTCGACCACGTAGCTCCCCGTGCGAGGGAGCCGCTGATAGTAGAGGCAGGGATTGCCGGCGATGCCGGCGCAGGTGCCGCTTTCCGAGTACGAGGGCTCGAAGAATGTGTTGGTGGAATCGAGCACCAGGTATCCGGCGGGCGCCGTCAGCTCGAGCGAGACGGAGTCTCCCGCCGATCCGTTGAACGAGTAGAGGGCGGCCGGATGGTTCGAGCGATGCGGTGCGCCGCACGACGCGCCGCCAAGGGTTCCGGTCACCTGCGCGCCCACGGTTACCGGCGTGACGACGCACGGCTGCACCGTGAACTGCACTGGAACACGCAGGGCGCCCTCGGTGGATCCCGACCCCGTGACGATCACCGTGTCGCGATACGTACCGAGCGCGAGACCGGTAGGCACGAAGGACAGAGGCAGCGTGTCGGGCGCGGTCCCGGCCGCGGCGCCGAGGTGCAGCCAGGCGGAGTTGTGAGCGGTCGAAGCCGTCCAGGTGATGCGTCCGGTCGCCCCGTTACCGACGATCAGCCGTTGTGTGCGGGCGGCCGTCGACCCGAGGGGCGCGGAGTCGGCGAGGGCGAGGGGGTTGAGGGTCAGTACTCCGCCGGTCGGGGGGCCCAGAAGCTTGTCGACTTTGCACTGCGTCACGAGCAGCGTCGCGATCACGACGCTTCCGATAGACAGGTAAGGGGACAGCCGTTTCCAGGGCATCCCCTTCATCTGTTGAGAATCCCGTGCCGCAACGTGGCCCCGCCACGTGTGATGGGGCGCGCATCGCGCTCGCACCGCTGTGGCAGGGATACTGTCGCAGCGGCGCACCAAGGGGGACCGCTAGGGCGCATAAGGCGTGAAAACTACAGGGGTTGGAGGGGGGTCGGGAGGGTTAGAATTGCAACGAATTCATGGCAAACTTTGCCCGGCTTTGCCACTTTGGTTCCGCATGTCGATGACGTTCTCCGCACCCCGACAACGCCTCGCAACCGCCGCCGCCGTGCTGCCGATCCTGGTGGGGTCCGGGGCGCTGATCGGCTGGCTCTTCGATATCTCGGCGCTGACGAGCGTTGTCCCTGGCTGGCCCTCCATGAAGGTCAACACCGCGCTGGGGTTTGCCCTCGCCGGTATCTCCCTGTGGATCTCCATCACCCCCGATGCCGGACACACGACGAGGCTCGTCGGTGCCGCGTGTGCGGTGGTTGTCGGCCTGATCGGTCTCCTCACCCTCACCGAGTACATCCTCAACCGCGATTTCGGCATCGACCAGATCCTCTTCAAGGATCTCACCACCACCTGGGCCCCCGGTCGGCCGGGCGTGAACAGCGCGTTTCAGTTCCTCATGCTGTCGCTGGCGCTTCTCTTCGGGTCGTCGCGGCACCTCTCTCCATGGCTCGCGGAGTCGTTTGGACTCATCGTCATCATCTGCGCCTTCATCGTACTGCTGGGATACCTCTACGACGCCGCCGAGCTCACGAACGACGCATCCGCCACCCAGATGGCCTTGCACTCGGCGGTCACCTTCATGGTGCTGGGCGCCGGTGTGTTGGCGCGCGAGACCTCGGGTCCCGTGATGCAGGTGCTCACGAGTTCGGGGCCCGGCGGGTCGCTCGCGCGCAAACTGCTGCCGCGCCTGATCATCGGCATCGTCGTAATCGGCGCGGCCCGCCTCGCCGGCCAACGCGCCGGCTGGTACAGCACCGAGCTCGGACTTTCGCTCTTCGTGCTCATGAGCGCTCTGGTGATCACATCGGTCACCCTGCGGTATGCACGAGCGACCGATGAATCGCAGGCGAACCTCCTCGAATCCGGTCGTCGCCTACGCGACGCCTTCGCTCAGGTACGCTCCCTGTCGGTCACCGCGGAGCGGAGCCGTGAGGCTGAGCGCACCCGCATCGCCCGCGAGATTCACGACGAGCTGGGGCAGGCGCTCACGGGCATAAAGATGGATGTGGCCTGGGTGCGGTCGCGGCTCCCGCAGGAGCGGGCCATTCAGGAGCGCTTCGACGCGATGGCGGAGCTGCTCGAGGACGCCGTGCAGATCGGGCGGAGGATTTCGAGTGACCTCCGTCCCGGCGTACTCGACGATCTGGGACTGGTCGCGGCCCTCCAGTGGCAGGCGCGGGAGTTCACCAAGCGCACCGGGATCTCGGTCAAGATCGATGCGCCGGAGGACGTGTCCGTACCCGACGAGCGGGCCACCGCGGCCTTTCGGATCTGCCAGGAGGCGCTGACCAACGTCTCGCGGCACTCCTCCGCCTCGCGGGTGCAGGTCGAGGTGATTGCGGAGGATCACCTGCTCAGCCTGGTGATCCGGGACAACGGACGAGGATTCGACACCGCATCGCTCAAGGACGGATCGTTCGGCCTCCTTGGTATGCGGGAACGCGCCGAGACGTGGGGTGGCAACGTTCAGCTCGAGAGTGGTATCGGCGCCGGGACGACGGTGACCCTGACGCTTCCCCTGGGGGAGGCAACCGCATGATCCGGGTGATGACGGTCGACGACCATCGCATCGTGCGGGAAGGCGTGACGCGGCTCCTCGAGGAGACCGCTGATATCCGCGTGATCGCCGAGGCGACGTCGGGTTCGGGGGCGCTGGCGGCGCTCGCCAAGCAGTCCGTGGACATCGTCCTGCTGGATGTGGCCATGCCGGGCTCGTCCTTCGTCGAAGCGCTTCGGGACTTGAAGGAGCAGTACCCGAAGGTCCGCGTCATCGTGCTCACCGGCCATGCGGAAGAGGAGTACGCGGTCAGGGCCCTCAAGGCGGGGGTGGCCGGGTATGTCACCAAAGAACACTCGTCGGAAGAGCTGATCGTCGCGATTCGGAAGGCGCATTCTGGTGGCACGTACGTCAGCGCGGCACTGGCCGAGCGCCTGGCCCGTGAGGTCGGTGGCATGTCAGCTGGTCCGGCGCACGACGCGTTGTCCGACCGGGAGCATGAGGTGCTGCGGCTGCTGGGACAGGGGAAAAGCGTAAAGGAGATCGCCGGGGCGCTTGAGCTATCGTCCAAAACTGTAAGTACTTACCGGACTCGTCTTCTGGAGAAGCTCGGTCTGAAAAGCACCGCTGACCTGATCCGGTATGCCGTGGAGCACCGGTTATGAGGCGAATTCTGTAGGACGAACACCGACAGACCCCTTCCGCACTTCCCGATACAGCCTCCCAAGCAGCGCTCGTATTCTGTTCCCCGTCAGACATGACGTGACTCGCAAAGCACGAGGTCAATAGTGAGCCGGATCGTGATTGTCGAGGACTCGAAGGTGGTCCGGCACCGGCTGGAAGAGCTCCTGGGCTCAGTGCCCGGGGCCGAAGTGGTCGGGACGGCGGAGGGGGTGCAGGAAGCCCTGGAGGTGATTTGGCGGACCCTCCCTGACGCCGTGATCCTCGATCTCCGGCTGAAGGACGGCAGCGGGATGGCGGTGCTCGAGGTGGTGAAGAAGACGCACCCCGGCATGACGGTGGTGGTCCTGACGAACCATGGTACGGAAGAACATCGGAACAAGGCGCTGGGGTTGGGCGCCGACCGATTTCTCGATAAAACGGCGGATTTCGACCAGATCCCGGCCGCCGTAACACCGTGAACCGGGATCGTGTGTTCCTACTCTCTCAGGAGGCATCTGTGAACCGCAAGGGCTTTACGCTGATCGAGCTGTTGATCGTGGTCGTGATCATCGGCATCCTGGCCGCGATCGCGATTCCGAAGTTCGCCAACACCAAGCAGAAAGCGTATGCGGCGTCGATGAAGTC
>Ga0126371_10005061_pt1 | contig 11696 bp, 10 predicted proteins | sample PanSoiMetaPlot_4_FD_110145 | JGI IMG/M metagenome (GOLD analysis project Ga0126371, IMG submission 110145) | Tropical forest soil microbial communities from Panama - MetaG Plot_4 | ecosystem: Environmental > Terrestrial > Soil > Tropical forest > Bulk soil | place: Panama | collected 2016-02-17
CGCCGTGAATCCGAACACACTCGCATCGACGGTGATCTCGTTCAGACGCGGAAAATTCGGCGGCGCAGCTACAATAAAAGCCTTGAGACCTGCCCACGAAAGGAACATTCCGACAATTCCGCCCAAGATAGACAATGGGAGGCTTTCCGTAAGTAGTTGCCGGACAATGCGCAAGCGGTCGGCGCCCAGGGCCGTGCGGATTGCGATTTCGGTGCGGCGCGACGCGGCACGGGCGAGCAGTAGGCCGGCGACGTTGGCACACCCGATGAGCAGCACGAATCCGACCGCGCCTTGAAGAATCAGCAGCGGCGAGCGGAAGTTCCCATAGGCGGCCTCTTGCAGCGATTGAACCTGCGCGCCGTTTCCCTTGTTGCGCTCCGGATCGGCTGTCGCCAATTGCGCGGCCAAACCATCCGCTTCCGCCTGCGCCTGCCGCATCGAAACTCCAGGCTTCAGGCTGCCAATTGCGACCAGATAGCCTTGCTTACTCTGGAGCTGCACATGACCGAGCGGCTGCGGTCCCCAAAGATCCGTCTCGTCGTCAAAGAAGCTGAAACCGGGAGGCATCACGCCGATGATCGTGGTGGGCGTCTTGTCTAGGATCAGTGTTCTTCCGATAACGTTCCGGTCTGCGTTGAAATGACGCCGCCAGAATCGATCACTGATGAGCACCACCGGCGCGTCGTTGTCAATTTGATCTTCAGCATCGGTGAAAACGCGCCCGAGCTGCGGCTGCACTCCGATTACCCGAAACATGGAGGGTGTGAATGTCTCTTCATCGAGGCGTTCGGCTGGCGCGCCATCCTTTTCCGCTCCGAGATTCTTGATGCTGCCATTGAAAACGCCGAAGGACTCGTAGGACTGGCTTTTGTCCCGGAAATGGAAATAAGTCGACCCATTGACGCTGTTTCTCTGGTCTTTGTGCTGCAACGGAACGCTCCAGATGACCACGAGCCGATCCGGATGCGAAAACCCCAGCGGCCGTAGCAGCGTCGTGTTAATCAGGCTGAAAACGACGGTGTTGGCGCCTATCCCCAATGCCAGCGAGAGAGCAGCAATGGCAGTGAATCCCGGCTTCTTGAGGAGCAAGCGAAAGCCGTATACGGCATCCTGGAGCACTGTCTTCACCCGGCGCCTCCCCCGTTCGGAATTGAACGATTATGACACGGTGCCCGCGCTCTGCACGACTTTGACATCGAACAGGCGCTCGGAGCGGTCGACGTACGTCACCATGGCAACGATTGCGCCATTCTGGTGTAGGTCCGAGAAAATCAGAATCGCTGGCATCGGAATCTCCCTCAGGTCTTGACGCCCGGTTTTTCCTATAGACGAAGAACTTCCAAGAAACGTTCCGCTTTTTAGCAACTCTTGGCGGTTGGAAGCGCACGATAGCACTCCATATCGGTAGCGACGACCACTCACGTATGAGCTATGACCGGACCGACTTTGCTTTCATAATTGCACCCAGATTTTGGTAGCCACCCTGGTAGCAACCAGAATCATTTTCGGTGTTCAGAACTGCTTTCCATAGAAATGAAGTGATCGTAAGTTATTGATGTATATACAGGGTCGTATGCGGTAGATACTCGAAGTGTCAATTCGTAATCAGCAGGTCGCCAGTTCAAGCCCGGCGGGTGGCTCCATCAAGAGTCGACTACGTTGCCGCCGCCCGGCCTCACTGCCGCTCCCACAGGGACCAGTGCGGCGTTTCTTCGACAAGTCGAAAACGCTTTCGCAGGTCTGGACCGTAGACGCGGTCCAAGCCGCGCAAGTGATATTCTTCGATTTCGTAGTCCTGAGCCGCCGCGCTGTATTTGCGAACTAGGATGTAGCGCGCATCGCCGAAGAACTGGCCCGCCGGCGGGTGAGCCTCATCGCTGAACACGTAATTGTAAGCGGCGGCCTCGATGCCTCCCCGGGGCGGGCGGCGATCCAACAGGTAATTGAACGGGTCGAACATGTCCATCGCCAACGCGCCGGTGTCCGGCCGAGTGCGGCGCCGGAGGAGGTCCAACCCGTCGTTCAAGGCGTCGACGTAGGCAGGGCCTCCGGTTTCCGATGTCATCGAAGATTCGACGGGCTCGAAATCCATCGAGGCGCCGCGTTCGCTCTGTAACTGGTCCGTCGCGGTTGCCGCCAGCCGCCGTTCTTCGATGCCCGCGGCCACCAGGGCCGCCGTGTTTTCCAGAGCCAGCGGTGCCACGCAGATCACCGTCAGCATTACGACCCACAGTTTGCGGAGAAGATCCGCGGGAAGCTGCACGGCCTGGCGCCCTCGGGCGATGCCTTCATTCGCTAGGAGCAAAGCTGCAAAGCCGGTGAGCGGCAGAGATTCCGCCTGATGGTTGGTAGATAGCAGAATCAGACTGACTCCCAGCGTTGCCAGCGCCATCACAGCCAGGCGAACACGGATTGCCCGCGGGCTATTCGCGCAGACGATTCCGGCCATCAGAACCAGGGGGATTCCCTCGGCACCGGACGCTGCGTTCAGTGTGCCACTCCAGTTCCAGGTTCGGCTGCGCCCACTGGCCGCCGAGATCCAGTCCTGCCACATCGCGCCCACGCTGAATCTGAGATAGGACAGAAGCAGCAGGGTTACGAGGCCGGCTCCGGCGCTGAGCCAGATCAGGCGCTGCTTCCGCGAATCACTGTACATCCAGGCGATCAGTAAGAAAGGCACTGCCATAACCGCATAACTGATTTTTAGAAAAACCAGCAGCGCCCAAGCTGCGCCGCTGGAAAAGGCGCCCGCTCGATCGCGGCCGTCCGAACATTCCAGCAGGATGATTCCCAGAAGCGCAAAACCGTAGCGGTTATAGGCCATGGCGTGGCTGAAGGACAGCGGGCTATAGCCCAATGCATAAGGCCCCACGATCAGCAGAAGGGTATAGATGCCGGTGATGCAGGCGCGTCCGGGGGTGAAGCGCGAGCGGGCAATCCAGTATGCCCACACGGCGATCAGCGCGCCCCACAGCGCGTTGGCATACCCGATCCCGGCCGGACGCAGGCCGGACAACGCCAGTCCGGCGGCGTCCATCAGGAACAGCACGGGTCCCCAGGCCGACGAGAAGTCGCGGTGTGGCACCTGGCCTCGCAACACACGGAACGCGCCGTCGAGCGCGAAGAACGTATCGTGTTCGAACACCCGGAGAGGAGCCATGCCGACGGCGATGGTCAGCCCGCAGATCGCGGCCAACCCTGCCACGAAAATCAGATCGGCGTGACGCCATTCCGGCCGCGCCGTCATTCCGGCCTCGGATCGCGTTCTACCGCGGCGCGAACGAACATCTGCTTCGCGAGAGGTTTGACCGGCGATGCCAGGTAGGCCCGAATCAGCGCCGGCGACACCGGCAGACGGGACTTGATGGTCAGCGGCAGAAAACGGGCCTGGCACTCGAGCACCCGCAGCCCGTGAGCCCGCAGGAAATCGCATAGGCTGCGATCCGAATAGATCGACACGTGCGTGTAGTCGTCGAAGTACTCGTTGCTGCAGAGGCGATAGTTCGGCTGCAGAATATTCAGGGTGCCGCCGGGGCCCAGCACTCTCCGGACTTCCCCCAGGCAGTCCGCGAACTCCGACTGTGGCAGGTGCTCGAACACATTGCTGGCGAAAACGAAGTCGATGGAACCGTCCGGGATCGCACTCAGGTCGACGACGCTGCCGATCTTTGCCTGCACATCCGCCCTCAGATAATCTGCCGCGCCCGCCCATTGGTCTACGGCGATCTTACGGGAGCATTGAATGTGATTAATGAAATCGCCGTATCCACATCCAAGTTCCAGGACCGCATCGCCGGGGGCCACCAGTCGCTGGAAGTAGTGGCGGCAGAGGGTCTGCCAGAGCACCTCGCGTCGGCCGTCATGGGCAAAGCGCGTATCGTGGTACGACATCTAGTCCCGCGCCAAGACGGTCCAGCCAAACAGCAGTCCCGCAATCATCCGCAACCCGACTTGCAGAGCGCGGACATCGTTCACGTTGCCGCCCTTACTGGCACCGACGCGGGCGAAGAAGGTGATGGGACACTCGACCAGATCGATACTGCTCTCGAGAGCCTTATCCAGGAAATGGGCGTTGAATTCCAGATTGATTCGCGGATCGAGCCGCGGCAGCAAGCGCTCCAGAGCCTGCGTCCGGCACAATTTGTAAGTAGTCCCGACGTCGGTAAACGTGCCCTTCCCGATGTGTTTGAGTTCCAATAGCTTGCCCACGGCAAAGTTACCGTAATAAATGAAGGTGCTAAGCTGCGTATCGCGATCCCGGAGTTGCTCCACGATGCGGGTGCCGTTCACGATCTCGGCGTGCGGCGCATAGGCGAGGAATTTATCGATGTCGTAGGCCCGAAACGTCATGTCGCCTTCGCAGAGCAGAACCAGTTCGGTATCGGTATAGCGGACGGCTTCGGCGAGCGACCGGTAGACACAGTGCCCATAGCCGCGCGCGTCTTCGCGGATCACAATAGCGCCGGCCGATTCCGCCGCTTGCCGGGTTCCATCCGCGCTGTTGTTGTCAACTACGAGCACACGGCGAACCAGGGGATGGCGGTGGAAGTCGGAGACCGCCGCGCCGATGCTGGCTTCGTCGTTGTACGCGGTCAGGACCACGGTGAGGTGAGGATCCGCTACCGGATTCACGGCTACCTGCCGGTGCGCCCTCTTCCTGGGCAGTTGAAACACCAACTCAGCCGCCACAAGAGCCGCACCTAACAGCACTGGGATGCCACTGACGTACAACAGCGGGCTCTCGAGCGCCTTGGGATTGGCCCCGGCCACGAGGAAGCGAACCGTTGTCAACACCATCCCGCACGCGTACAGGCCGAATCCGAGCGCCGCCGATAATACTCCATAGAGCATCAGCGGCAGGAAGGTCGCGGACTGTTGGTGGACAGATTGGGCCAGCTCGGCGGAGGCTGCCCTTCTCCGAGCCGTGACCACCCCGCCCGCCGAAACACGCATCTCGATCTTACACTAGGGCGTAAAGCCTTTCTCCCTCAACGTTGAAGTTGGAGAGCGGCGGACGGTAAACCTTAGTTAGCGCGAGGGTTGAACAGGTCAGACAAATAGCTGAGGAGGTTACCTTGTTGACCCGGACCCCGGCGCAGCCCTCCATCGGCTCGGCTCTTCCCGACGCGCCGGGAGAATTTGCCCTGGCAAGTCTACCCTAAGGAAACGATTCTAACCAGACTGGTTCAATCCGAAAAATGGCTCAGTTCTCGCAGTCACAATTGGAGTCGCTAACCGAAGGCCGAGGGCGGCGGCTTCCAGAAGATTGGAGTCGCCGCTCGAGGCTCCTTCCGGATATAGTTCGCGAGTGATACACCTGTCGATCGGTAGGTTCGGAATTGGTATGATGGTTTGCCGGGACGATCTGCCCGCTCCATGCGCGACATTCTCCTCGCTTCCGATACCACGGGGGTCCGACCCGGCGAAGAGCTTGATATTGGGAAGCTCACAGGATATTTGCGGGAGCACCTCGGCGTCGGAAACTCTTTGCAGGTAGAGCAGTTTCCCAACGGGCATTCGAACCTGGTTTACCTCCTGCGGGCGGGAGGCCGCGAGTACGTGCTGCGCCGTCCGCCGCTGGGGCCGGTCGCACCGAAAGCACACGACATGGCCCGCGAGTTCCGCGTGTTGCAAGCCGTGCATCCGCACTTCCCCGAGGCGCCGCAAGTGTTTCACCTCTGCCAGGATCCCGCGGTTATCGGCGGCGCGTTTTTCCTCATGGAGCGCAGGCGCGGAGTTGTGATCCGTGCCACGGTACCTCCGGAATTGGCAGCCATGCCGGATCATCCCCGTGTCTTGAGCGAGGCGTTCATCGACTGTCTGGTGCGGCTACACGCAATCGATATCGATCAAAACGGCCTTCGCGCGCTCGGCAAGCCAGCCGGCTTTGTCGAGCGGCAAGTGAGAGGCTGGGCGGACCGGTGGGTGCGCGCCAAAACAGAAGAGCTTCCCGAAATGGAACGCGTGGTGCGGTGGCTGCACGAACGTTTGCCGGAGTCATCTGAAGCTTCTTTGGTACACAACGATTACAAATTGGATAATGTCATGATTGGTCTGGCAGGCGACGGCATTGAAGCCGTGCTCGACTGGGAAATGACGACGGTTGGAGATCCCCTGGCAGATCTCGGCCTGTCCTTGTGTTACTGGACCTGGGCCAACGTGGCGGCGCAGGAGGACGGCCATACCGCTACTCGTTCTGTGACGATGCAACCGGGCTGGTATACCCGCGATCAGTTTCTGCAGCGCTACGCAGAGCGCACCAGCCGCGACGTATCCTGTGTCGGATACCACGAAGTTCTCGGCGTGTTCAAACTGGCCGTGATTCTACAGCAGATCTATTACCGCTTCCGCGCCGGCCAGACGCAGGACCAGCGTTTTCGCCATTTCGACCGGCAGGTAAATGGCTTGGTGCGGCTGGCCGCCGCTCTCACGGAGACCTACCGTTGAGCCGGATTTATCTGGTCCGCCACGGGCAGGCCGGCACCCGCAAGGCGTACGACTCGTTGTCGGAATTGGGAAAGCGCCAGTCCCGGCTTCTCGGTGAATATTTCCACTCCGAGAACCTGGAATTTGCGGCGGCGTTTTCCGGGACGCTCGACCGTCAGCGCGAAACGGCGGCGTCGGTGAAGAGCGCGTTCGCCGAATCGGGCGGCCGGTTCCCTGAAATCGTGACCGACTGCGGCTGGAATGAGTTCGACCTGACTCACGTGTACCGAGCCATTGCCCCTCAACTTTGCGCCGAAGATCCCGAATTCCGCCGTCAATATGAAGCGATGCGGCTCGACGCGCGCGCCGCGGTCAACGAGCACAATGCGCCCGTGAACCGCCGCTGGCTGCCATGCGATGTCAAGGTGGTGGAAACGTGGGTGGCGGGCCGTCTTCCGTACGATGGCGAAAGCTGGCCGGCTTTTCTCGAGCGGGTTTCCGGTTGCCGTTCCCGCCTCGAACAGGCTGCGCGTGAAGGCGACGTGGCGGTTTTCACTTCGGCAACGCCGATCGGAGTCTGGACGGCGATGGCCATGGACATTTTCGATGAACGGGCCATGCGGCTGGCGGGGGCCCTTCGGAACGCGTCGTGCACTGTGATGCGCCTGCGCGGCGGCCAACTGCGCCTCGATGCGTTCAACACCATCCCGCACCTGTCCGCGCCGGAGTTACGTACGTATCGGTAAGATACGTTGACGAGGGGCCGGATGGATTTTGAGTTTTCCGACAAAATGAAGGACCTGCAGAAGCGGCTCACGGCCTTCATGGAGGAGCACGTCTATCCCAACGAGGCACGGTTCCACGAGCATTGCCAGGGGCCGAACCGCTGGCAGCCGGTCCCTGTCATCGAGGAGCTGAAGCCGAAAGCGCGCGCAGCCGGTCTGTGGAATCTTTTTCTGCCGGCCAGTGAGCGGGGCGCCGGTTTGACCAACTTGGAATATGCGCCGCTTTGCGAAATCATGGGCCGGTCGCCGATCGCCCCCGAGGTGTTCAACTGCTCGGCGCCCGACACGGGCAACATGGAAGTGCTGGAGCGCTACGGCTCGCCGGAGCTGAAGGAAAAATGGCTCAAACCGCTTCTGGCGGGCGAGATTCGCTCCTGTTTCGCAATGACCGAGCCGCAGGTCGCCTCTTCGGACGCCACCAATATCGAATCGCGCATCGCGCGCGACGGAGCCAATTACGTGATCAACGGCCGGAAGTGGTGGACTTCGGGCGCTGGCGACTCACGGTGCAAAGTCGCAATCTTCATGGGAAAGACCGACCTCACCGCACCGAAGCACAAGCAGCAATCGATGATTGTGGTGCCGATGGATGCGCCGGGCGTGACGATCAAACGCACCTTGAACGTCTTCGGATATGACCACGCGCCGCATGGCCACGGCGAGGTTCTGTTCGAGAACGTCCGCGTACCGGCAGGCAATCTGCTGCTCGGCGAAGGGCGCGGGTTCGAGATCGCGCAAGGGCGCCTCGGGCCGGGCCGGATTCACCATTGCATGCGGCTGATCGGCGTGGCGGAGCGCGCGCTCGAGCAGATGTGCCGGCGTGTCGGGTCTCGCGTGGCCTTCGGACGCACACTGGCCGAGCAGGGCACCATCCGCGCCGACATCGCCGTGTCGCGCATGGAAATCGAACAGGCGCGCCTGCTGACGCTGAAAGCGGCCTACATGATGGACACGGTTGGCAACAAGGTCGCGCGCTCTGAGATCGCGATGATCAAGGTCGTGGCGCCAAACGTGGCGTTGCGCGTTCTGGACCGGGCTATCCAGGCGCACGGTGGCGGCGGTGTCTCGGACGATTTTCCCCTGGCGTGGGCCTGGGCCAATGCGCGCACTCTGCGGCTGGCGGACGGTCCCGACGAGGTGCATCGGGAAGCCATCGCGCGCTACGAACTCGGCAAATACGAGACCCGCACCCGGTAACAGGAGGTTCTCTATGCGAATCCGCTGCGTTACGTCTGGCATCCTGCTCGCGGCTTTGGCCGCCTATTCGCAACCCGCAGCCGTTCTCTACGAAGGCGCTCGGCTGATCCTCGGCGACGCCAGCGCTCCCATCGAGAACGGAGCGTTTGTCGTCCAGAACGGACACGTCGCCGCGATCGGCTCGAAGGGCTCGATCAAAGCGCCCGCTGGGGCAACTCGCGTCGACTTGACCGGCAAGACCGTGATGCCGGCGTTGAACAACGTGCACATCCACATCGGATATGAGGGCTACGTGAGCTGGAGCGTGGAGAACCACACCCAAGAGAACGTGCTCGACCATCTTGAGCGCGAGGCGTACTTTGGGGTTGGTTCCGCCATGACCATGGGCGATCAGCCGTTGGACTTCGCAATCCAGCTTCAGCAAGACCAGCTTGCCGGGAAGTTCCCGCCGGCCGCGCGATTCTTTTTCTCGGCCGGCATGGCGCCACTGGGCGGCGGACCGGACGCGCTCCTGATCCAGGGAACTACGCCGCTGCACGCCGTGACGGAAGTGACGACGCCCGAAGAAGCCGTAGCCGCCGTCCGGAAAATCGCCGCCCGCAAGATCACCCAGATCAAGTTCTGGGTGGACAACCGCGACAACAATCGCGGAGGCAAGAAGAAACTCTCGCCCGAGATCTACACCGCAATTATCCAGGAGGCGCACAAGCACGGCATCACCGTGCATGCGCACGCCACGAACTTGGCGGATCAGAAGGGCGTGGTGAGGGCGGGTGTCGACGTGCTCGTGCACACTGTCGTTGCCGAGAAACTCGATGACGAATTCCTCGCGCTGATCAAGGAGAAGCAGCCCTACTGGGCCCCGGTAATGGGCCTCGGCGACAGATCAGAGCTTTGCGACGGCGCCAATCCGTTTATCGAGCAAGTGGTGCCCGACAGCGTCGTCGCCGCCGTGAAAGCAGGGAAGACCTGGCTGCCCTCACCGCCGTGCTCCGCCCCCGCGACGCCGCAGTTCGCCCAGCGCCAGGAGAATCTCAAGTACAATTTTGCGAAATATCTCGATGCGGGTGCGCGCATTCTGCTCAGCACCGATGCCGGGGTGTCGCAGAAGTATTCCTACGGATTCGCGGAGCACCACGAAATGGGCATGTACGGGGATTTGGGAATGAAGCCGGCCGACATCATCCCTATCGCCACGTCGCGGCCGGCCGCGTTGCTGCGTGTCAAGGATGCGGGCACGCTGGCCAAAGGCAAACGCGCCGATTTCATCGTCCTAAATGCGAATCCGCTCGAGAACATCCGCAACATGCGCCAGATCGACAGCGTGTACCTGAACGGAACCAAACTCGATCGAGAAGCCCTGCGCGCCAAATTCAAGCAGGCGCATCCCCCGTCCTCGCGTTTGCCGCAAGACTGAGGGTGGCAGCGCGGTGTCCGCGGGCATAGAATAGCGTCACTACGAGGTGGATCATGAAGCTGTTCGTTCTAGCCCTGTTGGCCGCCCCCTTCTTGTTCGGCGCGGGCGCGGCTCCGCCGCTGGCCCCCGACGGCCACCCGGATTTGCAGGGAATCTGGACCAACGCCACGCTGACGCCCATGGAACGGCCCACCGCCCTTGCCGGCAAGGAATATCTCACGGAGCAAGAGGCTGCGGAATTCGCCAAGAGCGCGCTCCAGGATGTCGACGCCGATCGGCGCGACGGCGGCGGCGCCGTCGATGTCAACCGCGCTTACAACGAGTTCTGGCGGGATCGCGGCAAAGTGGTCCCCAGCCGCCGCACCTCGCTCATCATGGATACGCCGGACGGCCGCATTCCACCGTTGACGCCCGACGGAAAAAAGCGGGCCGCCGACCGGGCCGAAGCACGCCGCCTCCACCCGTTCGATGGCCCCGAAGACCGGTCGCCCGCCGAGCGCTGCATCGCGACCCCGAACTCGGGCCCGCCCATGATGCCGGCGAACTACAATGCCAACTACCAAATTGTGCAGACTCCCAACTACGTCCTAATTCTCTCCGAACAGATTCACGATGCCCGCGTAATTCCTCTGGATGGCCGCCCGCACTTGCCAGCGAACATCCGGCAATGGATGGGCGATTCGCGCGGTCACTGGGAAAGTGGCACGCTCGTCGTCGAGACGACGAATTTTACGGATCAGACCAACTTTGCTGGCTCCGGCGCGCATCTGCGGCTCACCGAGCGCTTCACCCGCACGGACTTAAACACAATCACGTACGAGTTTCACGTCGAGGATCCGGAGACCTTCACGCGCCCCTGGACGGCTCAGATCCCGATGACGAAAGCGCAGGGGCCACTGTTCGAGTACGCCTGTCATGAAGGCAACTACGGGATGTCTGGCATGCTCTCCGGCGCGCGCGCGCAGGAGAAAGCGCATTGATGGTCAAATTCGCTCTGCTGGCCTTCATCTGCGATGTTTCCGGATCTGCGCAATGGATCAGCTATCCCACTCCGGGCATCCCGCGCACTGCCGACGGCAAGCTCAACCTCTCCGCGCCCGTGCCTAAAGCTGTAGATGCCAAGCCCGATTTAACCGGGTTGTGGCAGCGTATGCGAAACCCCAACCAGCGCGTGACCACGCTGGCGATGGGACCCAATCTGGAAGATTTCATGCGCCCCGGAGAAAAGATCCCGCCCATGCTCCCCGCGGCCGAAGCGCTCCACCGCCGGCGCCAGGCGAATTTCATGGCCGACCGCCCTTCCTCGCGCTGTCTTCCTCACGGCATCCCGGACCAAATGCTCATCGGCGTGCCGATGAAGATTGTCCAGAACCCGGGTCTGACCCTCATCCTGTACGAAGAATTTGCGCGCTTCCGCCAAGTCTTCACCGACGGCCGCCCCAATCCGCCGGTAGTCCAGCCGGCCTGGCTCGGCTATTCCGTCGGCCATTGGGACCGCGATTGGTTTGTGGTCGACACGCGCGGATTCAACGACAAGAGCTGGCTGGATGATAGCGGCCGTCCGCATACCGAGGCCTTGCACACCGTCGAAAAATTCCGCCGCCCGAATTTCGGCCACATGGACGTCGAGATTACCATCGACGACCCGCAGGCCTACACCATGCCCTGGTCCTTCCCGCTGCAATTCCAATTTCTAGCCGACACGGAGATGATTGAAGACGTGTGCGACAACGAGCGGGATTCCGTGCACGCCGTCAGGTAAACCGCCGCGGAGTCTTCTTTTTCTTGACGTCTGGCTGCGTGGTCACATACCGCCAGGCCATCATGAGCAAATCCTTGAGAGCGTCCGCCTGAATCTGAGACAACCGCAC
>Ga0126371_10005062_pt1 | contig 11691 bp, 7 predicted proteins | sample PanSoiMetaPlot_4_FD_110145 | JGI IMG/M metagenome (GOLD analysis project Ga0126371, IMG submission 110145) | Tropical forest soil microbial communities from Panama - MetaG Plot_4 | ecosystem: Environmental > Terrestrial > Soil > Tropical forest > Bulk soil | place: Panama | collected 2016-02-17
CGGCTCGCGCTGCAGGTCGCCGCGGGGCTGGCCGCCGAGTTCCCGGCCGGGGTGTGGCAGGTCGATCTTGCCCCGCTCACCGATGCCGCCCTGGCCGCGGTCACCGTGGCGCGCGCTCTTGGCCTGCCCGATGAGGCAGGCTGGCCGACGGTGGCGACGGTGGCCGACTTCATCGCCGCGGGGCGCGCGCTGGTGGTGCTGGATAACTGCGAGCATCTGCTAGACGGCTGCGCGTCGCTGGCCGAGGACCTGCTGCGCGCGTGCCCCGCCCTGACCATCATGGTGACAAGCCGGGAACCGGTCGGCGTGGCCGGCGAGGCGACCTGGAGGGTGCCGTCGTTGCCGGTGGCCAGCGAGGCGGTCGAGTTGTTCGCCGACCGGGCGCAGCGGGCCAGGCCGGGGTTCGCCATCACGGCGGAGAACGGCGGGCCGGTGGCGGAGATCTGCCGCCGCCTGGACGGGATGCCGCTGGCGATCGAGCTGGCGGCGGCGCGGCTGCGCGTGTTCTCCCCGGCCGAGATCGCCGCCGGCCTGCACGACCGGTTCCGGCTGCTGACCGGGGGGTCACGGACCGCGGTGCGCCGGCAGCAGACCTTGCGCGCGTCGGTGGACTGGTCGTATGCGCTGCTGTCCGGGCCGGAACGGGTCGTGTTCTGGAGGCTGGCGGCGTTCGCGGGCGGGTTCGACCTGCAGGCCGCCCAGGCGGTAGGCGCCGGGGGCGGGCTAGAGCGCCATCAGGTGCTGGACCTGCTCGCACTGCTGGTCGACAAATCGCTGGTGGCCGGGGAGGAGTCGCAGGGGTGCACCCGGTACCGGCTGCTGGAGACCGTCCGCCAGTACGCCGCCGAGAAGCTCGGTGAATCGGGCGAGGTCGGCCAGGTCCGGGCCCGCCACCGCGATCACTACACGGCGATGGCGGCCCGGCTCGACACGCCCGCAGACGGCGACCCGCCCCGTCAGATCCGGCGGCTGGAAGCCGACATCGACAACCTGCGCGCCGCGTTCCAGTGGAGCCTCGAGCTGTCAGACCGGGAGACAGCGCTGCGGCTGGCATCGTCGCTGCAGCCGCTGTGGCTGGGCCGCAGCCGCATGTTCGAGGGCCTGGCATGGTTCGACGCCGCCCTCACCGGTGATCTGGCCACGGCGGAACCCCTCGCCCCGCAGGTGCGCGCCCGGGCGCTGGCCCACGTGTCGGAGCTGGACAGCTGGACCGGCAGCCCGCGCAACATGACGCTGGCCGGCCAGGCAGTGGCCCTGGCCCGCCAGCTCGGCGACCCCGCGCTGCTGGGCCGCGCCCTGGCGGCGGCGGGGTACGCCGCGGGCTACCGCGCCGAGGCCGGTCGGCCGTACTTTGCGGAGGCCAGCGCGCTGGCCCGGCAGGAAGGAGACAACTGGACGCTGGCTCAGATCCTCGGCTGGCAGATCTTCACCGCCGCCCTCTCCGGCGACCCGGTCGCAGCGCGGTCAGCAGGCGAGGAGGGACTCGCTCTGGCCAGGCAGACCGGCAACTACCTACTCTCCCGGACATGCAGGCTGTGGTCCGGCTGGGCCATGGCCGCGCAAGGCGACCTGCGCCCGGCCCGATCCCTGCTCAGCGACCTGGTCGCCGAAGCTGAGGCGGACAAGGATCGCATATCGGAGATGTATGGCCTGGCCAAGCTTGGCAGCACGCTCGCGTTCATGGGCCAGCCAGAGCAGGCCCGCGCCGCAGGCGAGGCCAGCATCGCGATCGCCGACGACATCGGCGTGGCCGCCCTTGCGGGCAACGGCTACAGCTGCCTGGGCTATGCGGCGATGGCCGCAGGGGACGCCGGGGCGCTGCGTGAAGCCGGCGAGGCGGGCTGGCAGTGCGTCAAGTTCCGGCTCGTGGCAGGCGGCGTCACACTCCGGGTCCACATGGCCGAGGCCGAGCTCGCCGAGGCTGACCTGCTCGCTGCCCGCCAGCACGCCAGCGAAGCCGTCGCCGCCGCCGCCAGGCAGGGCATGAAGAGTCAGCTGATGTACGCGCTACTGGCCAGCGCGCGCGTGGCGGTCGCGGCGGGCGACCTGGGGCGGGCTCATGACGAGGCGTACCGGGCGCTGATCACCGCGCACGGCATCCGGGCCCAGCCCGGGATCACCGACATACTCGAGCTCCTGGGCGGGCTGGCGCAGGACGCCGAGAACCACGACAAGGCCGCCCGGCTGCTCGGCGCGGCCGACGCAGTCCGGCAGGCAACCGGCTACAAGCGCTTCCTGCTCTACCAGGATGGCTACGACGGCGCGGTCGCACAGCTTCGCTCGTCGATGGGCGACGCGGCGTACCGCCATGCCTTCAACGAGGGCGCCGCCCTCGCCCTTGACGACGCCGTGGGCTACGCCCTGCGCGGCCGCGGAGCACGCGGCCGGCCCGCAGCCGGGTGGCTGTCTCTGACCCCGGCCGAGCGCGACGTCGCCCGCCTGGTGGCCGAAGGACTGGCCAGCAAGGACATCGCTGCCCGGCTGTTCGTCTCACCCCGCACCGTGCAAACCCACCTCACCCACATTTACGGCAAGCTCGGCATCACCTCCCGAGTGCAACTTGCCCAGCAGGCCGCCTGCCACCCGTAGTGCTGGCATGACCGTTGAGTGCAGGCATGACCGTGCCCAGTGGATGGGTGAGGGTCTGGTAGTCGCCGTCGGCCAGGTCACCGGCGGCGACAGCCGCAGCGGCGTCCCAGGCCGCAGCCCAGAATGCCCAGTCGTCCTGGCCGGCCGCCCGGGCGGTCTGCATGGCCGCGCGCCGGGCGGCGGATGCGGCCGCCATCACCGGGTGCTCTGGCTTTGCGGCGGTGGCCAGGTGCGCCCACGCCAGGGCGCGGTCCAGGGGGCTGGCCTGGTTCCAGGTGCCCGTCACCAGCTTGATCTGCGCGGGCGACAGGTTTCGCAGATTGACCAGGAACTGGAGCACCCGCGGCGTGTTCGGACCGAACAGTGCCGTGCTGTGATATCCGTTGCGGCGGGCGTCCTGCGGCAGGCCCGAGCCGGAGGTCGACCGGTCCGGATGCGGCCGGGCTGTCGCGCTATCACGTGTTGTTGTCATTTCTTCCCCCTATCCCATGTGAGCCGTCACCGAGTCGCCTCACGCTGGTGGTCCAGCTGAGCCGTGACCGCCATCGGCGTCGGTCTCGATGAACAGCTGCGCGAACATCGGGTGCATGATGCACTCCCCCGGTCGGCGGCGGAACGATGTGCGCTATAGGTAAGACTCCGCAGCTGACCGAAACTGGTCGGCCCCAGGCCGCCGATCGGCGCGGATGAGGCCACCGCAGCGCGCCGGACACTGAGGCGTCCTGTTCTCGTGCATGCCTAGCGTGGAGTTTGGGGCAGGCCCGTGTGAGTTACCAGCGGGGCGCGAGCCCGTGGTGGCCTGGACCGCGCGGGATGACCGGCCAGATGTCGCTGACCGTATCGTCCTGCACGACGTGGTAGGCGTCGTAGCAGTTGACCGTGCTCGGCGAGTAGCCCGGCACCAGCGAGACGCTGTCGCCTACCTTGAGCACCGAGCCTTCCGGCGCGGAGAAGATTCCGTGCTCCTCGTCGGACCTGAATACCGGCAGGTCGTGGCCGACGATCGTCACGTTGTAGGGGTCGGCGACCGACTTGTTGCCGACATCAACGATGACCTGCTTGCTCTGCCTGCTTATCACCGACGCCTGGATCGTCAGCGAGCGTTCGAAGCCCGGCACCATCCGGCCGTGGAAGTTGTCCATCACGACGTACGAGCCGGCCTGGATTTCGGTGATCCCCGGGTAGGTCGCGGTCCACTGCCACGTGGCGATGCCGCCCGCGGACCGTGTCGGGCAGGCAATCCCGTTCGCCTCGAGCAGGTCCGCCACGCCGGTGAACAGCTTCATCGCCTCTTGCTGCTTCTCGTGCCGCAGGTCTTCCTCGGGCGTCAGCGTGCAGTGGCCCTCGTAGCCGGTGATGCCCTCGAACCGCAGTCCTGGCATCGCCGCCACCTGCCGGGCCAGCGCAAGCGCCTCCTCGGCCGTGTCGACGCCGCAGCGGTTCATGCCGGTGTCGACCTCGACAAAGATGCCGAGCGTCGACCCCGCCGAGACCGCGGCCGCGGAGTGCGCGGCTGCGTTCTCTGCCTCGTCCACCGCGACCAGGATCCTGCGATCCCTGGCGAGCTCGGCGAGCAGCCGGATTTTATCCGGATGCGCGACCGTGTTGACGACGAACAGGTCGTCGAAGCCGTCGGAGGCGAGCACCGCCGCCTCCCACACCGTTGCCATCGACAGGCCGCCCGCGCCGGCCCGCACCTGGCGGCGGGCGAGGTCCGGGCTCTTGTGCGTCTTGTAGTGCGGCCGGATCGTCGCCTGGGCGAGCCGCCTCAGCTCGCTGGCCATCCGGTCGATGTTTCGCTGGGCGGCGTCGATATCCAGGACGAGCGCGGGCGTCACCAGCTCCTCGCGCCGCCGCCCGACGGCCTGCCCGTACTGGCGCATGACGCGGTCACGCGCCTGGGTCAGCAGCGGCGCGGCGTCTAGCATCAAGGACCTCCTAGTCGCTATGGCTCGATTGCCGGGCCCAGGCAGCGGACGACGCGTAGCGGCTCGCTCCCGGCCCGGACGCGGAAAGGCAGGCTCGCGGGCACCGCATACGTCTGGCCGCGGCTGATCGGCTGGCTGCCGAAGTCCCCCTCGATCCAGCCGGTGCCGGAGACGACGACCGCGACACAGAAGCGCCCGTCGTCGGTGTCGATCTCGTCCTGAACCTCCAGCGCCGTGGCGTCGAAGAACTCGAGCACGTCGTCCTGGAACAACCGGACCTCACGGGATCCGTGGCTGGTACGCAGAACCCGCGGCTGCTGGCGCGCGCGACCGAACGTCTGCTCCGCGCCGACGCCTGCGTAGTCGACCATGTCCAGGGCGACGTCCCAGCCAAGTCCCATTGTCGCCCCGGCGTCATCCTCGCCAGAGGTCTCCGGGATGACGATGTGGTCGCTCGGCTCCTGCACCTCGATGAACGAGATCCGCGGTCCGAGGTAGTGCGGCACGCCGGCGTGCGCCACGTACACCTCGCCGGGATGAACGTCCGTGCGGTGCAGCGAGGCGCGGATGCCCTTGTTGTCGTGCCGGCGGACCGCGTCGGCGAACCAGTCCCGGTCGACGCCCGGAGCGAATCCGATCCCAGCGTGCGCAGGCTGGGTGCCATCGCCCGGTGCATCCAGCAGGATCCAGGCCTCGGTCTTGCCGAACGGCGACCCCAGGTGCTTGCGCGCCCAGTCGCGGCTCGGGTGGGCGTGCAACGGCACAGGCCCCGCTGGCGAGAGCAACTTGACCAGCACGCCGGTGATCGGTCCCCACCGCCGCGCGAAGCCTGCGCCGACCATCTCCTCGGGCAGCGCCGCGACGATGTCCTTGAACTCGATGGTCCCGATGCCCGGCACGTCGACAGAGCTCATACCCTGGGCGTTGCCGTCGGGGTCGCTGTTGTTGGCCTCCGTGCACGAGCCGACCCAGTCCTCGGACCACCAGTCGTCGGGCGGGTCGGGAAGCCCACGGAACTGCCTGGTCAGCGAGCCGCCCTCGTAGAACCGATAGAGCGGGTGATACGCCAGCGGCAGCGGCCGCCTGATCGCTTCCCGCAGCCGGTCAAGCCGGTCGAGCTGATCCTGCTGTCCGAGCCCGTCGGTCATTGGCGCGCTCCCTACAGTTCCGCGTTCACGATGAAGCCGCCGTCCACCAGCAGCGTCGCGGCCGTCACGTAGCTGGCGTCACCAGACAGCAGGAACGTGATCGCCGCCGCGAGTTCCTCGGGCTGGGCGCCCCGGTGCAGCGGGATACGCTCCTCGTAGTACTTCAGGACCGCCGGGTCGTCCATCATCGGCGCGCTCATCGGCGTCATGGTCCAGCCCGGCTCGACCGCGTTCACCCGGATGCCGTGCTCGGCGAGGTTGCACGCCAGTGCCTTGGCCAGCATGCTGATGGCGCCCTTCGTCCCGCAGTACGCGGTCTGGTACGGCGCTCCCACGTGCGCCGAGATTGAGCTCACGCAGCAGATCGCCCCGCCGTGCCCCTCGCGGATCATCTGCTTGGCAGCCTCGGTGCAGACCACCCAGGTGCCGCGGACATTCGTCTCGAACAGTTGGTCGAATTCCTCGACGCTGGTCTCGTCCCACTTCATGAACGGGTTGATGGCGGCGTTGGACACCACATAGTCGAGCCGGCCGCCCCGGTCCGCGACACCATGCACCATAGCCGTGACCTGCTGCGGGTCACGCATGTCGGCCGGGACGGCAAAGCCCCGGCCGTCAGCCTCGGCGATGCGGCCGAGCGTCTGCGCCGGATCCTGCTCAGGGAGATGGTTCACCGCCACGGTCGCGCCGTCAGCCGCGAGCCGGGCGGCGGTCGCCTGCCCGATGCCGGTCGCCGCCCCGGTCACCAGCGCCACCTTGCCGTCGAATCGTCGTTCCATGACCCCTCCTCCGTGTCAGAAGATGGCGATCGGGTTCCACGGCGACCCGGTCCCGCCGGGCAGCCGCAGCGGCAGGCCGATGACCATGAACTCGAACCGGCCTTCCTCCGCGCACGCCCGGGCGAGGTCCTCGAGCTGCAGGCTGTCGGACGCGAACATGCCCATCGCGGTGACCTGGAGCGGGTGGATCGGGTAGAGCATGCCCTCGACGTTGCTCGGCACCGTCTCGCCGTCGCCGTCGGGCAGGAACGCGGCGATCTTGCGCTCGTGCATCCAGGTGATCGTGTCGACGTGCAGGCCCGGCTTGCCCTGGCCGGCCGGGGGGTACCCGTTGTCCCACGCGCCGAGCTCGAGCCGCCGCCGGTGGTGGCCGGTGCGGAACACGAAGATGTCGCCCTCGCCGAGCCGCACGCCTTGCGCCTCCTCGACCGCCTCAAGCTCGGCACGCGTCACGGCTTCGCCCGGCTCGAGCCAGCTGACGCCGCGGAATCGCGGCACGTCCACGAGCACGCCCCTGCCGACCAGCCCGTTGCTGTAGGTGGTGACATCGAGCGCGGTGGCGCCGCGGGAGGTCATGACCTTCTGCGCTGGCCTGCCGTTGTAGACGAGCCCCTTGTAAGCGATGTGACACAGCGCGTCCATATGGGTGTGGCAGTCGCCGTGAAACTCGACGCCGACGAAGTCCGTCGCGAACGTCAGCGAGCTCGAGTTGATGTCGATGTCATGGCCCTGCACCACGTGATACAGGACCGGACTCGGGTTGTCCGGCCCGGCGGTCTTGTTCATGGGGATCGCCATCGTGACCTGCCGGCCGGACCGGACCAGCCCGGCAGCGGCCCGGACCAGCTCAGGGGTGATGAAGTTCAGCGTCCCGCGCTCATCGTCGTCACCCCAGCGGCCCCAGTTCTTCACCGCCTCGAAGATCTCGTCGAACTCGCGCAGCGTCACCCGCGCGGGCAGCGTCGGCGTTGTCACCGTCGTGCTCACCTCCTGGTCTTACTGGAGCGCCCCGGCGCCCGACTGCCAGCTCAGCGGCAGCCCCGTCCAGCTCGCACCGGCCGGCTCCATCTGATCCCGAAGAGCTAGGGCATGTCAGCTCGCGGCCCCCACCGCAGCGGTGCGCTGCCAGTTGTCGACAACAAACGCGTACGCGTCGGCTGCGAGCTCATCCTCGCTCTCGAACAGCTTGCGCCAGATCTTCGTGGCAGCGGCCAGGTTGGGCAGGAAGTTTCCGAACGCCTCGACCGTGAGCCAGCCGTCGTAGCCGATGTCGTGCAGTGCCGCGAACGTGGGGCCCCACGCAACGCTGCCCGTTCCAGGCACGCCGCGGTCGTTCTCCGAGATGTGCACATGCGCGATCCGCGAGGCCGCCCGGCGGATTGCCGCGGCCGGATCCTTCTCCTCGATGTGCGCGTGGAACGTGTCGAGGTGGATGCGGCAGTTCGGATGGTCGACCTCGTCGACGCAGCGGATCGCCTGATCGAGGGTGTTCAGGTGGTACAGCTCGAACCGGTTCACGACCTCCTCGGCGAGCACGACCCCGGCGCCGGCGGCGTACTCGGCCGCCCGGCGCAGGTGCGCCACGCACCGCTGCCACTCCGAGTCGGTCGCGCCGCGGCCGGTGAAGACGCCGAGGGCGACCTGGTGCGGGCCGCAGAGCAGACCCGACCCGACGGCAGCGCAGCAGTCGATGACCCGCCGCAGGTGCTCATAGGCGGCCTCCTGGACTGCCGGGTCGGGGCTCAGCGGGTTGTGCTCGGCCGCGATCACGGTATTGGCTGTGCACTGCAGCCCGAGGTCGTCGAGCCTGCGTGCCCACATCGCCCACTTCGCCTGGTCGAGATCGAAGATGGGCACTTCCACGCCGTCGTAGCCGATCTTCTTCAGCCGCTCGAGGACGGGCATCAGGCCGTCGTGCATGTCGTCGGCCCACAGATACAGGTTGATGCCGAACTTCATGGTCATCGCCTCTCATGCAGGTACTGGCCGAAGGCTTCCTGCGGCTCGGGCGAGTCGCGCACGATCGCGCCGACCGCCGGGTCCCGGCTCTCAGAGCAGAGAGCATTCGCTCAAGCACTGGCCATCCGCTCCAATCGGAGTATCAACCTGCGCGCAAGTCTTGACAAGATGCGCTAGACGGTGCGTTCCGATCGGGTGGTCGCGCCAAGTCGCGCCAGGGCGAGCGAACGCTCAGGGTATTGACATCTGCTCAGAATCGGCTCTTAATGGCTGCCAAGCAGCGCAGGAATCGCAGCGTGCTCATCGGCCGCCTGGAGATTGCAGGAGGAGCCATGTCTGACACGGTGTCGCCCGGCACGATGCGACCGAGCAGTGAGGGGCCTGTGATCGAGGGCACCGATCTGCGACGTGATGCCATCGGCCTCGTCGGCGCGACGATGCAAAACATCACCCACATCGCGCCGGCCATCGCGGCCTTGTTCTTCACCCAGTTCGTGGTGTCGCTGGCCGGAATCACGGCCCCGCTGGCGTACCTGCTCGGCGTTCTCGTCGTGCTCATGCTGGGCAGTACCCTCGTCCAGCTGTCCAAGCACATGCCGTCGGCGGGCGGCTACTACACCTACGTGAGCCGGGCGCTGCACCCGCGTGTCGGGTTCCTCACGTCCTGGATGTACGTGCTGTACGCGCCGCTGGCCGGCGGCCCGATCTACGGCTACTTCGGGTTCATCGTGGCGCAGGAGCTGAAGACGAACTACCAGATCAGCGTGCCGTGGCTGTGGTGGGTGTGCGTTCTGGTGGGCGCGCCGCTGATCGCGTTCCTCCAGTACCGCGGCATCAAGATCTCGGTCCGCGCCATGCTGATCCTCGGGAGCCTGGAGATGCTGATCGTCTTTGTGCTCGCTATCTGGGGATTCGCCAAGCCCGGTCCAGGTGGTTTCACCTTCTCGGTGTTCGACATCTCGAAGAAGCTGTCTGTGGAGGGCTTCGCCCTCGCGGTGGTGTTCTCGATCCAGGGCCTCACCGGCTGGGAGGGCGCCGCTCCGCTCGCCGAGGAGACCCGCGACCCGAGGCGGAACGTGCCGAGGGCCACAATGCTGTCGATCTGCCTGCTCGGCGTGTTCCTCATCATCGCCTACTGGGGCCAGATCTTGGGCTGGGGCGTCAGCAAGCTCAGCACGCTGCCCGGATCGTCAGACCTTCCCGGCCTTGTGCTAGCGCACCGGTTCTGGGGCAGCGCCTGGTGGATACTGCTGCTGGCGTTCCTGAACACGACGATCGCGGTCTGCCTGGCAACGGCGAATGTCGGCACCCGCATGTGGTACCGGATGGCCAAGGGCGGGTCATTCCCGTCGGCGCTGGCCAAGGTTGACCCCAAGTACAAGACACCAACGAACGCGATCCTGGTACAGCTCGCCCTTGCCCTGGTCTCCGGGCTGGGCGTCGGCGCCTGGATCGGAGCGGACAAGTCCTTCCTGCTGGTCGACGGCTTGGTGCTGGTAATGGCCGTACTGTTCGTCTATGTCATGGCAAACGCGGCGGTGTTCGCGTACTACATCTGGCAGCGGCGGTCGGACTTCAACATCATCCTGCACGTGCTACTCCCCCTGATCTCGACCGGCGGCCTGATCTACGCGCTGGTGTACTCGTTCATCCCGTTCCCGGCTTCGCCGTACAAGTACGCGCCGCTCATCGATGGCATCTGGCTCTTCCTCGGCGTGGTCGTCCTGCTGGTGATGTGGCTCCGGCGCAACGACCGGTGGCTGCTCACCGCGGGTGCCGCACTCGGTGAGAGCGAGGGAACCGACACCGGGCCGACGGTGCGCAGGACCTGATCACGCGGCGGGCGAGAGGGTCTGTGGCGCGGCGGTGACGCAAAGAGCGAATCAACCCGTGCGGGGCGTCAGCGCAGGAGCTTAGCGGGCGTGATCGGCAGGTCTCGGACGCGGATGGCGGTGGCGTGATAGACGGCATTGGCGATGGCGGAGGCGGCGCCGACGATGCCGATCTCGCCGATGCCTTTGGAGCCCATGGGATTGACGTGCCTGTCTTCCTCATCGATCCAGGCGACGTCGAACTGGCCTGTGTCGGCATTGGCCGGGATGTGGTAACTGGCGAAGTCGTGGTTAAGGACGTGTCCGAACCGCGCGTCGACCAAGCTCTCCTCGTGCAGCGCCATGCCGATGCCCATCGTCATCCCGCCGATGATCTGCGAGCGGCCGGTCTTGGGATTGATGATCTTCCCGGCGGCGAAGACCCCGGTCATGCGTGGGATGCGCAACTCCCCGGTGTCGGCGTCCACTCGCGCCTCAGCGAAGCAGGCTCCGAAGGCATGCATCGCGTACCTTCCGGCATCAGGGTTGTCGGGCGCGGCGGCTTCGGCCTGGTCGCCTTCGGACGGGCTGTGGCCGTGCCGGTCGCGGAAGACGCGTGCTGCCTCGAAGATGGCCGACCCCCAGCTCGTGATTCCGGAGGAACCACCCGCGACCGAAGCCTGGGGCAGGCTGGTGTCGCCGATGCGCAGCTCTATGTCCGCAACGCCAGCCCCGAGGGCGTCCGCGGCGATCTGGGCAAGGGCCGTCCAGGCTCCGGTGCCGATATCCGCGGCGCCGATTTCCACGACGTACCGGCCGTCCCCAACGTAGCTGATCCTTGCCACCGAACCTGCGAGCCTGATGACGGGGAAGGTGGACGACGCGACCCCGGTGCCAACGTGCCAATGGCCCTCCTGCCGTGAGCGAGGGCGGGCATCGCGGTCGGCCCATCCGAAGCGGCGCGCTCCCTCGCGGAGGCAGGCAACGAGGTTGCGACTCGAGTAGGGCAGCCCCGTCTCGGCGTCGAACTCGGGCTCGTTGCGGATGCGGAACTCGACTGGGTCCAGGCCGCACTTGATCGCCATCTCGTCCATCGCCGATTCCAGCGCGAACATCCCCGGGGCTTCGCCGGGGGCACGCATCCACGATGGCACCGGCACGTCGAGCGCGGCCAGACGATGAGTGGTGCGACGGCTCCGGGTCGCGTACATCGTCCGGGTCGGGACCGCTGCCTGCTCGGCGAACTCCTTCGTCTTCGCGGTCTGCCCGATGACGTCATGGCAGATGGCGGTGAGGCGGCCGTCTTGGCCGGCGCCCAGGCGGATCCGCTGTATGGTCGGGGTGCGGTAGCCGACGCCGGAGAACATCTGCTGGCGGGTGAGCGCGAACTTCACCGGACGGCCCTGGACCATCCGCGCGGCCAGCGCCGCGAGGATGGTGTTGGCGTGCAGCAGTTTCGACCCGAATCCGCCGCCGA
>Ga0126371_10005063_pt1 | contig 11691 bp, 2 predicted proteins | sample PanSoiMetaPlot_4_FD_110145 | JGI IMG/M metagenome (GOLD analysis project Ga0126371, IMG submission 110145) | Tropical forest soil microbial communities from Panama - MetaG Plot_4 | ecosystem: Environmental > Terrestrial > Soil > Tropical forest > Bulk soil | place: Panama | collected 2016-02-17
CCAAACAGGCAGTTCACGGACGCACGCCACGGGTTCAGCTTGCCCGCTGGTTGCGAATTCGCGTCGATGATGCTGGAGGCCGCGCCCACACCTTGCAAGCGGACCGGCTTCCACATCAGGACCAGTTCACGGTACGTTCCCGGAGGCACGATGATCATGTCACCAGGAGCTGCAGCATCGATCGCGGCCTGGATCGTTTGCCCCGAAGCAAGCACCGTCGGTTTCTTGCCACCTATCGTGACCGTCACTGTGTCGATCGACTGCTGGCCATTAGCCGCGGTAATCAGCAGTTCCCCGCACTGTGCCGGCTGAGTCAGACTCGGCCCACCGTACTGCTGCTGTTGCTGCACCGAGCAGTTAGGCACAGTAGCAGGCACCGCAACGGTGATTTGCCCGTCGACCCAACTCTGCACTGGAGCATTGATGCCACCGATCGTAACGGTTCCTTGCGTACCACCAAAGCCGTAGTGCCGAGTAACCGTCTTCTGGTTGAAGGGAGCGGCCGAGGATGCTGGGCCCGAATATCCATAGTTGGGCACCGACTTGTCACCCAATGCAGTGATAATCAACACCCCTCCGTTATTACTGACAATCGATGCAGTGGCGGCTGCACCGTTGCCGCCTCCGCCATTGAAAGTCACTGTCGGCGCACTGGTATATCCCGTACCACCGTTCGTGAGGTTAACGGCAGTGACAACCCCAGTCACGTGCGCCGTGCCTGCTGCAAGCAGGCCACCGCCACCACTGAAGGCGACGGTCGGCGCAGCGGTGTAACCCGTACCGCCGTTCGTCACGATGACAGCGTACACACCGCCCGTGTTGCTGAGAGCATCCGTCGCCGTTGCTGTGGTTCCACCGCTCGGCGCGGCACTGATCGTCACGGTCGGAGCAGTGGTATACCCGGCGCCGCCAGGCAGAACACCCGTTAGAGCGATCCTGTTGACGCCCATCTGAGCGCCGGCTGTGGCGCCACCGGCGCCCGAGAAGGTGACAGCGGGGACACCCGTGTAGCCTGCACCTGCATTGGTCACGGTCACACTGGTGACCGCGGTTCCGGTGCGAGTGGCAGTGCCTGTCGCCCGCACACACGTTGTGCCATTGATTGCGCATCCAGGCGTGGCAAACGTAACCGTGGGAGTAGCAGTGTAATTACCTCCGCTCGTTACCGCGACGGAACTCACGCTAAGGAACGTGTTGCCGGTAGCAGTGACTCCGCCGGTCGTCCCAGGAGCACTGAACGTCACCGTGGGTCTGCTGGTGTATCCAGCTCCGGAGTACGAAGTACCATTCGTTGTCAGGTTAGACATGGACACCGTGGCAACGGGGAAACCGAGAACAGCCGTGGCCGTCGCTCCGCTGCCTCCTCCACCCGTGAATGCCACTGTGGGCGCGCTGGTGTAACCGAGCCCGTGCCCAAGCGCGGGAATGGTCACAGAGACGACTGTTCCCGAGATGACCACTGTCCCGGTAGCTCCCGTGCCACCGCCACCAGTAAAGGTCACCGTGGGCGCACTGTTGTAACCAGTGCCGGGGCTGGTGACGTTCACTGCATTGACTACACCTCCTTTAAACGCGGCTTGGACCCAAGGACCAGCCACGTCGCCGGTCACGCTAGCGACGGCCGGCGTGAGCGCCGGGTAATTGCAGTCAGGATTGTTGTATCCGGCGCCGACGAAAGCCGTAGTCGGCACAACCGGTGTATCGAGATAGCTCGTGGTACCTGGCATATACGGCAGTTCGTAGCAGAACTGGCTGTATGCGGGGTTGTACAAAGGATCGTCGATCATGGTGCCACCAGGACCAGGGATTGGCCCTTTGTCGTTCATACACTGCACCATCATGGTCGGCGAGTATCCAGTTGGGTTGGGAGGATTCACTTCCCACGTGGAGTACGTCAAGCCATCAAATTGTCCCCATTGATCGGAATAGACGCGCGTGATCTCCTGTCCAGTCCAATCTCTAACCGCGACTGGCATGTTGGGGGGCGCGAATTTTTCACCGAAAACCGGGGCGAACGGGTCGAATTCCGAAGTGAAGTCGTCCGTGATACCGCCGGTGAATTTGGAGGCGATGTGGGTGGAAGTGAAGATGTAGAACTTCGCCGTTGCGCCCATCTGATTGCCTAACGTCACTTCCTTGCGATCGCAAAGGTGACGAGTGGCACCGGCAAACGGCGCCACTTCCTGCGACTGCGGGAAGAGGCTGATGTAGTCAGGCACAACGTGCGTCGCACCCACGCAGGGCCAGACTGGCTCGAGGAAGCCGGGCACGATCCAGTTGCCACTCGAAGAAGGAGAAGTCCCGAAGCTCTGCGTCGGGTTCTGGGCGTTGTAGGCGTTATATCCCAGTCCGGGGAGACCAGATGTTGCAACGGACGCCTGATCTGGCAGGATGAAAATCTCACCCAGACCGGCGAACTGTTGCGTGACGGGTGCGATGAAGTTGTCACCGATCAGGATGTTCTTGTCCTCTTCCTTCACTAGTTCATAGCCAGGCGGCAATACCACTTCTACGACGTATTTGCCAGCAGGCAACATCGGCGTGCCTGAGCGCCATGGATCGCTGCTGTCGGGGTTCGGAACGCAGACGGTGCAGTTCGTCCCACCCATGCTGGCGGGGACGAATGATGTAGCAGGACCTACGCCTCCCTTCAAGCCGGTGTTGATCTTCCCTGCGTTGGGATTGATCTTAGTGCCATCCGTCGTCGTGGGGTTAATGCCAAGCACGCTCGGGAACGAGTACATGCCATCGTAAGGAGCCGGCTGTAACTGGTTCCAGTTGTGCATGCCGTCGTAGCATTTGAACTGAGCGTTATCCGGCAACGTGTGTAACGTGCCATGATTGAAGTACGAGTTGTACAGGTCGAGGTAGTTCGGTTGGTCGTACAGGGTGTAGAAGAAGAGGTCCGGGTTCCCTCCGCCACTAGCGGTACCTTGGCCAGGGCAGTTCATATTCGGTAATCCGTCGGAACGGAAACCCTGCGCCCAGTCGTCCCAACTGCTGGTCTGGGTGGTGTCCACAAGAGTTAGCGTGGGTGTAATTCCGTCCCCGGCAACACCCTCTTGGTACAGGTTCATCGTGACGTGCGGAACGAGGGGCTCCCACTGCGTCTGGACGAGGATTTGCGGATCATCGAACGGGCGAGTCGAAGCATAGACGACGTGTCCCCGAATGCCGCCGTTCTCGTTGTCTGCATAAGGCGTCTTGGCAAACTCGATAAAGTTGCTCTGGCCCGAAAATCCTTGCCAGCCCTCAACCCCTACCCACGGTGGGTCAATACGACCCGTGGAAGCGGACGACGAACTTGGAACTGGTATTCCGCTGCTCATAGACTGACCGCTGCACGTTGCAGCCGTGCAATAGATGGCGCCAGGTACTGACAAATTCGCTGGGAGCGGATACGGGTCAATCGTATTCGCCATGTTGGAATATGAAGTACCCGATGGACCGCATGGCGGGTATGTTCCGCCGCAAGTGGTACCGTCGGCAGGTCCACCCGCGTCATAAACAACGTGGGTGCCCGTGTTCTTGTAGCGAGTCGTGTCCGTTTCGACTACATACCAATTGAACAGCGGGAACGTCTCGTTGAAGTTGGCAACGCCGCCGAAATCTGTCAACAGGTTGTTGGCAAGGGAGCCGTCGCGGTAGCGGACGGTCGTATTGAGTAACGGAATTCCCAACTCGCTGCCCTGGAACACGCCATCCTTGTTATCGTCCATAAACGTCCGCGTGTAGACGTTCGCCTGCCACTGCTGGACGGGCACATCTCCCATCTTGACGGTCTGGTTATCTCCGCTTGCAACGTTGACTGGAGTCGACAGTCCATCCATGAGCTGGTCATTCCACTGGTCAAAGATGCTCAGTCGCCAACTTCCCGAAGGAACACTCGTGAAGGTGAAGTTTCCGTTGGCATCGCACTTCGTGAACATAAAGTCTTCGCCATCGGGATCGCCGAGGCTTACGAAGCACTGCGTCCAGTAGAAAGCATCGCGCGAGCCGCTGCTGTAGAGTCTCTCGTCCGGTATGCGGCTCATGCGCTCTGTTGTGACATTACCCGTCACCGTATTCGTGCAATGGTTAGCAGTGATGTTCAGATCTGTACCGTTGCAGACGCCGTCGTGGCGCGCATTGATGATCTTCGGATTGGCAAAGCCGATCGAGACGTGGTATCCGGCTGGGCCGTACTCCTGGAAGTATGCGGGTTCGCCGATTCGTATAAAGGAATCATGCGCGTGCTGTCCGTCAAGCGTATTGGTCTGCAGCCACTCTTCACCCGCTGCAATCCTGTCTGCTGCTGGGTAAGCCTGGACGCTGAACCGCCCTGGCATAAGGTTGGAAACTACAGCTTGGCCGGCCAGGGGTGATAGCGTCACTCCATCCGATTCATACCTCGGACAAGTCACGATCATTCCGGTGATGCCCGATGCCTGCTTTGTAATGGGACAGGCATTCAGGCCCGTAGCTGGATCCATCGTGCCATCGAGACTGTTGCCCAATGGCATATTAAACATGTCGTACGTCATTTGACCGGTCACGTCACCGGATTGCCCCATATCGTCCCACAGAACGATGTTGAAGCCGCCGAGACCAGGCTCATTGGTTGCGATCACGTCAATGCCACCGCCGGCATCCTGCTCGCCATTGAGTGGGAAATCATCTTCAAACACCATGACCGAGAGTCTTCCGGTCGGGAACGGAGTAGGTTCCACAATCACGGTCACGGGGTTCCAGGAATTCGTCGTGCTATTCCAGGTAATCTGGGCGCCACCCATGCTGTGACCACCTGCTGCGTTGCCCGTGTTGAATGGGTTCGCAGCATCGCCAGGCAATACCGAGATGTAGTAGCGCTTCGGGTAGGGAGCGGTACTCGTAGCACACGGGCTCGTGGCGAATCCACAACCCGGGTCGAGGAAGACTGCACTCGGCATCACCGCGGCTAGTCCACCCGTTGTTGGGTCGACCGTTGTCCTGCAATTTCCGTTACCCAAATCGCAGGCTGCGGCTGTTCCTAAAAGTGTCTGGCCGGATTCGCACGAGAGTGCGCCCGTACAGCCTTGCGCGATGTACTCCATGTGGCTGGTATGGAAGTTCACCCCAAACGTCGCTGGCAGAAATGCCGAACCCGATCCGAATGTCGGACAGCCAGTTGTAGCTTGGGCACTGCTCGTTGCCGTGCAGTTCGGGTTCACATAGAACGTCTTGTCTTCTTCGATGACCCAGCGATAATCCTGGCCAGCGAGCGGCTGGTGAGTCGACCCGTCGATTACGCTCACTTGCAGATTGCTGGTCGGCGGGAAATTGATCGTTACGTTCGCCGTGCCAGTGCTCTTGGTTCCCTGCGAGTTCTGGGCCTGATAAGTGAAGCTGGCGGTGCACCCACTAGCGGTCGCGCACGGAGATGCCAAAGAGGCATTGAAACCGCCGGTGGCATCCATAACAATCGTCAACCCAGTTGCGGGCGTGACACTGGACAGAACGACGGAGAGCGGATAGCCAGCTTTGTCTTCATCAACGGAAAGGACGCCAGGAGGCTTGATGCTCACATATTGGGCGGTGTTTGCGTTGAAACTAGTGTTGTTCAGCACGATGCCGCTGGCACTCTCGATTGTTGCGGCGCCAAGAGTCACACTAGCGCATACCGGCGTCGTTGACGCCTGAGTCGTGCCATTGCCGCAGTATCCGAATGAGTCGGTCGTCGCAGTAGAACCGGAATTCGGCGTGTAAGTAAACGTGCCGTTGGCGGCAAGCGTTACGGTTCCATTTGTGGCCGATTTCGTCGCATCGAGCTGAACACCAAAGACATTCGTGTCATTGGCGAGGACGCCTTTGGACGGATCCGACACTGTGAACGTCTGGCTGGCGACGAGAGAGTTGTAAGTATCCGGCCGGGCAACTGCCGCTGCGAACGCACCGCTGGCGGCCGGAAGTGCCGCACCGTTGACGCTGATGTAGGCCAGCATTCCGGAGTCGCGGTTGATCGCGTTGCCAGAGAGACTCAGCTCGCGGTCGTAGATGGGGAGCGCTGTAGCGCCGCTGGGCGGCACGTTGACCATCACATCAAACGTCTTCCCCGCGGCCATGAAGACGTCACTCTGTACTTTGGTTGTGATGGGTACCGGGTTCCCGTCCTCGGCTATAAGCAAGAAACCACTCTGAACGGCGGGAACACCCGACGCCGCTTGATTCGTAGATGTTAAGGCTGAGTTTGTTTGTGCGCCGACGATCTCAGGAACGTGCATGCGCAGACCAGCGTTTACGAGTCGCACCAGCACCGATCCAGTACCAGAGGCGACACCCGTCACCGCCGAAGCGTTGAACAGAGATGTGCCGGGACTCGTTTTATTGAACGCGACGCCGTTGATCAGATAATAGAGCGGCGTGTAATTAACCGCAGGCGGGTAACATGCCCCGGCGGCCGCTTGCAGGCCTTGGGCGCAATGGGCCAGAGAATTTGCTCCATTTTGCAGGACAGCCTGTCCGACCGCCCCACCGCCCACTCCTATTGGTGCGATCGTAATTGTTGGCGCCGACGAATAGCCCGCACCGCCACTTGTGACGGTAAAGCCAGTGACTTGGCCGAACGTTGGGCTTCCAGAGGTGGTATCCACCGTTGCGGTCGCTGTCGCACCACTCCCGCCCCCGCCGGTGATGGTCACGGTCGGGGCGACCGTGTAACCCGACCCCGGATTCATTAGATCGATATTAGTGATTGGACCGTAGCCGTACGTTCCGGTGGTTGCCGTCTCGCTGAAATTCGCGGTGTTAACGGCTGTATTGACACTATTGTTCTGAACAGGGTCAATTTCACTGAATTCCAAAGGAATTTCAGAGTTGTAGCTGACTCCCGGATATGCTGTACCGGCCGCGCCGCTCGCAGGCGCAGCGGTCACCACCAGAATGCCGTAGAGACCCATCGGGACCTGGATGGAAGGATGCGTGCCGGACTCAAGCAGATAGGTCCCAGGCCGCAGATTGCTCCACGTCAGGGCGGTCGGCGCCGTGGCCGAACCCTGTACAACAGCAGCGACTTCGGTGGAGAAAGACTGCACGCGCGGCCCCTGCGAAGGTGGCAAAGCGGTCGCGCCGGTGTTCGCAATCGGCCAAGTCGTATTCGCTTGGGCGTTCGAGTGGTCCGGGCTGGGGACGTATTTCGCCGTGTTACCGAGTCCTCCACCCACCTGACCGACGATCATGATCGACGTCGGGATGGGGTTTGCAGGAGCTCCCGCCGGCGTGGTCGGAGTGAAGTAGAGATTGTTGGTGAGGTTAATCGTTAGACCTTGCCCAGTCGGCACAGTGATGACGACCGGCGACCAGGTGCCGGCCGCCGCACTCGTATTCAATGCCGCGCAGGTGGCCGTCGAACCACTCACGGCTGCGCCGCAGTTGTAGCCCCACATGGGCACAGTCGAGCCATCCGGCAGCGTGAGTGAAGACGGAGCTGCCATCAGATTGATCTGCTGCTGAGCAGCAGCCACAGAGGCGCCGAGGAGGAGAACTGCTAGGGTGAGCACCACTGTATTCAGGGTTTTGTTGATATTGATCGATCGCATTGCTCTTCTCCTCAGTCGTTAGTTGGATTCGTCAATTACGAATTCCCGCGAATCGACCAGCATCATCATCAGCATGCCGCCGGGGAAAACGTTGTTAGTCGTGATTTCGCGCTCGTTGTGCGAGTGCCACATGAAGGCCCATCCACGCTCATTGGCGGGATTGGCCTGCACGTTTGAGGGCTGTTGATTCGTGCAACCAGCGGCCGTTGGGTTCTTACCACCCACGCAGGCTGGCGCCATGGCGCGTAAGCCCGCGTCCGGACCGAGATACGGACTCCCGCCGTACCATGCGCCATTCGTGAAGATATCGGGATCTGGGAGAGTAGCGGGGCCACCAGACGGCACATCCCCAAACGGGTTCACTTGCACCGGCTTGTTATGGTCTTGACACCACTCCCAGAAGTTAAGGGCCGTCACAGTCGTAAAGCTGGGCGTTCCGGTGTAGTTCGTATCGCTAGCAGAAAAACCGGTGTTGTAGCCGTAGGCATCGGGCGTACAGGATAGCGAGGCCAGAGGATCATTCGCATCGTTGGGATGGTGACCGTACGGATCCCAGTTCAAGCCTCTGCCGGTGAAGTAGAAGATGCCATCGAACGCCTCGCCCGGAGTCGTATCTGTGTTGAACATTAGGGTACCGGCGAGAGCTGGCGCCGCACCGGACGCGCCCACATAGTTAATCGCCGAATTGCTCAAAACCAAGTTTCCATCCCGTGCCAGGATGCGGACATGGTTGGCATGTTCGTGAAACGGATGTTGCCATCGCCCCTGACCAATCGTGCGAATCAGCGTTAACTCGCCCGGGTGCATGTGCGGATTGCCGTTGTACGGCTGGTGCGGATATTCGGCCGCATAATTCGGATCCATGAGGTCGGGCATCGAACGTCCGTTGATCAGGAAGTAGGCGGGATGGTAAGGCTCGGTCGGAACCTGAAGGCTGCAACCAGGAGCGCCAGCCGTGCAACCCGTGAGCGCAGTGACCTGGGCGAGTGCCTGTCTGTGAATGTTGGGATCCATCTCGGCCCACTGGAACAGGTATTCCCGGTCATAACAGCTGGCGGGATGATCGTAGGCCGCGTGCGCGAGGCGGAAATCATTTTCTTTCCAATGCGTCTGTGCCGTCAGATTTGCCGCATGGACGCCGCTGTTGCAGTTGGCGGGCACGTTAGCGGGTAGCACGATAATCGCGCCATACAATCCCATTTCGATCTGCAGATCGCCCTGCGTGCCGCTGTAATAGGCGTGTGTGCCCGCTGTCGGATTATTGATCGTGTAAGTGACCTTGCCTGCAGGAGCGGCTTCACAAGTCAGCAGTCCCTGAACGCCTACCGGAGTAGATGCCGAGCAACTCGTCGTCACGTTCAATCCCGGGAACACGATTGACGTATTGCCCGCAGCGGTCGGAAGTTGATTCGTAAGACTGATGGTCACCGACGTTCCTTCGGTAACGATTAGTGTCGGACCGGGCACCTGCATCGTTGGACACGTGCCGCTAATTGCCGATGGAAGAAAGGTTGGCGTGAATCCAGAGGCGCATCCGTAGCCCCAGGAGTAAACCGCTGATCCGTCCGGCTGGTTCAGATATGCATCTTGAGCTACAAGACTGAACGTCTGACTTGCGTTCGTGATGCCCGGAGCTGCAGCGAATGCTGTGGCCGCGGTCAATAGGAGCAACACGATCGGCGCCAGCCCTAGTTTCAAGATTCTTTTCTTCATGGTTTTGTCCCTCATTGCTGCGCTCCTAATTGATATGGACTTCGGTCATGAGCCCACCGAAGTTTTCCGCGTCGTTTGACAGGTGATCGAGTTGGGGAGTGAAGAGATAGAACACGCTTCCGGAGGGGTAAAGCGTCGTGTTGCTGGCGTCCAGAATCACATCGCAGGACTCGCCGCCGCCGAGCGTGATGGAGTTGGAGTAGTACTCGGTATTGTTCCCCGCTTGGTCACGCAACAGTTTGGCGTTCCATCCCACCACCTTCATCGGAATGCCCAAACTTGCAAGAGTGTGGTATTCCGAAACGGACAGATTCACCAGGCGGAGCGACGCTTTCCCGCCCGCCGGAATGTTGATCACCGACGACAACGGCTGTGAGTAGTGCATCACGCCATCAGAAGTCACCGTCGCTTGAGGACCCGGCGTCGCCGTGTCCGGATAACTCCGCCCGTTCAGCAAGAAGTACTTGTCCTTCATGTCCACAAACATTTCCGGATTGAAGGTCATGCCGACAAAGTGGAAATTGGGATCGAACCCGTGCATCTGGAGGGGATATTCGGTGTCGTAAGCTGTGGAACCGTCGCCGTCGTTGTAGACATACCTCTGGGGTTTTCCGAACTTGTCGAGGCCTTGAGTCGCCCCGTTGTCAGTGGGCGGAGTAACCGCGCTACACAGAATGTCTGCTGCCGGGTTGCAGGCAGTGCGGAGATCTACCTGCCCGGTTACTTGCCCGTTCTGAAGTTGCAAGCCGTGGTAGAGACTCGCCGTTTGCGGGAGACGATTTTGTCTCGGGCGAACGTAGAGCTGCCCGACCATGCCCATCTGCAAGTGCTCGGGAGGAGTAATGTGGCAGTGCCAGAAATAGGTGCCTGCATCCGGCGAGAGATAGTAGTAAGTGAAGCTGCCGCCGATGTTGATGGCGACCGAGGCGTCAGGAACACCATCGTAGAAGGCGGAAGCGTTGGGATACCCGTGGAAGTGGACCGTGTGCTGCTCGAACAAGTCGGGCCGCATGATCATTCCGACGTTGGTCAGCGTGAGGAAGAACTCGTCATCTTCGTCGAATGCGATCAGTGGCGCAGGGATGTTTCCGTTCATGACGCCAATGTCCATGATTTCGCGCGGATCGACATGTCCGTCGATACACGCCGCATTGGTCGAAAGCGTACAGGCAGTCGTCGGTGCGCTAAAACTTACGGCTGGCGCCGACGTATAACCGATGCCTGCGAACGTGATGTCAACACCGGTTATCTGACCGGAGCTGGAGGTAGTTACGTTTCCAAACGCAGGCTGGCAGTTTGTGGCTGAGCAGCCGGTTGGAAATCCTCCGGTGAATGTGACCGTGACGGGGCCGAAGTAACCGCTGCCCGGATTCGTTATGGTGACGCTATCCACAACGCCACCCGTTTCAGCCGCCGTGCCGGCTGCAGGAGTGCCGCTTGGTGTCGGATAAGGTGCCGCATTCGGGTCACCGACGAGCCCCACCGCGCCATTCCAACTGAATGTCGGATTACCGACCGAATAGGGGATGCTGCTTGCGCCATTGGTAGTGGCGGGATCACCAGGTTGCAATGGGGTGAGGGGACCTCCCGGCCAGGGAGTGTTAAAAACATTGGGGAACTGGGTGCCGGGTTGGCCGTTAGCGATGTCTGCGAGACCCGAGAGCGGCCCAAAGGAGAACATGAACGTCTGCGTGCCATCGGCCATCGTGGAATAGCCATCGCCGCCTGAGATCTGCTGGCACTTGATCGCCCCGTTGACGTTACCGGATGGGACCACGTACCCGCCCTTGGTGCCATTGACCGCCACCGTCGTAAAGGTCGTTGGCCCGTTGTAGGCCGGCTCCGAGTTATTCACTCCGGCATTACCCGGATCGGGGTGCGTAATGGTGCTCGTCGGGCACTGCACGCGAAATGACTGGGCGCTGGCAGCGACGGTCGCCAATGCGACGAAAAGAATGGGGATCCAAACCTGGGATGACTTCCTCATGACTGTGCAGCCTCCTTCCACCTACCTGGACCTCGCCAAACAGAGCGAGCAAACGAATCGGTTGCAACACCGCTGTTTCCGCGGTGAATCTATCGAGCGCGTTCGAGGTCCTGCTTGCGGATCATCAACAAGAGGCAAAACTGACGTGGAATTTACAGGCTTTACAACGAAGCGAGGATGTATACACGCGGACTAACTCGAGGGGAATGATAGGAATGGGAGGTTAGTTGTGACTTAGGTTACACGTCGCGAGACCCTACGAATCGATAGCCGACTCCCGCCACCGTAACGATTAATTCAGGGTGTTTTGGATTTTCTTCCAACTTATCGCGCAGGCTTGCAATGTGCATGTCGACAGTTCGTGTCAGCGTATCTTCGCTGTATCCCCAGATGGATCGCAACAGCTCGCCACGCGGTACGGTGCTACCGCTCCGCTCG
>Ga0126371_10005066_pt1 | contig 11685 bp, 11 predicted proteins | sample PanSoiMetaPlot_4_FD_110145 | JGI IMG/M metagenome (GOLD analysis project Ga0126371, IMG submission 110145) | Tropical forest soil microbial communities from Panama - MetaG Plot_4 | ecosystem: Environmental > Terrestrial > Soil > Tropical forest > Bulk soil | place: Panama | collected 2016-02-17
CGACGTGCCTTGAAGGGGGGCCTTCGGCAATGCGCGTGTGGACCGTGCCGGCCGTGATCGCCGGCCTTCTCGCCATGAGCGGCTCCGACGAGCCGAGCGAAGCCGCGATGCGCGCCGCGTTCGAGGCGACGCTCGCCGCACAGGTGCAATCCGCGCTCGCCTTCGTCGCCGAGACCGGCGGCGAAGCGGCGCTCGCGCGGGTGCGCGCGGCGCGCACCGACGCGTTCGATATCCGCGCCTTCACCAAGCTCGGCTGCGCGCCGAGCGCCGCCGGCCACGTCTGCGACTTCGCGGTTCGCATCGGCGTCGTGACCGGCGAGCTCGACCGGACCGTGACAGGCCGCTTCCATGCCGGCCCGCACGGGCTCGTGTTCGAGGCTGCGGACGGTATGCCGGCCGGCGCCTAGACCTCGCCTGCAATCTCAGCGCAGCAGCGCGTCGATCGCGTCGAGATTGTCCAGCGCGCGGCTCTCGGCCGCCTTGAGGCTCGCGATCTCGTCGCGCTTCTTCGTGAGCTTGCCGGCATCGACCGTGACGATCCAGGCGCCGTCCGAGACGAGCGCATTGGTGATGGCGACCGCGGCCTCGGGAAACGCCGCCGGGTCGGGCGCCGGATCGCCAGCGGCGTCGTCGCGCGCAAGCGCGATCCGCACATGTCGGGTCTCGCCGGGCGCGACGTCCTGCTCGAGGCGCAGCGGCGCGAAACTCCGGTGCGTCCGCTCGGCCGGGTCGTGGCCCTCGAATGCGACGTCGAGCCGGACGGCGCGGATCGTCATCGGCCCGATATTGTCGATATCGAACGCGAGCACGCCCTGGCCGGACGTCGCCACATAGGACGCCGGACCGGCCCTGACCGAGGACGCCAACAGCGTATATTGCGACTTGAGCCGCGCCAGCTCGGGGACGATCTCGCGTTCGAGCGCCGTGATCGCGGCGGCGGTGTCGCGCCGCACCGCCTCCTTGAACTCGGCGAGCTGGTCCTCGACCGGCGGCGGCGCGCGATGGAAATACTTCATCGACTGGCTTTGCGCCGCGTCGATCACCTGCGCGGCGGTGCGTCCGCCGATCTCCTGAAAGCCGAGCTCGGCCACGATCGTGGCGGCGACGTCGGTCGACGCGAGCAGCGTGGCCTTGACCGACTTGCCGACGCCGCCGACTTGCGCCGCATGTGCGCTGCCATAGTCGCCGTTCGCCGCGAGGTAGCAGATCGCGCTGCGCAGCGTCTCCTGCCCGGCGGCGTCGAGCGGCTTGCTGATCTCGGCCAGGCTCTGCCTGAAGGCGCCGCTTCCGCTGACGTCGAGGGTCGGCGTGCAACCCGCCGCGCACAGCGCCGCCAGCAGAGCCGCCAGCACCCGCGCGCGCCCGGCCGACGGCCGCAATCGAGGCCGACCGGGGCAGGGCGGTGGAGAAGCCGAGGAGCCGCAGCACATGCGGCCCACCATAGGACAGGGTTGGATACCGGGCGGTTACCGCCTGCGCGGATTTTCTTCCGGTCTGCCGATCCGCCTCACTTGTCGGCGGGCGTCGCGCGCTGCAGCACCGGTAGCCAGGTCTCCTGCTCCTTGGCGACGAAGGCGAGCACCTGCTCGGGCGTCATGGCGCGCGAATAGCTGCCGATCGCGGCAAGCCGCTTCCTGACCTCCGGATCGTTGTCCACCTTGGCGAGGTCGGTGCTCACCTTGGCGATGATCGGCGCCGGCGTCCCGTTGGGGGCGAGCAGGACCGTCCAGCCGGTGGCCGCAAAACCCGGCACCGTTTCGGCGACCGTGGGCACGTCGGAAAATTGCGGCAGGCGCTGGGGCGCGGCGGTCGCGAGGAGCTTGACCTGTCCTGAATTGACGGCGCCGACGATGCCGGACAGGTTCTCGATGATCAGCGACACGCGGCCGGAGCCGACGTCGCTCAACGCCGCCGAGATGCCGCGCGGGTAGGGGATCGAGACCATCTGGGTGTCGGTGCGCATCTGCAGCAGCTCGCCGGTGAGATGGGTGAGCCGTCCGACGCCGGACGATGCGATCGTCAGCTTCCCGGGCTCCGCCTTGGCGCGGGCGATGACCTGCGGCAGCGTCGCAAGACCGAGCGCCGGGTCGACCGCGATGAACATCGGCTGCTCGGCCGTGAATCCGATCGGCTGAAAATCGCGCGGCAGCTTCACCGGCAGATTCGGCGCGACCGTCGGCAGGGCCACGAAGGTCGAGAGCGCCGGCATGTAGAGCGTATAGCCGTCGTTGACCGCGTCGGCCGCCGCGCGCGCCGCGATGCTGCCGTTCGCGCCCGGACGGTTGACCACCACGACCTGCTGGCCCCAGATTTTTGCCAGCCCCTCGGCGAAGAAGCGCGCCGACACGTCGGGCGCAGCGCCCGCGGCGGCGTCGCAGATGATGGTCACCGGCCTTTCGGGAAATTCCGCACGGGCCGCGGAGGCCACCCCCGCCGCAATGAGGCCGAGGCTCGCAACGGCGAGCAAATGCGATCGTGTCATGAGGCTCTCCACCGCGCGGGGGTATGCGCGCCGGCGGTCGCGGTTCTTTCGCCGGGCATCAGGAAGGCGAGCGACGCGGCGAGGAGCACGACCGCGCCGACCTGGTGCGCGATCGACAGCGCCGGAGGCACGCCGAGCATGAGCGTCAGGACGCCGAGCAGCATCTGCGCCGTGATCAGGCCGAGCCGCGCCAGCGCCCGGCTTGCGCCGCCCGCGCGGCGCAGCGCGGCGCCGAGCTGCGCGGCCGCCGCAATCCACAGCGCGAGCGACAATCCGCGATGCACCAGCTGGATGGTCAGCGCGTTGAAGGTGAGATTGAGCCACCAGGGCGAATAGGACGTCAGCTGCGCGAGCGGCGGCAGCGCGTGGCCCTCGTAGCCGAGCCATGTCGGCCAGGACGCCGCGGCGTCGCGCGCCGCAAAGAGCGCGCCGAAGGCGATGTTCGTCACGATCGCGGCGATCCAGAACCATTCGGACGACGCAGGCCGGCGAGCGGTCGCCGGCACGGGCCGCGGCGGCGCCAGCGCCGACGCGATCGCGGCGGCGAGCGTCGCGCTCGCGAACACGACATCGAGCGCATGACGATATTGCCCCGCATTGAAGCTCGACAGGGTCGGGCTGGCGCCGAGCGCGAATGCGAGCGCGGCGCGCGCCGGCCAATAGGCGAGCGCAAGGATCGCGAGGGCGCCGAGGCGCGGCAGCGCGAAGGTGAAGCGCCGCCACGCGGCCGCGCCGACGAGCCCGATCAGCGCCGTGCCGCCGAGCGCGAGAACGGCCGCCCGCCGCAGCCACTCCCACCAATAGAGCATCTTGAACACCGACAGCGACTCGGTGCCGCCGCAGGAGGCGAACACCGGGTCCTGCTGATGGATCGCGTACGCCGCGTTCCATGGGCCGGCCGACAGCGGCGGGATCCAGTCCACCTGCGGCGCCACCAGAAACAGGCTGTCGGCGGTGAACCGGTTGCCGACGCCGAGCACGAAGGCGGCGAGGCCGATGACCGAGAGCGCCACGAAATAGGGCCGCGCCGACGGTGCGCCGAGCGGCGCCACGCGTGCGGCGCGGACGTCGTCGGGGGGCGCGATCAGGTGTTCGGCGACTGCCATCGCGGGTTCAAACCTTGTCAGCAGTCATAGTGTCGTCCCGTCGCCTTCGATTCAAGGTACGCTGCGCTACTTCGGTCCCCACATGTCGATCAGCGCCGACATGCGGAAAGACGCCGTTGCGGCCTTCGCCATCGGCGATGGACAGCGCGATCTGCCCCTTGCGCAGCAGGTGCGCCTGGCACGTGAGGAAGCGTTCGGTTCGGCACCGAACAGATAGCCGGACGTCGGCCCTACGGCAGGTGTGCGGCCTACGACCTGAGCCGCAGCAGCTTGTCCGCATTCCCGTGCGCCATCTTCTCCATGTCGTCCGGCGCGAGCGAGATCTTGTCGAGGAACTCGCGGCCCTTCTCGTTCGGCGCGAATGGATAGTCGACCGAGAACATGATGCGGTCGATGCCGAAGGTCTGGAGCGCGGCGAGGAACGGCGGCGCGCTGAAGATGCCGCTGGTGGTGATCCACACTTGGTCGAGAATCTGCCGGCTGATCGGCCGCTTGAGATGATCGATGTCGAGCGCCGAGACGTCGTCGATGCGGTCGAGCATTACGGGCAGCATCTCGCCCATGTGACCGATGATCAGCTTGAGCCGCGGATGCTTGTCGAGCGTGCCCGCCATCACCATGCGCAGCACGTGGATCGCGGTCTCCGAATGCCAGCCCCATCCGGCGGCCTCGAGCACGCGCCCGACGCCCGGCTCGAGACCCGAGTAGTAGGCCTGCCGCACCGGCTCGGGCGCGAGATGCGGATGGATGTAGACCGGCACGTCGAGTTCGACCGCTGCGGCGAGCAGGCCGTCATAGCTCGGATCGTCGAGGAAGCGCCCCTCGGTGGTGCCGTTGATCAGCGTGCCGACGAAGCCGAGCTGCTTGACGGCGCGGGTGAGCTCGGCCGCGCAGGCGTCCGGGCTCGCCATCGGCATGACCGCGAAGCCGGCGAACCGCGCGGGCTTGCGTGCGACCGCCTCGGCGAGGTGGTCGTTGATGGCGCGCGCCAGCGCGACGCCGTCCGCGCCGTGCACAATGTCCGGGCCGGGCGGGGCGGTCGAGAGCACCTGCACCGTGATGCCGGTCTCGTCCATCGATTTGAGCCGCTGCTCGCCGATCTCTGGCAGGAGCGCGAGCGGGTTCGGCCCGCTCGCCGGCGTCCGGCGCGGCCGGAAGCCGCGCGCGCTGATCGCCGCCGGGTCGATCCGCTTAACCAGGGCCGGAACGTTGAAATGCTCTTCGAGCGCGACCACGCGCATGGGCGACTATCCCTCCATTGTTTGCGGCGCTGTTGTCGCATTCGGGGTAGCCGGTCGGCAAGCGGGCCCCCTGTTTGCATCCCGGGCGCAGTCCGAGGGAAATCAGGCGGTTGCCGGCGCCGGCAGTACCCGCGTGCTACGACTTAAAGTTACGCGTTTTAGCCCCCCCGATCGCAGTCGCCGAACAGCTCATGGCGCTTGTTTTCCCTGAGGTCAGCGATAGCTAGCCGCCATAGCGTCGTCCCGCCGCGCCTGATTCAAAGCGGCAAGACGTCCGACTTCGTTCCCACGAAATCGATCAGTGCCGACATGCCGACGTGTCGCCTGCCTTCCTCGAGCGCGGCGTCGTGCTCGCGGATGTCGAGCGCCGCAAAATCGGAGAATGCTTCCTCGAGGAGGGCGCGGGTGTAGAGCTGCGTGACGTCTTTTGGTCCGCCGGTCGCGTAGCGGAGCTGCTCGGGCCGGTACGCCTGCATGAGCAGGAGCCCGCCCGGCTTGAGCGCCTGCTTCATGCCGGCGAAGAAGCGCGGCCGCTCGGCCGCGGTCGCGAACTGGACGAAGATGGCGACGACGAGGTCGAACTGCGCGGTCGGCCAGGCCCAGTTCAGCACGTCGGCCTGCTCGAACCTGAGCGTGACGCCGCGGGCGCTTGCGAGCGCGCGCGCCTTGGCGAGCGCGACCGGCGAGAAATCGACCGAGTGCACGTCGAGGCCGTGCGCGGCGAGAAACACCCCATTGCGACCTTCGCCGTCGGCGATCGACAGCGCGGTCTGCCCCTTGCGCAGCCTGTGCGCCTGGCTCTTGAGGAAGGCATTCGGCTCGGTACCGAACAGATACTCGGGACCGGAGAAGCGTTCGTTCCAGTGGGTGAGCTCCGACATTGTTTTTCCTTATGGGTTCTCCTTGGACTTTATTGCGACCGCTCGCCCCAATTTAGACCAATGTACCATCGGAAAAAGCGCACGCCGACCATTCCCCGCCCGGGTCGAGACTGCTACCCTTGCGCGCGGATCCAGGAGCCGGGTCCGCGACCCGGGGGGGCGCATATGATCGATTATCGCCGTGCTGTTCGCTTGGTCTTCGCCGCCGCCATCCTGGCGGCCGCGTGCTCGCTGGCGTCGGCGGCGCCGGCGCAAGAGGGCTTTCGGCGTTTCTATCCCTTCCTGATCGATCTGCAGGGCTGGACCGGCAAGAGTCCGGACGGGTTTACGCTGGAGATGCCGGGCAACAGCATGACGACCGCGTCGCGCGAATACCGGCGCGGCGACGCGCGTTTCAGCGCGCAGGTGGTCACTGGCCCGGCCGCAGAGCGCGCGCTCACGGCGGTCCAGGCGCCCGTCAACATCGAGACCGGCGATGCCCACATGCGCACCGGGGCGGTCGACGGCCTGCCGGTGGCGCGCACCTATACGGTTCACGACAAGGCGGGCACGGTGCTGGTGGGGCTGAGCACCACCGCGATGTTCAGCATCTCGTTCAGCGGTCTCGGCGAGGACGAAGCGCTGATGCTCGCCAAGCAGTTCGATTGGAAGGGCATCCAGGCCGAGCTGCCCAAGTAGCGCGCCGCACCGGCGCGCCCTCCGCCGAAAAAGATCGCCGACATCGGGAACGCAAGCCACCGCGCGCGATTGCTCCCTTGGGGTTGCTGCGTCCTGCGATCGCGGCGCCCCGAGGGGGCGAATCACTCATGTCCGAGCTCGAGGGACTGACCATGCGCACCCGATCAGGCGATCACGCGGCGGCTTCATGGCTCGACCGTCGCGAAATTCTGCTCGGCGCGGCGGCCGCCGGCGTCGCGGTCGGCGGCGGCTTGCGGTGGGCCTGTGCGCAGGCCGCCGGCCAAGCGGCAGCGCCCGACCACGCGCTGCACATTGCGCCGCTGCGGCTCGAGCTCGCGCCCGGCAAGGTGATCGACACCTTTGCGTACAACGGCACGGTGCCGGGACCGCGGCTGCGCCTGCGCGAAGGCAAGCCCGTCACCATCGACGTGACCAACGCGACCGATATCGACGACATCGTGCACTGGCACGGCCTTTATCTGCCGGCGCTCGCCGACGGCGCCATGGAGGAGGGCTCGCCGATGATCATGCGGGGCGGCACTCAGCGGTACAGCTTCGTGGCGAAGCCCGCCGGCACGCGCTGGTATCACAGCCACGACGTGGCCGGGAAGGATCTCACCCGCAGCCTCTACGCGGGACTGTTCGGCTTTCTCATCGTCGAGCCGAGCGCCGATCCCGGCCGCTACGACCAGGAGGTGCTGCTCGCGGCGCATCATTGGGAGCCGCGCTGGGTGAGCATGCAGGACATCCGCAAGGGTCCGCCGCCCGACAACGGCCTCGAGGTGATGTACGGATCGGCCTCGCTCAACGACAAGATGCTCGGTCATGGCGAGCCGGTGCGCGTGCGTGCGGGGCAGCGCGTGCTGTTTCGTCTGCTCAATGCGAGCGCGACCGAGAACGTGACGCTCGCGCTCGCCGGCCACCGCATGACCGTGGTGGCGCTCGACGGCAATCCGGTCCCGGCGCAGCGCACGGTCGACAGCGTCTTTCTCGCCCCGGCCGAGCGCGCCGACGTCGTCGTCGAGATGAACCGGCCGGGCGTGTGGATCCTCGGCAGCGTCGAGGACGACGACCGCAAGATTGGCCTCGGCACCGTCGTCGAATACGCCGGCCAGAGTGGCGAGGCGCAGTGGCAGGCGCCGGCGAGCACCGCCTGGGACTACACGATCTTCGGCGACGAGCGGCCGATCCCCGATCCCGACCACCGCATCGAGCTGCTGTTCGAAAAGATTCCCGGCGGCCGCGGCGGCTACAATCGCTGGACGCTCAACGGAAAGTCCTGGCCCGACACGCGCAGTCTGCTGCAGACGGAGACCGGCAAGCGCTATCGCGTCGCTATGACCAACAAGAGCGGCGACAACCATCCGGTCCACCTGCACCGGCACACGTTCGAGGTGACGAAGGTCGGCGACAAGGCGACCGCCGGGCTGATGAAGGACACCATCAACATGACGCGGTTCTCCAGCGTCGCGTTCGACTTCGTCGCCGACGATCCCGGACCGGCGCTGCTCCACTGCCACCACCAGGATCACCAGGACGAGGGCTTCATGGGCCTGGTGACGGAGCTTTAGCGCAGGCCGAGTCTTCCGGCTCACGCAGCCGTGATGACGTCGCCATGCGCGCGTTGCAATTGCGCGCTCATGTGCCCCGGTCCAGCCGTTCACCGGGAGAATGCTATGGCCGTCCGTCGTCCGCCTCGCGCAATCGCCGCCGCCCTTGTTCTCGTCGCGCTGCAGTTTGCGCCCGCCGCCCGCGCCCAGGACTACGCCGCGATCCTTGCCGCGCCCGACCGCAGCGATGCCGACCGGCAGAACGACAAACGGCGGGAGGCGCTCAAGCTCTTGACTTTCATCGGCCCGCAGAGCGGCTGGACGGTGCTCGACATGGGCGCCGACGCCGGCTACTCGACCGAGCTCCTGGCGCGCGCCGTCGGCACGACCGGCAAGGTGTTTGGCCAGAACGACAAGCCGAACGAGAAATTCGAGGCGCGGCTGAAATCACCCGCCATCAGCAATGCGACGGCGCAGATCCGGCCCTACGACGATCCGGCCGCCGGCCTGCCGCCGCTCGACCTGATCACCTTCCTGTTCGCCTATCACGACACGACCTTCATGGAGGTCGACCGCGCCGCGATGAACAAGGCGCTGTTCGCGGCGCTCAAGCCGGGCGGGATCTTGGTGATTGCCGATCATTCGGCGCGGCCCGAGGACGACGCCAAGGTCGGCAAGCTCTATCACCGCATCGCCGAGGCGACGGTGCGCGCCGAGCTCGAAGCCGCCGGATTCAAGTTCGTCGCCGACGCCGACTTCCTGCGCAATCCCGACGATCCGCGCACCGCGATCGTCTTTCGCTCGCCCATCAAGGTCGATGAGTTCGTGCTGAAGTTCGCAAAGCCGAACTGACCGAGGTTGCGGGCCGGCGCGACGGTCGCGTAGCATGCGCTGATGCGGGCCGGCCGACCCCAACCTGTCGACGCCGGTCGCGCGTGAGGACCGAAGTTGGCCGGCGTCAGCGAGCACAATCTCGTGATTTACATTCCGCTGGTCGCCGCGGCGATGTGGCTTGCGATAACCACCATCGTGGCTTTGCTGGCCGGCTGGTTCAGCTTGATGGAACAGTATCCCGATCAAGCCGGCGAACCGATTCTTCGCCTGCGCGGCCAATCCGGCGTCATGGGTCTCGGTGTCAGCGTGAACGGCATTCTCACGCTGAGCGTCTGCCCGACCGGGCTGCGGGTGGGCATGTGGCGCATCTTCGGCCCCTTCTGCCGCAACTTCCTCGTTCCGTGGGAATGCATCACAGTCGTCAGGAAGGCCGGCCTGTTCGGGTCGATGGCGCGGCTTCAATTCGGCAATCCGCCGGTCGGACGGCTCAGCATCTCGGCCAGGACCGCCGATCGGCTGGCGCGCGCCGCGAGCGGGCGCTGGCCGGAGGCGACGCCGATCCCGGTGGAGAAACGAGCCGGCAGAACGCTCGGGCTGCTGGCGTAATGGGCGATCGCGAGCGCTCGCCGCGCTGTTTTTCACGCTCGCGCCGATGCTCATGATGCCGCATGGGGCTCGGCCCCCGATCTGGCTCGCCATCCTGTTCCCTACCGTCGTCTTTGGCGTGGCTTTTCTGGTGAAGTTGCTCGTCACCGAAGGCTGACATCGTCCCTCGGCTTGTGCTGGCGCAGATCATGGGCGGGCGCCCGCCCTTGCGTCTGCCGGGGCTTGCGGCGCAGTGGAAAATTGCACCGCAGGTGTGAATGCGTTCACACCTGCTGGCGACCGCAACTGTTACCTGCGCGCAGTTTCAAATCCCGAAATCGTGATCGAGGTCGTACAAAATGAATTTTCATCAATCACGCGCGGTTGCGCGTGCGCCGGCGCGTCGCGCCGACGGAGGCGAGCGATGATCGAGCTCGTTCCGTTCCTCATCCTCAGCGTCGGCGTGTTCGCCGGCGCGCTCGTGTCGGGCGTCGCGGGATTCGCGTTCTCGGCCGTCGCGGGCGCGATGCTGCTGCACGTGCTGCCGCCGACCGAGGCGGTGCCGCTCATGATGATCTGCAGCATTGCGGTGCAGAGCGCGAGCCTCGTGGTCCTGCGCCGCAGCATCAGCTGGCGCGGCAGCCTCGCGCTCATCGGCGGCGGCGCGCTGGGAATTCCTCCCGCGCTCTATCTGCTGGAGAACGTCGACGTCTGGACCTTCCGGGTCGGGTTCGGCGCTTTCCTGGCAATCTATGCCGCCTACATGATCTTCCGCCCGGCCGCCGCGCGCCTGCCGCTGGGCGCACGCCCGCATTACGACGCGGCGATCGGGTTCGCGGGCGGACTGATCGGCGGGCTCACCGCCATGCCGGGCGCGCTGCCGACCATCTGGTGCGATCTGCGCGGCGTGCCGAAGGAGCAGCAGCGCGGTCTGGTCCAGCCGTTCATCGCGGTCATGCAGGTCCTTGCCCTGGCGCTGCTGCTTGCGCGTCACAGCCTGCCGATGGCCGTGTTGGAGCACGCGGCATTCGGGCTGCCGGCGCTCGCGGCCGGAACTGCGGTCGGGCTGGTTCTGTTCGGACGGATCAACGATGCGTTCTTCCGCCGGATCGTTCTCGCCGTCCTCTTCGTGGCCGGGGTGGGGCTCGCGTACTAGGCTGTGTATCTATAAAGAGGATGCCTCGGGTCAGTCGCATCTCGGACCGCTGCTGTCGCGCCGGCTGGGCTGGGTTGTCGCCCAGACTTGTCGTGATTGGTCAGCGCAAGGTCCGTGGGTATGCCGAATCTGATGCTTGGACTCAGTGCCGGCGAACAGCGGACCACCATTCGGCCGGCAGCCTGCTCCAATAGTCGAGAGAGAGTGGTCCACGCCGCAAACATGGGTTCGTCGGTGTGATGCCGCGCAGAACGGGATTGTCCAACTCGTTTTCCGTAAAGACCTGCGCCGAGCCGACAAGCTTCTCGGCGCACACCCGCTCGACCAGGTCTCGTCCCTTGAACTCGATCGCCCAGCTCACGTCCCACAGCCGCGCCGTGTTGTCCCAGGACCCAGTCACGAGATGCCTGCCGTCCGGGCTGAACGCCACGCTTGTCACTGGCCCTGTATGGCGCTTCAGGACCGCGATCTCCGTGCCGCTGGCGGCGTCCCACAGCCGTGCCGTCTGGTCATGGGACACGGTCGCGACGCGCATGCCGTTCGGGCTGAACGCCGCGGTCCACAGTGGATCCGTATGGCCTTTCAAGACCGCAATCTCTGTGCCGCTGGCGGCGTCCCACAGCCGCGCCGTGTGGTCAATAGACGCCGTCACGACACGCCTGCCGTCCAGACTGAACGCCGCATCCATCACCAGACCCGTATGGCCTTTCAGGACCGCGATCTCAGTGCCGATGGCGGCGTCCCACAGCCGCGCCGTGTGGTCTTCAGACGCGGTCACGACGCGCCTGCCGTCCGGACTGAACGCCGCGCCCTTCACCGGATCTGTATGGCCTTTCAGGACCGCGATCTCCATGCCGCTGGCAGCGTCCCACAGCCGCGCCGTGTGGTCTTCAGACACGGTGGCAACGCGCCTGCCGTCCGGGCTGAACGCCGCGCCCGTCACCAGACCCCTATGGCCTTGGAGAACCGCGACCTCTCGGCCGCTATCGACGTCCCATAGCCGCGCCGTGTGGTCGCTAGACGCGGTGACGACGCGCCTGCCGTCCGGACTGAACGCCGCGCTCAGCACCGGCTCCGTATGGCCTTTCAGGACCGCGATCTCCATGCCACTGGCAGCGTCCCACAGCCGCGCCGTGTGGTCTTCAGACACGGTGGCAACGCGCCTGCCGTCC
>Ga0126371_10005067_pt1 | contig 11683 bp, 9 predicted proteins | sample PanSoiMetaPlot_4_FD_110145 | JGI IMG/M metagenome (GOLD analysis project Ga0126371, IMG submission 110145) | Tropical forest soil microbial communities from Panama - MetaG Plot_4 | ecosystem: Environmental > Terrestrial > Soil > Tropical forest > Bulk soil | place: Panama | collected 2016-02-17
GCCCCGAGCTGCCGATCATCACGCTCGCCCCGGCGCCGGGAAAATTCGCGGCGGCCGTCATATTGGAAAGCGGCCCAGCACTCTTGCAGACCTGCGGAAAGATGATCGCACCGCCATTGACGATCCCGTTGCACGGGAAAGTCCCGGCCGCCAAGGTTACGTTCGACATGGCGTTGATCGCGACCGGAACATTCGAGAGGCTCGGCAACGCGCCCGGCATGTTGCCGCCGATCTTCAGATCGAAATTGCCGCTCGCCGTCGTGTGGGTATCGGCCCAGGTCGTTTGAAACTGGTATTCGACCATGCTGCCGCGCAGAAAGTAGCGTCCCGTCGTGGTCGGCGTCGGGGCGAAATCGCCTGCTGTCGCAAATTGCGGCGTGACATTGCCGGCGAGCGAAAAGGGCGTGGTCGGCAGATCGTAATAACCGGCGGTGCCGGCGGCGAAGACCGGCAAGCTCACCGGCCAATTGTTGGTGTTGACGTTTTCGAGCACGTTGCCGCCGTTGTCGGCGCCGATCGCGATCAGATTGCCGGTCGACGCACCAGGTGCGGGAAACCCGATATTGTGCATTTTGAGGATGCCGGTTGCTCCGGCTTGCGCGATCAGCGGGGCGCTGCGGTTGCCGTTGGGGATGCTGAACACCGTGCTCTTGAGGTCGAGGGCACCGGTGCCGCTGACGCTGAACATCGTCGCCGCGAGGTTGGTTTCGTACATGATCACCGGGCCGATCACGACGGTGCCGCCGGTCACCTGGACATCCGGGGCGGCACTCGGATCGGTCCCGGAATTGGTCGTAAAGCCGCCGGCGATATCGGTCCAGCCGCCGCTCGACACGATCGTCGAGCCGAGCCCCTTGGTCGAATAGAGGGTGCCCACCCGCACCCCGCCGCCGTTGTTGGTCAGCACCGCCCCATCGCTGTCGAGCTGCAAATTGGCGATGTTGAGCCCGGTTGCGGGATGCGCGTTGGCATCCTGCAGCAAGCCCTGGCTGAAGGTCGTCAGCGAGCCGATCGTGCAGCCGTCGCAATAGCCGATTTCCATCGCTTGCGCCGCACCCGTTTGCCCCTGGCTGATATAGACCGGCACCTGGTTGCCGGTGAGCCCGATGGTCTCCTCGTCCCAGCGGCCAATGCCGACCCCGGCGACCGCCCCGTCGAGCTGGAGCCCGCGATAAAACGAGCTGCAATCGACATTGTCGATCGAGCTGCCGCCGACCCCATAGGTCGGGCTCATCATCGAAACGCACGTCCAGGCGGCGACGATCGCCACGTTGCCGATATGAACGATGTGAACATTGTCGGCGTCGATCGCCGGTGGGTAATGCACGATATCGGCGATCGTCATGCCGGTAAAATCGGGTTGGCTGAATACGATTTGCAGCGCGTCGATTTCGCAGCCCTCTTGGGTGTGGTCGCTGCCGGCTTTGACGACACCGGGGGCGGCCATATTGAAATCGGACCCGACGAGCAGCGTCGTCGTGTATTTCCCGGCGCCATAGAGCCGGCCGCGGGTGTTGGGAAAGGAACCGGTCGAGGGGCAGGCAATCATGTCGGTCGCCCGCCATAGACCGGGGCCGAGATAGGTGGGCGTGCCGGTCGCCAAGGCAGCGTTGATCGCCGTTGTCGCGTTGGCTATCCCATCCGCCCGGCCGCCAAAATTGCGGGCGTCCCAAAACCCGTTGTTCTGCCCGAGAAAGCACCCGCCATCGGCGGCTGGCACCTGGCTGCCGATATCGCCGCGGGTCCCGGTCGGCACATTCGGACTGCCGGTGATCGTGCAAGCAGTCCCGGACCCGATAAACCATTGCGGCGGCGCGTCGCCCATCTGAGTGACGCCCATGCGGATCGTCATCCAATATTGCCAGGACGGCAGCGCTTCGAGTTGCGCGTTGGAAAAGACGATCGGCATGCCGGTCGCCGCCGCACCCAGCAGCAGCGGCGCCAACGCCGCGACCAAGAGACCAGGTGCACGCCACAGACGCCGCCGGGCGCGAAACGCCCGCCAGGCGAGAAGTGCGCACAATCCGCCGGCGACACCGAACCCCCAGGGCACGCAATAATCGAGCGGCATCCGCGACAGCCAGGCGATCACGGCATGATGATCCACAATCCTCCCCCAACCCATTTGAGGCTGATCCCGTCGTCGGGCTGCACGCCAACCCAATAGGGCTTGCCCTCGATCGTGTGCCCGGCCGCGGGGGTCACCTGCATCGTCGGACCGGGGGTCGCGAGCTGGGCCTTGAAGACGTGCGTTTCGTTCAGGCCGGGTGCCGCCGGCAGCAGAAAATCGACCGGGCCGACCGGGGCGGCCGGCTGCCACACCAGCGTTTCTTGGCCCGGCAGCACGGCGACGGTCCCGCTCGCGGTGACGATCACGGTCTCGCCGCCGGCGGGACCGGCGGGAAAGCTCATCGGCATGTTTTTGAGGCTCGGCCTACCAATAGCGCGCGGCAAACACCTGTCCGGCGGTAGCGCCGTAAAGACTGATCGGACCGACCGAACGGTAATTCGCCGGCGTCTCGAAATACCCGCCGCCAGGGGCGATCATCAACGCCGCCCCGGCCGGCGCCGCATTCCCGACATCGCTCAAATACAAGTAATCGGCCGAGAGGTTTTGGATCAGATACCCGGTCGGCGGCACGATCCCGCCAAACAACAGTTGCGCCGTCCCGCCGGTTGCGATCATGCCCGAGCCATCGGCCGCGCGGTTGGCGGTGCCAAGTGTCGCCAGCAACGCTTTCAAGAGCGCGATGATCGAAGCGCTATTGGCGCCGTCAAAAGCTGCGTCGCCCGGTGTTCCGAGTGCCGCTTCGGCGGGTAGATCGGCGATCGATTGGGTAAACGCATCGGCCGGCCCGGTGCCGCCGCCGGCGCCGGCGATGACATGACTGCCGGGTGCGCTCAGATCCATCGCCACGGCGGTTCTCCCGTCGCTTTATTCGCCGTGCGGTGCGGCGAGGCCGAGTGCGGTCAACGCCGCGATGTCGGCGGGATCGAGATTGCCCCAGCTCTGCGCCCCCGCCGCGGTGACGACCGCCGGCGGCAACCCCGGCTTCAACAGCACATCGGCCAGTTCGCCGTCGCACAGGATCGGGGTCGGTTGCCGGCCGCGCGCCAGCCAGGCGACGTAATCCCCGTCCTCGACCGTTACATAGCCGCCGCGGGCGCTGCCGAACACCTGGCCGCCCTTGTTCTGCGGCAGCCAATACGAATCGCGCGGGTTGTAGGGCTCGCTAGGCATATTGGCCTCCGGCCGTGGTTGTCCCGGCGATTGTGCCGGGGAAAAAGCTCGCACCGGCACCTTGCGTGTAGATCACCCCGTTCAATCCCGCGTAATAGCGCTGGCCGACAGCGGCCCCGCTAAAGCTCAGCGCCGATGACGGCAGCGAGATGATCGAGGCTGCGTTGCAATAGGCGAAGGCGTTGCTGAAGGTCGGGTTGCCGGTGACCTGGACGATGGCGCCGAGCTCCGCACCCGGCCGCACCCGCCCGGCGTCATAGGCTTGCATATGGCATTGGGCGCCGCCGCTCACCGTGTAGCTGGCGAGCGGGGTGGCGCGGCCGTTTTCGGCGACCACGATGTGATCGTTGGCGCAAGCCGCGAAATTGACTCCGCCATAACCGATCTTGCCGTCGTCGTAGATGCGCAGCCCGCTCCCGCCGCTCGATGACAGGGTGAGGCCGCCGGTGACGGTGAATGCCGCCCCGCCCGAGGCGATAAAGCCGTCGCTTGCCGTATTGAGCGTGCTGCCGGGCGCAAAGTTGAAGACGATCCGATCGTAATTGCCGGCCCCTTGCACCGGGGTTACCGCGTTGATCCCGGCGGCAAAGGCGCCGCTGCAATTGGCTGTCAGGATGTTGCCGGCGACGTTGATATTGCTCAGCAGCCAGTTCCACGCACCCTGCAAGGTTTGGAACGGATTGGCGAAATTGCCGGTCGCATCGTTGCCGCTGAGCGCGTTGACGGTGATCGTGCCGGCCGCACCCAATTGCATCGTCACGCGGTTGAGCAGCATGCGCCAGGCGCCGCTCAGGTAAATCGCCGGAAACGGCCGCCCGGCGATATAATCGCCGGCCTGCAACGGCGACCCGTCCGGACGCAGCAACGCGGCGTTGCCGCCGATCCCGAGATTGAAGGTGGCGCCGCCGGTGTTTGTCGCGGCCGGCAATATCCAAAGGATCGTATTGAGGTTGAGGCTGTCGAAGGGCACCAGCGGCGCGCAGACCAAGGCATTGGCCCCGCCGCTCCCGTTATCGATCAGCAGCTGCATCGCCAGGATCGATTGATAGAGCTGCCGCACATTCCCCTTTTGCGGCACGATGCCGCCTGCGGTCAGCAGCGACATCAATTCTTCTTGGAGGCCCTCGAACCAATCGCAGCCGGGGATTGTGCCGCGCTGGCCCACGGTCGGGTTGCCGCTCGAAAAATGACCCGGTGTGCCGGCCGGCCCAAAACCGCCATAGACGCTGACCGAGGTCGGGGTGTCGACACGATACATCGGTAGAAATCCCCCGTTTTTGGCTCAGTTATCCCGGCGCATAGGCGAAAATGACCGCGCATTGCCCCGGCAGGATGCGGCGCAATTCGCACTCGACGAGGCTGTCGCCCCACCAGGCGAGCGGGGTGCAGCAGGTGCTGTCGCCGACCGCGAATTCGCTCTGCGAAGCCAGCGGGTTCTGGCTGAAATCGGTGAGCGGGTCCGAGACCGTCGAATCCCCGACCGCCCACTCGTAGCTGTAGGGTTGGGTCACCGTGACCAAGAGCGTGAAATCCCAATCCATCGCCAAGGGCTGGACGTCGCAGCCGGCGACCGCGGCATCCCATGAGGTGAGCGGGGTGCAGCAGGTGCCGTCATCGACCGCAAAGGCTTCGACCGCCCCCAGCCCCGGCGCCCCCCACATCTCGCAGCACGCGGTTTCGTTGACCCGGCCATCCGACAATTCGGTGATCGTCACACTCGCCCCGAGTGTCTGGGCGACTCCCTCGAAATAGCCGATCGACTGCCCGCCAAACGCCTGAAACCGGCTCAAAATCTGCGCCTGCTCCAAGGCCAGCGGCGGGTCGGGCGGCATGCACGGATCGGGGAGCCCGAGGCTCGCCTGCCACTCCGGCACCAGCTCCACGGTCGATGCCGGATCGATTTCGGCAAAGAGGTTGGTTTCGCGGGCATAGGCGGCCGCCTGGCGTTCGGCTAATGCCGAGAGCAACCCGTACATCACCGATTGAGGGTCATCCTTGGCGCGCCAGGCGCGGCCCTGCGGCAGATAGAGCTGCCAGGCGGCAAGAAATTCGGCGGGTCCCAGCGGCGGGCTGAGCGGTCCGCCGAGCGCTGCGGGTGCCGCCGGCGGCGGCAGCGGCCAATAAGAGGGGGCCGGCATTCACAGATAGGCGATCGGGCCGGGGATCGAGATTTCGCCGAGCCCGACCGCGATATCCGTGGTCGGCGCCACGATCAGAAAGTAATCGAGCCCCGGGGTCGCGGCGATCGCATCCTCGATATGGGAGAGCCGCACGATCCCGCCCGGCGCCTGCAATGTCGAGCCGTCCGCCAGGGTTTGCGTGATCCAAACCCCGCCGGGGGCGGCCTCGCGGCGCAGCACGCCGGCAACTGCCGCCGCGATCCCGTCGCGGATCGCCTGGTCGCTCGGCACTTCGCTGAGCGTCAACGCGAGCGGCACCGGTGCGGGTGCGGAGGCATAGACCAGTGCCGAGGCGGCGCGCTTGGGATAGAGCTGGTCGGCGACGATCAATTGGTCGCCGCTCGCCGGTGCCGCCCCACGGGTCTCGTATTGCGAGGTGCCGTTTTTGCCTTGCGGGATGCCGCTTTCTTGGGCCCGCACATCGTCCATCATAAAATAGACGACGACGCTGCCCGCACCCGCCCCCGAATAGCCCCAGGCCCGCGTCACCCCCGGCACCGCCAAGGCCCAGAGCGCATAATCGTTGAGGTCGCCGCCCTGCGGTGGGGCGGCATAGACCGCGAGCATGCGGGTGCGCAGGCTGTCGAGGGTTTCGAGGTCGGCGCCGCCGGCGAGCCCGACCGGCCCTGCAACCGTCGCGACGCTGACAATCCCCTCGGAAGGGGTCACCAGGTTGAGGATGGCGCCCGGCGCCAGATTGCCGGCAGCACCCGTCGCCAGTGCGGCGATGTTGAAGGTCCCGGTGCCGTCCCCGCCCAGCGTCCCGCCATCGGTCACCGCAAAAAGCTGTTGTCCGAGTGCGACCTGCTGCGCGCCATAGACCGGTGCCCCGGCCGCACCGGTGAAGATTACCGGCCCGCTCGATCCGGTTGCCGGTTTCAGGGTCACCCCGCGCAATGCCGCCCAGCCGATCAGGTATTCGCCGGTCGCGGTAAACGGCACCCCGTTTTTGGCGATCCAATCGAGATAGCCGAATTGGTCGTCGAGCTGCCCGGCATAGACCGTGCCGAATACGTTGAGCGCGGTGCGCCGCTGAAACGGGTTGCTGCCCGGCAGCCGTGTGGCGATTTCGGCGAGCACCATCGACCGCAGTTGGGTGAGCGTGTCGCGAGCGTAGGGCATGGCGCTATTGCGTCAGCTCGGCTTGCCAGATCGCGGCGTAATCGAGCCGCAACGGGTCGCCCGTCCCGCGGCTTACCGTGATCCGCGCGTCGAGCCGGGCGCGGGTTCCCGGCGGATACCAGCATTCCGCCTCGACGGCGCTCGCAATCCCGTCCTCGATCAGCCAGGCCAAGCTTTCGAGGATATAGCTTTTGGCGATCAGCGGGGTCTGGTCGGTCGCCGTCGTCAATAGCCACAGCCGCGAGCCGATCAGCTCGCCCGAGGGTGACGCGTAACTATCGCCCCACCAGCCGCGGCGGTCGCTGCTCCCGGCCGGCAGGCGGTCGGCGGGGTCGGCGAGCCGGTCGGTAAAAAGGCTGACGATCACCATCGTCTCGAGATCGAGCGAGGTGTCGAGCGTGCCGTCCGGCAGCAGCACCAGATCGGCCCGCCCCTTGGTGTTGTCCCATTTGAGCCGCAGGTCAGCCATCCGCCGACAACCCGTTGCCGGCGATGCGCGGCGGGAACGCCCCATCGCCTGCACGAACGGGGCCGGCGAGACCGATTTCGCCCGCCTCGCGGATCATCGCGCCAAACCGCGCCACTTCCCGGTCGACGATCGCAAACCGGAAGAGATCGAGCTTTTGCCGCAGCACCGCCCATTGCTCGTCTGAGAGCGTGACCGCAGCCTCGCCCGCGGCGACCGCGTGCTCGATCGGTTCGATCACCGCCAATGCGGCATTCATGTCGTCGAGACCCACACCCTGTCCCGCCGGCGGCGTCCGCAAGATGATCAGCATCAATTCGCCATAGGCGAGATCGCCGCCGCCATTCGCCTGATCGAGCACCACCCGGCGCAATTCGAGCCTGCGGGCCATCGGTTCTCCTCTCCACGGTTTTCAGATTTCGATCAGCGACCAGCCGGTGTTGAAAAATTGCACCGTGCCGGACGGGATCGAGAGTGCGATGTCGAGCCAATACGCGGTCCCGACCGCAAGCCCGGTAATCAGCGTCACCGCCGTGTAGGGCACGATGGTGCCCGCCGCGAGGTTGAAGGATTGATCGATCTGCGCGTTGGTGCCGATGACCGCGGCGCCGTTCGCCGGAGCGCTGCCGGTGCCGTAATACACCCGCACATGAGCGTTGCCCGCGGCCGATGCGGTGAGCGAGCCGCGCACGATCGCCAAGAGGCGGGTCGAGGATTGCGGGGTGAACGGGATCGCCAGCCCCACCATCGAAAACGTCGCGGTGGCGATCGCCGCGGGGCTGGCGCCGCTGTAGGTCGTCGAGGCTTGGGTTTGCCCGAGCGTGACATTGCGTGCCCCGACATAATAGCCGCCCGAGGCATTGACGGTGCCGCGCCCTTGGCTGCCGCCGGCGACATTGCTGGCGACCAGCACACCGCCGTCGTGCTCGACCGTAACCTGGTTGGTGAGCACGGTTGTGCCGGCCGGCGTCGTCGCCAGGTTGATCCGCGCGCCGTGTCCGGTCGCGGAAAAAGCCTCGGCGGCGACAATTTCGAGACGCGCCGAGTCCGCCGTCAGCCAGCCGGTATCGTAGCCGCGCGCCGCAAACCGGCCCATAGCGGCACCGCTCGCGGTTGGCGCCGGGGCGGCGCCAGTGCCGCCGGTTTGCCGGTTGATAAAATAGCCGACACCGGCGCCAAACGCCTCATTGAGCATCACCGGTATGGCGTTATCTGCCCCGGCCAACTGCACGGTCGGGGCGCCGCCGCTTGCCGGCAATGTGATCGCCGCGGTCGTCAGGTTCAGCCGCAGCGCCGAACTGGTAAGCCCGCTCGCACTCGCCGCCGCGCCGACGTAAAAGCCGCCGGCCGCCGCGGTCGTGACGGTTCCGGAGCCGTGCGAGGTGGCGCTTGACGGCAGCGACAGCCCGCCATCGTTGGCGAGCTGCATGTTGTTGGCCGGGGCTGTGGCGCCCCGCGCCGTCGTCCAAAATTGCAGCCGGCTGCCGCGGGCGCTCCCTGACCAGGTTTCGTCGGCGGCCAGATCGATCGCCGCCGAATTGATCTGATAGGCGGCCCCGTCATAGCCGCCGCCCGACATCCTCAGCATGAGCTGGTTTGCCGGGGTTGGGGTTGGCGCCGCACCCGTGCCGGCCGCCGCGCGCCCGAGCACATAAACCACCCCGCCGCCGACCGCATCGCCCTGAAACGCCGCGTTGCCGCCATCGGGTGCGGCGATCTGCACGCCGTTGCCAACCGCAGCGCCGGGGGCCGCGGCGGCGTTGATATTGCCGAGCAACAAATTGCCGGTGGCCCCGCCGGGCAGCGACCAGCGCGTCGCACTTGCCGGCGCCGCGCCCGCACCCCCGCCCAAGACCAACGCATTCGACCCGAGCATGGCCGAGCTGGCGAGCGTCGCGGCGGCCGAGTAGTACGGCACCCCGCCTGAGGTACCGCCGGTGAGTCCGGTGCCGCCGTTCGCCACGCTGACAGGGGTGGCGAGCGCCACCGTGACAGCTCCGGTCGTGCCGCCGCCGGTGAGCCCGGTGCCAGCGGTGAGCCCGGTGATATCGCCATAGCCCTGCGCCTGGACATAGGCGGTTGTCGCGAGCCGGGTCGAGTTGTCGGCGGTCGCGGGTGTTGGCGCTGTCGGCGCGCCGCTAAAGGCGGGGCTCGCCAAGAGCGCCCCGCCGACCCCGGTGACATCGGCGGCCAGCAGCGCGACCGCCCCGGTGCGGGTGTTGAAGCTGGTGACGCTGGCCGCGGTCGAGGCCGCCACAAACGCTGTGGTGGCGAGCTGTGTCGTGTTCGTGCCGGGTGCTGCGGTAGGGGCAGTCGGCGTGCCGCTCAGCGCCGGCGAGACGAAGATGCCGACCCCGCCGACGTAGTAGCCGCCCGAGAGGTTGATCGTACCAACCCCGAGGCTGCTGCCGGCCACCGTGTTGGGCAGCAACAGCCCGCCGTTATTGGCGACGACAAGGCCCGCGATATTAGTGGTCGTGCCGTTCTGGGTGGTGACGAAATTGAGCTGAGTGCCGTTGGCGGTCGCGGTCCAATTCTCGGAAGCCTGAAACTGAATTGCTGCGGTGTTGCCGCTATAGCTGCCGGCGGCAGCAAGGCCGCGGCCGATCCAGGTGCCGATCAGATCGCCGTTAACGATGGTTGTCGGGACTGCCCCGGTGCCATCGGCGCGCGTCGTTCCGAGGGTTGGAACACCACCAAACGCACGCGCGACAAATCCGCCATCGACGGCATTCGGCAGGGTGATCTGCATGCCGTAGTAGAGCAGCGACGGGGCCGCGGCGGCGTTGAGATTGCCGCCGAGATTGTTGTTGGCGTCGATGATCGTCCAAGCCGGATTGCTGCGCGGTGCGCCTCCCGCGCCGCCCCCCACGACAAAGGCGTTGGCAGCGAGGGCGGCTGAGCTGGCGATGGTTGCCCCGCTCGAATAATACGGCACGCCGCCCGAGGTCCCGCCGAGGAGCCCGGTGCCCCCGTTTGCGACAGCGACCGGCACCGTCAGATTGAGGGTCGCGGGAGTGCCGGCGACCAAGCTAAGCCCGGTGCCGACATTCCAGTTCGGTCCAGCCGGCCCGGCGGGGCCTTGCGCCCCGGTTTGCCCTGCCGGGATCGTAAAGTTGAAAACCGCTGCCGACGACGAACCTGTGTTCGTAACGCTGGCGTTGCTGCCCGGCATCCCGGTCGTTGTCGTGCCCACGGCGATCGTGGCGGCGAGGCCCGCCGCCCCGGCAGGACCGGCCGGACCTTGCGCGCCGGGTGGCCCTTGAGGACCAGGGGGGCCTTGCGGACCCGGCGGTCCCTGGCTGCCGCCGCCGGCGAGGCCGCGCAGACTGACCCCGGCGATCACCACGTCGCCGTCGTCGCCGGTGATATTGACGGTCGAGCCTTTGGTTTCGATGTTGCTCGCTTGCGTTGTTACCGATTGCTGGCCGGTGATCGCGACCGTCGCGCCGCTGGCGGTGATCCCCTGCCCGGCGATCGCGAGGGTTTGGGTGTCGGCCGCGGTCCCGATATTGAGCGTTGCCCCGCTCATCTTGGTGACCCAGCCGGAAAGTCCCTCGAGCAGCTTGCGGGTCGTGCCGCCATTCCCTTGCGCGTCGGCGCCGTCCACCATGTAGAGATAGCTTTCGCCCGGCTGGTGACCGGTCGGGCGGTAGCGCGCGTCCTCGATCCCGACCGCGGTGTTGAAGCCGCGGTCGCCGCCATGATGCAGGGTCACCGCCGAAGCGCCGGGCAGCGGCACCGCCCCGACCCCGAATTGCCCGATCCGCTGCATGCCGTCGCGCAGCTCGCCGGCATAGCCGATGAATTGCAGGATTTGCGCGGCCTGGCTGTCGTCGATCAGGGTGAGCGTGGCGCGCCCGGTCGTATTGCGCCGCCGGAAATATTCCCGGCTCGCATCGGCGCTGATCTGCCAGATGCGCGGGTCCATCAACCGCCGGCCGCGTTGGGGTTATAGCCGGGGATCGGCGGGGTCGGGAAAAACGGCGCCGGCATCAGCCCTTCCTTGGGCATCAGGGTCATGATCGTGACCGTCCCCAGGCGCTCGGCGCGCTGCCACGAGCAATGGGCGATCACCAGATCCTGCTGCATTTTGAGGCTCGGCAGGTTGACCGCTGCGACCGTGTTGGGCTGCCACAGATTGCCGTCGCCCATCCGCCAGCCGGTCACCTGGATCTCGACCAGGCGCGAGCGCCCATAGCGGCGCGCCACTTCCCATTCGGCGCGGCGCTGCGGCCAGCTCAAATCCGGGCCCATCTGATCCATGATCACGACCAGCGGGCGATAGCGCGGCACATCCAAATCCTGCTGGCTGGCGAGCAACGCCAAGTGCAGCGGCTGACCGGGTATCGTCTGCGGCGCCTGGTTCATGACCTGCACGACCGAATAGCGCTGGTCCATCGAGAGGCGGACCTCGCTGACCTCGCAGTTCTGGCCTTCGACGAGTGCGGTCGCAGCGTGCTTGGTGCCGACCCGCGACAGGACCAGGTTTCCGAGAGCGTCATCCCAGAGGAGCGCTTGCGCGGCGCGCGCCAGCTCTTCGAGCAGCTGGCCGCAGGTTTCGCCGGGCTGGATGACAAACGATTGGACCGTGTTGCCCCACGGAAAATCGCCGTCGGGCAGGCTCACCTTGATCCCGAAGGGCTCGCCGATCTTTTGCGCCGCCTCGCCAAA
>Ga0126371_10005068_pt1 | contig 11681 bp, 17 predicted proteins | sample PanSoiMetaPlot_4_FD_110145 | JGI IMG/M metagenome (GOLD analysis project Ga0126371, IMG submission 110145) | Tropical forest soil microbial communities from Panama - MetaG Plot_4 | ecosystem: Environmental > Terrestrial > Soil > Tropical forest > Bulk soil | place: Panama | collected 2016-02-17
CATTCCCGCTCGGCAGAGCGCCTGAGAATTAGGGGGTGAAATGTGGTACCCAGGCAGAAATTCACGGGTGTGGCGGGACTCCCGCTCGCAAGACGAGCGCTCCGAATGCTGAAAGATAGGGGTATCTACGCTCACTCCCAACTCAGCGTTGAACACCAACAACTCGCGCAGCGCTGGGTGATCCGCGGTCTGGAGTCGGGCGGTTGCGTGGGCGATGTCGGCCGGTACGTAACTTTTGCGGATGAACACGGCAACTTCTTGGAATATCTCTACCGGGTCGAGGCCATCGGAGTGAATGGCCTGCACGCAGTTGTCATTTCCTCGGCTCTTGTTCGCGCGGATATGCTCCGAAAGGGGCACACCTACGAACTTCTGATCACGCGGCACGCCCTAGGTTCGGTAGCGAATGGCCAGCGGCAAGAACTGGAATGCGAGATTCTCTTCCGAGGAATTCATGGTCGCCTGGAGCTAGATCTCACCGGGAGAGATAAGTCCCAGGCCGGCAGTGTGACGCCAACGTTCTATTCGCTGGCAGGTGAGGTCATCGCGATCCCGGAAAAGTTTCTGTCGCTGGTTCGTGCCACAACTAAGGGCGTTAATTGCAGCCGGTGTTTCCACGTGCACTACCTGCGAAAGCCTCGGTCTGTCGCCAGGGAGAGCCTCCATGATCCGACAAATCAAAACGCCACCGGCGCTGAGATTGCCGACACGTTAGCCGGTTAGTGGTTGGGAGGGGCATCGTGGTCACTAGAGTTAAGCAAGCCTCCTTGGTGGTCTGCCTGTTTCTGTTCCTCTTCGTTGTGATCGGAGGCGGTCTTCATCTCAACCCGGGTGGCGCGTTTCTCGCGGCAGTGACTGGCACGCCACTGGTAATCCATCTCTTGAATCGAATACATCGCGTAAGTGTTCTCGAACACGATCGGCCCTCGTCACCACCGAGTCCGGGTTCGCCGCGTTGCGCTATCGAGGGAGCCGCCAACCGTCCTGGTGACCTCGAAAATGAGACCCTGGTTCGACAGTGAGCCATCGAGATGGGCGTTCGGCAGGAACACGCGAAGCCGGCCGTAGTATCAGGGCTACAGCCGGGAGGGTGGATCTCTCTGCTGCCCTCGCTGTCCGATCTCGCTTTCTTAACACCAATTCTTGTGCTGTTCTGGTGCACCACGGGTGTGGGATGGCTGCTCACGGACTCCGACACAGGATGGCACATCCGAACTGGAGAGTGGATCCTGAAGAGCGGCCGTGTCCCGACAAGCGACATGTTCTCGTTCACCAAGGCCGGAGAGCCCTGGTTTGCCTGGGAGTGGCTCTCCGATGTCTTGATGGCATTCACGCACCAGCTTGGGGGCCTCGGGGGATTGGTTCTACTAAGCCTGCTGATTCTGGGAGCTACGTCACTGTGGATCTACAAGAGCACTTTGGAAGAGTCCGGGCAGCGAGTGATTGCGCTCGTTTTGACGGGGCTTGCAATGTCTGCGAGCACCATACACTGGCTGGCACGGCCACATCTTGTCACACCTCTCTTTGCCGCAATCTTCTGCTGGGTGTTGAACCGAGTGGAGCGCAGACGGAGCCCCGGCCTTCTCGCGGCTCTCCCGCTGCTCACAATCCTTTGGGTGAATCTCCACGGCGGATTTTTCGTCGGGACCGTGTTGCTGATTACCTACGCGATCGGGGCGGCAGCGGAAGGGTTGCTGCAGGGGGCGAGGCACAATGCATTGGTTCGGGCGCGTTGTTATCTATTAACTGCCGGGGCCTGTGGCATTGTGAGCCTTGTCAATCCGTACGGATATCGGCTGCACGTCCACGTTGCGGGGTATCTCGGCGCGTCTTTCTACATTCAGCGCATCAGTGAGTTTCAATCCGTCGACTTTCACTCGTTCACGGCAGCCTATTTCGAGACGCTGCTGTTGCTGGCCGTCGCGGCGGCAATGTGGCACGTGCGCTCGGGGCGTTTGATTCATGTGCTGCTGTTGCTGAGTTGGTCGCACCTGGCGTTGTTTTCGGCGCGGAACATCCCGATCTTCGCCGTCGCCGCGATACCCGGAATCGGATTGGCTGTGCGTGAGTGGCTGGAATGTGCGAGTTCACATTCGCCTCCATGGCCTCGCAGGTTCGCTGTCGGAGTTGCGGAACTCGAGGATGGAGTACGACTGATTGCCGACCACGGGAAGGGAAGGCGCTGGCATCTCCTGCCTTGCGCTGGTCTAGTTTTGCTGGCGGTTCTTATCAGTCACCCCGGCCGGGTGAAAGCTTTGCGCGCTGAATTCGATAGGAACCGCTTTCCGATCGATGCAGCGACTTTCCTCTCGCAAAACAGATCCGGTCCGCCAGCCAGGACATACACAAGCTGGCAATGGGGCGGGTATCTCATCTATCGTCTTTGGCCCTCGATTGCGGTTTTCGATGACGGCCGAACGGACTTCTATGGCCCCGTTTTTGTCGAAGAAGGACTGAGCGTGTGGGCTGCATCGCCGGACTGGGCCAGCATCCTGTCACGGTATCGGGTGAATGCTGCGCTACTCCCTGCTGATTCGGCGCTGGCGACAGTGTTGCGAGAAAGCCAGGATTGGCAAGTGGTTTATCAGGATCTCACAGCGATCTTGTTTGAGAAGTCCGAGAACGAGAGGTGAGGTTCGTGGATTGGCGAGGTTCCGATGTCAGAAGCAGAAGAAGTAACGACCCTTGAACCGAGTCCTGCCCATTCGTTGAAGTCGACTGACGAAAATGCAAATAACGAATCAGGAACAGCGGTTGGTTCGAAGACGGCGAATGCAGCTTCTCCCGCAGTGAGGCGACGCCTGCCGGACGAGCGGCAGAGCTTAACTCATCATTTCTCGATCGGCGGGCAGGAAGGCTACGTTACTGTCGGCCTGTACGAGGACGGTCTGCCAGGTGAAATGTTCATTCGGATGGCCAAAGAAGGCTCTACCGTCTCCGGGCTCATGGATTCGTTCGCAACCGCCGTGTCGCTGGCTTTGCAGTATGGAGTGCCTCTGCAAGTGTTGTGCAACAAGTTCAGTCACACCCGATTTGAGCCGAGCGGATGGTCGGGTAATCCAAAGATCGGGTATGCCAAGTCGCTCATGGATTACTTGTTCCGCTGGCTAGAGTTGCGTTTCCTGAAAGGCGAGCAAGGAACCTTGTTTGAGTTGCAGAAGCTGGGCCAGCCACAGCGTGAGACGGGTGGCGTGGTCCAGGCACTTGGACAGGTCGTCGGGCTAGGAGATGCGCCCGCGTGTGTGTTCTGCGGCTCGTTGATGGTGAGAAACGGTTCTTGTTATCGCTGCATGGAATGTGGGAGTACGAGCGGATGCTCATGAATCGCAGAGTTGCGGTCGTAAATGCCGAGGAGGTTCCTTGTTTCCGCCTTTGCTCCCATCCGATGCGACTGACAAGTCGACGTCCCTTGTATCAGGGCAGGTTGCCGTGCGGTTTGTGAAAGCAAGCAAGAAAGATCTGTGGAAACCTCTCCATGTTGGCAGAGCCACAGACAGGGACGGTCACGCCAGTATAACCAGGTGTCATCCCCATGCCGGCCTGTCCGTCCCGGCGTCTTCCGAACGTCCAATCTCGACATTTAAGAAGAGCCTATGCACCAATCAAGTAAGGAGGGAACTAAACGTGTTTGTTGAACTCATGCTTCTGCTCAAAGAGCGGACACTGCTGATCACAGTCGCTCGCCTGGAAGAGAAACTGAAGGTAAACGTGATTCCGGCGAAGGTCAGGGAAGGCGAGGATGACGCGCTGTCGACTCCTCTCAGCTACACAGGGTCACCCGAAGAACTGGATGCAGAACTCGGCAAACAGCTCGCCAGTTATGTCGACTCTCACTTGACGCTCGGCAGCACCCTGGCCGAAGCGAAGGCGGAAATGGAGGCTGCGGCCAAGGCGGCGCGGCAGAAGTCGAGGACGGTCCAACCCGCTCCGAAGGCTGATGCAGGCCCCATTAAGAAGGAAGAGACGGCAGTACCGATCCCCACTGCGACGGACGCGACACCGAGTCTGTTCCCAGCGCAGCCTCAGCCTTCGGAACCTGCGGCGCAGGCGCCCGCAACAGAAGGGAGCGATGCAACGCGATGATCGACGTGAAAGTGATGTCTCGCAGTTTCACCTATAACGGCGTGAAGCTTCCGGATCCCGATCCAAGGATGACGCCAGAAGAAGTCAAAACCCTCTACAGCCATCAATATCCCGAGTTGGCCACCGCCGCGATCACGGGACCCGAAGGTTCCGGAGAGAATCTGCGGTACAGTTTCGTGCGGGCAATCGGCACAAAAGGTTGAACCCAGCGACAGTCTGTGTCCTCTGCCTTCGATGTCTTTCCTGGTCAGTCACCGGTGGCTCGCCAGTAAACATCGCGATCGCGGTTCACTTGAACCTATTTCTCGTGCGTTAGACCCTGCTCAGCAGGACGGTTGTCGAGTTCCCATTCGATCCAGTCTTCGCCGAACAATTCAACCGGGTGCTGCGTGCGGATCGTTCCATTCCCGCAGCGTAGATCATCCGCGGAACAATACTTATCGCATCCCCAGCACACGCGTTCCGGGTGTTTGGGATTGAGCGGTACTTTCGGTTTCGCCACTTTTTCCTTGCTGCCTGGATCGCAAGAGCCGGCTTTACGCTGTAGCTCTCGCCGCAAAGTGATGTTCTGCCCCACGCTACTGATCCAAAAGATAGCCTTCGCGGAACGTCCAAACGATGACTTTTGTCACGCAATTGCGAGAACAATTTGTCGTTCAGGGTCGACCTGGCTGTCCGTGTCTTATCAACAGCTTCTACAGCGTGCTCGGTGCTGCTTGTGGGAGACATGTGCTATGGCCTGCAAAATGAAAAGCAAATCGAAGCGTGACGAAGGTGAAGAAGTGGTCTTGCGAGAGATTCAGAGGCTAGCGGCCGACCACAACTCTCGCCGTCAGACCGTCCTGGGGAGGTTCGTCGAATGCCGGGAACTGCAAATGGCCTCGGCGCTGTTCGCGAAAGCGGTCGAGCACTGTTCACGCCGGCGCGGCGGGAAACGCCTCACCCCGCCAGGAGGCTGCTTGCCGTCAGTCAGTTAATAGCTCCGCCATGTGAAGTGGTATTGCCAACCTTGGAAAAGATTCCCACCGAACAGCGTTTCTCCGCGGATGACCGCGAACTGCTCACCCTAGCCGAGATCCTGGTGAAGTCCGGAATCGCGGCCGTTGCGCATTGGCAGGGAAGCGGAAGAGATGCAGCCAAGTACTTGTCCATGACTTTCGATCGCTGGATACGCGAACATGGCGGGCCGGCAATTGACCGGCGATTTGACCTGGATCTTACCCTCGGGGACCGACTCGTTGACTACGCGGATGAGCGAGGGCCAGAAGGGACACTTTACTTGGTGGTTGATCCGGATAGTGCAGCGTTTGCAGTTCTGAAACCAGTCCTTGAGTTGCTTGAAACGGTACATCCGCAGATGCCCGCGACCTTCTTCAGGCATTTTGTCGGGTCACTCAATCGATGGGTGCGCGTGTATGACTACCACGACGCAGAAGAACGCGTGGATATGCTGCGCGAGTGGTACGAGGGCGAGGAGAATCCAGAGCAATACGAAGTGCCAGACGTCGAAGGATGCACGCCGGAGTGTCTCAAAGAGCAGCCCCTGAGCTCCGGGCGCTGAAGGAACTGGGCCGGAGCGCATCGGACCAGCAAGTGAAATTGCTGATCGGGGGCTTGCTCGAATTGTGCCGCATCTCAAAACAAGCGAAACGACCGGAGTTCACTGATGAGATGGGAGAGCAGTTGATGGACTCGAATCCGCCGCTGCCCTGCCTGCTCTCAGCCTTCTCACCGGGTGATGCTGTCGTTGGGTGCTTTGACGACGAGGCCCAGACGGCAATGGAGGTGACGCCGCATCCCAACCTGGTCATTCCTCTGAAGCTCTGCGATCCGTTCAGTGTCAAACAGGCCTTCCGGACCCTGGGAGTCGTGTGCGAAACGCTGGCCGCCGCAAGCCGATTGATTGACCGAATGCCGGGCAATGACGATGGGGTGATCGCCCGCGAGGAGCAGCCATGAACGTCTATTTGCGGACAGGCGGTAACCGTACCTTTGCTCTGAAACAGGCAGTGTTGCTGTATCAGGACGGGAGCAGAGCCTTTGCCACCTTGCATGAAGTGAAGCATCGGGGGAATGAAACACCTCATTTATGCGCCGGACAATCGGTTACAACTGGTTTTCTTGAGACGCTGGCCAAAGGTCTGGGGGCGAGCATGGGAGCCGAGGTCTTGCCGGAATGCGTGCTGGCCAGAACGCCGGAGCTGGTCGCATGGTGGAGCCGGCCGCAACGTCGTCTGATGTTCTTCGAAGATGGCGATCCGAAGACAAGAAGCCTGAACGGCAAGATGTATCCGCACCCGGCCTTGGTCTTCATGATTCATGCACGGGAATTGTTCGTGCGTGCGCTCGGAGAGGACCGTCGGCCGAAAGCCAGTACGAGATTGAAGAATGCTCCCTACTGGAATACCGACGCGCACGGACGAGTCTGCGTGGGTAGTATGCGGGTTCCAGGGGAGACAAACGTTGGCTCGTTATTGGGCTGGGAAAACTCCTATTTTGCCAGTGAATTCACGCATCCCAGTGGCGCGGTCCGGCTGACGACACATCCGGGCGGATTCCTGGGGTTGTGGTCAAGCCTGGCAGGACGGAAGAGCGACTTTCCTGTGAAGTTCCTGGCCGACAGCAAACAAACACTTCAGGAATTTGTCGAGAGAAGAGGCGAAGGATGAAGTCATGGAAACACACAAGATTCATCCCGAACTCCTTAAGGACAGAGTGCGCGTGCTGGTCGTCGGATGCGGTGGAAATGGAAGCGCGATTGCCGCGGGGTTGCCGTACCTGCATCAGGCGTTCTTGGCATACGGACATCCGGAAGGCATCCACGTCACTCTGTTGGATCCGGACGTGATCTCTCCTACGAACTGCGTCCGCCAACCCTTCAGTCAATCAGAAATTGGCCTTTATAAGTCTGTCGTCCTCGCCAATCGGCTGAACATGTTTTGGGGACTGGACTGGGAAGGAGTCCCGGAGCGACTGGACACAAAGCGGCGTTTAGACGGCGTGGACATCGTAATCGGCTGCGTCGACACCCGGAAGGCTCGGGGCGCAATTGCGAAGTGTTCGGCGGATTGGAGTGAAGTAGATTACTGGCTGGATCTGGGCAACGACGCGGACAGCGGGCAATTTGTGTTCGGAGAACCGCTGAATCGGCGAAATCGGCGCCACAGGCTCCGCCTGCGCACGGTTTCCGAACTTTTCCCGGAGGTCATCCAGGCTGACCTTGACGGAGACGGGCTCCCCAGCTGCAGTGCGGCGGAAGCCCTCGACAGGCAGGAACCGTTCGTCAACCCGACGTTGGCCAATCATGCACTAGCCCTGCTTGCGAGGCTGTTTCGTTACGGGACGATCTCCTATCACGGAGGTTTCCTCAGTCTTGCTTCGTTATCTGGACTGCAGGCGCTACGCATTGATCCGAAGTACTGGCAACGCCTGCGCAGGAAGGCCAGCCACGGGGAGAGTTGTCCTCTACATGTTGCGGCGCCTAGACCTTCGCATGAGGGGATCAGGATTGGTTACCCCCGTTAGGAACGTAGTTGACGATTTCATCCTGATATCCTGATAGTGTCAGGGACTGATTCTGCGAGGGGAAATGAGTATTCCTCAAAATTCGGTGTGGAAAACACGACTGGTGGAGGGTGTGTTCCCGGATCGCTCATTCGATATCGAATTCTGGCAGGAGCAAGGGGATGAAGCCATCTTTGCTGCGGCATGGGAATTGGTGGAACTAGCCGAGGAAATCAACCATGGCAGGAAACCCACACTACAAAGAACTGCTACAAGTCTTAAACGAATTTGAAGTCGACTATTTGATCGTCGGCGGTTTCGCGGTCATGAAGTACGGCGAGCCGCGTTACACGAAAGACCTCGACGTGTGGGTCCACAATTCACCGCAGAATTCTGTTCGTGTGGTCGAAGCGCTCAAGAAGTTCGGTGCTCCCCTCGAGCATGATGGGATTACAGCGGAAACATTTAGCGCGAAGCAGGTCGTCTATCAGATTGGAGTTGCGCCTGTGCGGATCGACATTCTGACCGAGATCACTGGCGTCGAGTTCTCCGATGCATGGAAAAAGCGAGTGGCCAGCACTTTCTTCGGGGTTCCGGTGCACTTTATTTCCCTGGATGACCTCGTGACGAACAAACAGGCTTTAGGGCGGAGCAGCGACTTGAAGGATCTAAAGCAGAATCGGAAGGGCGTGAAATCATAGAAGTGAATCGACGAGAGGGCGAACGAGCTTTCTAAACTCAACGAGGACAGTCTCCCAGTTGCAGCACCAGTTGCAGCACCCTCGAAACGCCCGACCAGCAAGAGCCATTCCTCAATCCGTCATTGCCCCTTTATCAGAACATCCTTTAACAACCGGACCGGTTGTTAAAGGATAGCAGCCCATTCTTTAATAGGTTGTCAAGCGCCCCCCAGACTCTCCTTGATTTGCCTGTGACCAATCGCCTGCCGCACGCTGTCTGCCCGATGGTTTCGACACAATAGAGGATCTGTTAGTGGTGCGCCGATTCGTAGCAAGCCAGGATCAATCATCCGCGGCATGACCCGCCCGAACCTCTAGCAGGTTCACCACCCATCTTCGATACGGACTGAATAGCCAGGTCTTTCTGCGTGCAGTTCGGCGCTCCACCTTGCGCAGGCTTCTCCCTGTCCAGCGATGAGTCAGAAATGAGGATCGTCATGAGAATTCGTGTGACCACGAGAGCCGATCTGTTTGAGCAACGCAAACAGCAACACATCGAACGCGGCTACCGGATTGAAGACGAGCGGCCCATCCCGGTGAATGGGTTTTGCTCCTTCATCGCCATTCGTGAGATGCCGGTTTCGGATGTGCTCGGCGAACTCGTCGCCCAGGCACTCAACGGAAATCACAGTTCACGCGGTAACGAGTGAGGGGATCGATGTCGCTCAGAATTCGTTTTCGCTTCGATGGCAAATGCAGTTCGCATCCTCGCTATGACCCGGGACGTGATGGGCGGCCGCAACATGGGAATTGCGAAGGCTGTGAATCTCTGTACGTCATTCACCTTTACATCCGGATCGCGAAAAGAAGGGCTCGAGAGGGGAAGGGCCTGGTGGTTCGAATGCGCCCGCCGGACGAGGAGGTCCAAACATGAGCGCACCAAACGGTCATGGGTCGGAAGATAGGGAAAACACGTTCACGCCGTCGGAAATGTCATCTGGGCCATGCGTGGCTCATCTTCCTGTGGAACGCGTAAAAGAACTGGTGTCGGCACTGGAAGTGCCATTCGATCCGTCGCAGATCGAGTGGCGCGTGATGAATACCACGAAGAATCAGCAGCCGGCGCGCGGCCAGGTGGTTCCCTATGCCGATCAGCGAGCGTACACCGATCGGCTGAACGCGCTGTTTACGCCGGCAGGATGGACGCGCAAATACTCCATTCACACCAGCGCAAATTTCGAGCGAAGCAAAGATCAGAAAATCGTTGCCAAGGTCCTGGTCACCTGCGAGCTGACCATCTTCGGACTGGGTTCGCATTCGGCGACGGGAGAAGAGTGGGCGGATGACGACAATGCCGGAACCGCAGCAGAGGCTCAGTCCTTCAAGCGGGCTTGCTCCTGTTTTGGACTCGGGCGCTACCTCTATTACTTCACCGGGTCCTGGGTGGAAATCGACGAGCGCAAACGGCCAAAAGCAGTTCCGCAACTCGCCGGCTGGGCCACGCCCGCAGGTTGGCTAAAGGGTCTTCGACCGCACGCTGGGGAGAGCGCGAATCCTTCCGAGCGAGCGGGTGCCGGGAACAACCACAACGATCTACGCGAGATCGAGCGGATGGAAAGCGTGGTGGGGAAACGCATGTATCGCGGTTTATTGAAGACCGTGGCGAGAGTGTGGAATCCCAGAGACATTCGGGATCAGGCCTCCCGAGAGAAGGTGTTGGCCCACATGCAAGCGGCAGAGCGAGGGTTACGCCGGGCAGAGGCTGCGCGGGACAAGGCCGGACTGGCAGCGTCCGCGGCCGTTCTCCGATCTTTGCAATTGAGTTCCTTGGACCAGATCGACAATCTCAAGACACTGCAGGAAGTTGTGGTCGCGCTCGAAGCAGTCCCAGCACAGAGCAAGTAGTCACGCGAGTTCCATCCATCCCGTTCCTGTTCCTTTGATCCCGACATTACCAACCCGAGGAGGTGCCTGTGACTTCGTGCATCTCCGCTGTCCAACATCTGCGCAGGAGGATCGCAATCCCACCTGCTTAGAGCGTCGGACGGCGCATGCTACGTAACCAAATTCCAGAACAATCCCCAACACGTTCGCGTCCTCGCCAACGAGATGCTGGCTACAAGGCTAGGGCTAGCCATCGGTCTTCCGATGCCTCGCGTCGAAGTGATCGAGGTCTCTGCTTGGCTCGTCGAGCACACTCCAGAGTTGCGAATCCAGGTGGGTGGCCGGGAGATCCCGTGTCAAAGCGGGAGACAACTGGCATCGCTTCATGTCGGCATGGAGAATTCTGAACTGACGGTTGACTACCTGCCGCGCGAACTGCTGTCCAGTGTCTCGAATTTGGCGGACTTTGCCCGGGTACTTGTCCTGGACAAGTGGACGTGGAATGCCGATGGGCGGCAAGCGATCTTTGTGCGCAAAAGACCGCGCAGCCGCCGATATCGCGCAACGTTCATTGACCAGGGCTACTGTTTCAATGCCGGTGAGTGGACGTTTCCTGACTCCCCGCTGCGAGGGGCATATGCGAACAACTACGTGTACGAAGCCGTCACAGGGTGGGAATCCTTCGAGCCAGTGCTCAGCAGGGCAGAGAAGACAGATGTAGATACCATCTGGCGCTGTGCGGCGGAGATTCCCGAAGAGTGGTATGAGCGGGATCGGGTTGGGCTCGAACGCCTTGTGGAAGAGCTCTGGAAGCGACGCAAACTGATTCGAAAGTTGATCTCGGACTTCCGCGAGTCGAATCGTAATCCCTTTCCCAATTGGTCTCGGTTGTCCGTGTGCGGCCGAGTTCCCGAAGGGGACATCGGCCGCCGCGGCCAGGATGGTGTAGACGGGTCGTTACAAAACCAATGAATGCGCCACCGTTGCTGCCTTGCTCCGGACTCAGCCGTGCTTGATGAAGGATCCGCTCTCGAGTTCCGACATTGCCTGACGCAGTTGCTCCGGGGTATTCATCACGATCGGCCCGTACCACGCCACAGGTTCCTCGATCGGTTTGCCCGAAACCAGCAGGAATCGAATTCCTTCCTTGCCAGCCTGGACTACGATCTCATCGCCGCGGTCGAACAGCACGAGCGAGTGATTGCTCACGTCGTATGTTGGTGTCGCCTTCGGATCGACGGCGGATTCGGTCAGCACCGCTTGAGGTCCCGAGGAATCGCGGAACGTCCCCGATCCCGCGAACACGTAGGCAAAGGCATTGCATGTGGTCTCGACTTTGAGCCGTTTCCGCTGATTCGGCGGAACCGAGATGTCGAGGTAACTGGGGTCTGCCGCAACACCTTCAACCGGACCTCGTTTGCCCCAGAACTCGCCGCAGATGACGCGCGCGTGTGTGCCGTCGTCATCGGTGACCTCGGGAATGGCCGAGGCCGGAATGTCCTGATAACGGGGATCGGTCATCTTCAGCGA
>Ga0126371_10005070_pt1 | contig 11681 bp, 11 predicted proteins | sample PanSoiMetaPlot_4_FD_110145 | JGI IMG/M metagenome (GOLD analysis project Ga0126371, IMG submission 110145) | Tropical forest soil microbial communities from Panama - MetaG Plot_4 | ecosystem: Environmental > Terrestrial > Soil > Tropical forest > Bulk soil | place: Panama | collected 2016-02-17
CGAAGGCAAGGTGGTCATTGGGCATCCTGGTGATCTCAAAGCGCTCCGGCTCGGCAAACTCACGCGGATCGCGATTGGCCGCTCCGTAGTACATGACGACCTTTTGCCCGGCCTCGATTTGTCGGCCGCCCAACTCGGTGGTGGCCGTAGCGGTCCGGCGCATATAGATGACCGGGCTGGTCCAGCGGAGCATCTCCTCGATGGCCGTGGGAAGCAGCCCGAGGTTGGATGTCAGTCGTTCCCGCTCGTCGGGGTGCTTGAAGAGCACGTCCATGCCACCAGCCACCAAGTTGCGCGTCGTATCGCCGCCGGCGTCGATGAGCAGGAGGAAAAAGAGGTTGAAGTCGATCTCATCGAGGCGGTGCCCGTCCACATCGGCGGTCACAAGCACAGAGGCGAGGTCGTCGCCGGGATGTGCTCGCTTCTTATTCCAGACGCCGCTGGCATAGGTGAACATCTCGATAACGGCGGCCATGCCCGCGCCATCGGGCAGGCTCGCGGGATCGGCGTGGAGCGTCTCGGTCAGGCGGTAGAGCTCGACTCCGTCCTCCCGCGGGATCCCGAGCATCTCGGCGATGACGTACGACGGGAGCAGGCCGGCGACATCCTCGACCAGGTCGAACTCGTCCCGGTCAGCAACGCCGTCAACGATCTCGGCGGCCAGCCGCTCGATCCCGGGGCGCATCCGGCTCGCGGCGCTGCGCAGGAAACGGGGCGAGACAAGCTTGCGGTACTGGGTGTGCCGCGGCGGATCCATCATCAGCATCATTCTGTGGTCGCCAAGATCGGTCACGCCGCTGTCATCGATCATGATGGTCGGCCAGGAGGAGAAAAGCGCGGCGTTACGACCGACAGCCTTGACGTCCTCGTGCCGGGTCACTGCCCAGAAGCCGGGTCCGTTTGGCTCCTCGTGCCAGTGGACAGGGTCGTTATCCCGCAACCATGCGTACTGGTCGGTGGGATGGCCGTGGGCGTAGGAGGACGGCGATATCAGGTCAATGACACCGGTCATGGCGTCACCATACCGGGTTCATGATCCCGGAGATTTTCATGGAAAAGCCGAGCTAAGGACTCTACGTTGCTTGGCGCTCGCGCAGGATGGTGACTCCGTCGCCGTTGAGTTCGGCGCAGTATGGCGCGCGGCCGCTCATGGCCATGATCAGTGCCAGGGTGGTGCCGGACACATGTGGTCCGGCACCGGCGGTGAACGGCCCGTCGGTTGCCGTCAGTCGCAGGCCGCGGGCGCGCTTTTTGGTGAGGACGGGCAGATCAGAGCCCTGGTAGTAGTCGGCCACCGCGGTCAGGGTCGTGACGGGGTAGTCGCGCTTGATGCCGAGCGGCCGGCGGATGTCCTCTCCATGCACGATGGTTTCGCCGAGCATGGCCACGATCGGGACGGGCGGCTTGGTCGTGCTGGTGATCACCCGGCGGAATCGTGCGAGCGTCTCGGCCGGGGTGGCGCCCATCTGTTCGGCCAGCCGCAGATCGACCTGCCGGTCGAAGTCGAAGCGGCATCGGATCACGCCCGCCATCCACCGCACCGGGTTGAGGCTCGCCCCGGCGGTCATGTGCGCGAGCACCTCGCGGACCGTGAACCGATGGCACAGTGACTGGATAGCCCACCGCTGCTCGGTCAGGTCCGCGAGTTCGGCGGCCAGGGCGGCTCGCTCGGCATGGATCAGCGACCAGGTGCCGGTCGCGGGTGGGCGGTCGCTACGCGGTGTCGGCGATGTCATACGGGCGATGCTCCTGTGCGGTAGTCGCAGGTGTCCATTGGTCAGACGGCTGTCCTGGCGCAGAATCGTCGCTCCTGGACCAGTTTTCTTCCAATGGCTGCCCGGTCACCAGCAAGCTCCCCGCGGTAGGGGAAACATGGCAGGTCAGCGTAACCTGGCTGCCATCAGACCTAAGGGGCAATCATGGCGCAGGCTTCCGAAGCGGCAACCGCCGGGACAACGACGTACGACGAGATCACGTCGGCAACACAACTGCGGGACCTCCTCGGCGCGCCTGGACTTCGGGCCGCGACAAAAGAACGGACCAGGCTGCATCCGGTCGACCGCGAATGGCTCGCGGCCTCGCCGTTCTGCGTCATCGCGACCTGTGACTTGGACGGCAACTGCGACGCCTCGCCCAAGGGGGACCCTGCCGGGCACCTCATACACGTACTGGACGACACCACGATCGCGATCGCCGAGCGTCCGGGGAACCGGCGCGCCGACGGATACCTGAACGTGCTGGCCAACCCGCATGTGGGCGTTCTGTCTTTGATCCCCGGGCGGAACGAGACGCTCCGTATCAACGGTCGCGCCCGGCTATTGCGTGACGCGCCATTCTTCGACGATCTAATCGTCAAGGGCCACAGGCCAGTCCTCGTGCTGCTCGTGGAGATCGACCAGATCTTCTTCCACTGCGCCAAGGCCTTCATGCGTTCTCATCTATGGAAGCCTGAATCTTGGCATCCCGATGTGCTGCCTTCTAACGCGACGATGATCAAGTGCGTGCAGGATACCCCTGAGAGCCTTGAGGAACTCGAGCGCTATTACGCACCGGAGAACTACGAGAAGAAGCTCTACCAAGACAACTGATCGCTCCGCGGTGGCTTAGGGCGCTGGTATCGGAGGCTCCGGCGTCGGGTGGTGGCGGGTGGTGCACCAGCCCGTGCAGTACGGGCGGCGTGCCGCTGGCGCCGCGGTGTAGGCGGTTACCTCTCCGGATTCGTCGGCGACGAGGAGGTACCGGCCGGCGAAAACGGGCTGGGCGAACCCGCCGCCGTTGAGCGGCAGGGTGCCCAGGATACGGCCGGTTGCGGCGCTGAGCAGGTAGACGGCGGGTGAGGCGGCGCGGCATGGCGTCCAGGCGGCCACCGCCAGCACGCCGGTGGCGGCGTCCAGTGTGGGCGTGCCGACGACGGCGCATCCTAGGCCTGTGGCCCAGCGAATCGTGCCGGTGGCCGGATTCACTGCCCGGATCGATCCGTCGTAGGCGTGCCCGTTAATGGTGGTGGCGTTACCGGCCACGTAAAGCTGGCCGGCGTGGTCGTTCCAGACTCCTGAGGCCAGGCACATGCCGTGGCCCGTGTGTGCGGGCGCACCGACTCGCACCGACCAGATCGGCCCACGACCCAGCGCGTCGCGTCGCAGTGCGTAGTAGCGGCCGTTTTTGTTGCACGCCCCGACGAGCACGGACGGCACCCCTCGGACAGTGATGTGGAAGAGCGTCGGTGAGCTGCCGAAGTCCAGGTCCGTCGCCTGGCCGAGCTTGAGCTGGAACGCTCCGCTCAGCGCGAGCGTCCTAGCGTTGAGCCGCAGAAACGAGTACGCGTGGTACAGGTGTCTTCCGGTGAACAGCGGGTCTCCGGTGGTCGCCCATACCCAGGACTTGGTCACCGCCTCGCTGCTCCACACGCTCGCCCCGACTTGGCCGGGCGGGTCGGTCCAGAAGCTGTGCTGCAGCCTGCCGGTCTGCTGGCTGAATGACTGGACCCCACCGCGCACGAACGGAGCGTTGCAGCTGGATGACACGCCGTCGTAGACAAGGCCGTTCATTACGGTCGGAGAAGCGTAGTTGAAGTAAGCGCCCACGACCCTTGCGCTTCCCCTGGGCCCGACCAGCGACTTCCACAGCCGCGTGCCGGTGGCCGCGTCCAGTGCGTACAAGTACCGGGCGCCGGGCACATAGACGACCGGCTTTCCCGTCCGCGGGTCAGCGGCCACGGCGGCCGTGCCCACGATCCCGCGCACTCGCAAACAGTGGCCGTTGTTCCCGACCTGCTCATAGTCCAGGGTGCGCTTCCACACGAGGTGGCCGGTCGACTCGCTCAGCGCGTACAGGACACCGGTCTGTGAGCCGATCAGGACCATCCCGTCCGCCACTGTCGGGCTGGCGCTGAAGCCGCCTTGAGGCTGGCGCTTGCCAGTGGGCGGCTGCTCCTGAAACATCCACGCGACCTTGAGGCTCCCGGCGTTGCCAGGGGTAATCGTGGCTGGCGCGGTTGCCGCCGACCAATGGCGCACCCCGTGCAGGTAGGCCGGCCAGTCAAGTCCCGTCGCGACCCAGCGCTGGCGCGCGTGGGCGGCGCCTGCCTGGGCCGAAGGCGGAATCGCGGCGACCAGCGCCAGCATCACCAGGCCGCAGAAAATTGCACCGCCTGCCGCCCCCGTCACAGACCGCTTTCTTGGCGCAGTCGATAGCGGTCTCATAATGTCCCCCGTCAGCACCCTGGACGTCGATGATTTACGCCCGGGGGTGGTACCCCCTTTCCGGGAAATACAATCGACTAATCGCGCCCAGTTACCGCCACGCGAATGGCGCCTGCCGATGCCATCTTTCACCCGATGCGGAATTTCAGGTCGTTAACATGCTTTCCTGATCGGGCTTCTCGTGGCTGAGATCGACAATGCAGAACCGGTTTCCTTCGGGATCTTCCAGCACGATGAAGTCCGGATCCCGCGGGTAGCTGTCCCATTCGACCCGCCGGGCGCCAAGTGATACGAGCCTGGCCGCCTCTGCCTCCTGCTCGCTGGCGTTCGCGGCATGCAGGTCAAAGTGCAGGCGCGGATGAGCCTGCACCGGCGTCTGGCTCAGCTGCAGGGCGATCGCCGTCCCCGATTCGCCGGTGGGCACGAGCACGTTGGCCCACCCGCCGAATCCGTCCGTGCGCAGCGTGTAGCCCAAGGCCGCGGACCAGAATCGAGCCGCTCGTTGCACGTCAGTGACCCCGAGCGCCACAACCCCAAAGTTCAGCACAGGCCGAGCTTAGCCAGAGTCGCTGCGCCGAGAGCCGCGGTCCGTGTTCTGTGGTGGCAGGCTTGCGGTGTGGCTGAAGAACTGCTGCGGGGCGGGTTCGTGACCGAGGTCGTCCGGGTTGGCGACACGGTTCGCCGGCGGCCGGGGAGCAACGCGGGGTTCGTGCATCGGCTGCTGGAATGGCTGGAACAGGCCGGCTGGGACGGCGCGCCGCGATACCGGGGTATGGACGAGCAGTGCCGGGAGATCCTCAGCTTCCTGCCTGGGCATGTGCCGTGGCAGCCAGCCGAGCAGAGACTAGTTCGTTCCGATGACAGCCTGGCTGCGGCCGCCGGACTGCTCCGCCAGTTCCATGACATGACGGCCGGCTCCTCTTTGGCCGGTGGCTGTGAGGTCGTATGCCACAACGACCTGTCGCCCAGGAACACCATCTACCGGGACCGGGCGGGTGTGCTGCTGCCGGTGGCGTTCATCGACTGGGACATCGCCGCGCCCGGCAAGCGGATCCACGACATCGCGCACGCATGCTGGCAGTACGCCGGGCTGGGCCCCCAGATCGAGGACCCTGCGCGGGCCTGCCGCCAGGTCCGGATCGTCTGCGACGCCTACGGGCTGGCCGACCGCGCCGCCCTTGTCGACACGATCTTGTGGTGGCAGGACCGCTGCTGGCGCGGCATCCAGGCGGGCGCGGCCGCTGGCGATCCAGCCATGATGCGGCTGCACGGCTCAGGCGCAACCCAAGAGGTACGCCAGCAGCACGACTGGGTCGCCCGGCACCGCACCGACCTCCAGGCCGCTCTCCGATAGATACGCCCGGCGCGATTCCGCGTGCGCTCAGCGCGCGATCTGGGCCCGTAGCGTCACGGCGGCTGCGACGAGATCTGCGTTGCTGTGAGCCCTCTCGCCGTCGGGCAGGAAAACGCTGTCCTCGAAGCCCACCCGGGTGTGGTGACCCCGGCTGAACGCGTCCTCGACCAGGGGCCAGCTCCACGCGTTCATGCCGTGAGTGAGCCGCGGGCATGCCGACCCGGCCTGGTCCAAGGTTTCGTTGATCTGCTGGGCGACCGTGCGCGGGTCCCCCCTGAGGAAGTACGGCTCGCCGGAATCGAGTTCGATGCTGATGCGCTGGGCCTGCGGGAGAAAGCCGGACCGAATCAAGACGTCGATCTCCTGCGGAGCCCACAGTCCCACATCAATTCCGATGCCGGCATCGACCATGGCGCTCATGACGCGCTCGAAGCCCGCCTCGGAGAGATTGACTGTCGCGCAGTCCACGCCTTCCCACTCACCGATCATGGCGATCCGGTCGTTGAGGTCTGGCACGATCCACGCGCCTGTGGTCAGGCCGACCTCAACAACGTGGCCGGCGTCTTCCGCGACCTCGCGAACACGACGGCAGGTCAGGTTGACGACGGCGGGATCGAGGGTCTCAGCGCCAGCGTGATCCCGCACATGGAGGTGGACACCGTCAGCGCCAGCGTCGAAGCACGCGCTCAGATCGCTGATCAGTTCATCAAGCAATACCGGCATCCGCGGATGGACGTCTTTGCCCCAGGGCCCGTTCGGAGTGACCTGCAGCACGCTTGCCAGCATAGAGCTCGCGTCTGACAACGCTCATCGGCAAGACTGCCAATCGACACTGCGCACCCTTGTCCATGGAGGTCGTAGATGGCCTTTCCGGCCTCGCGCGCCACGATCCGAAGGTATTGCGACAGCGACAAGGCAGCCGTTTACGACGTCTGCGTCCGCACCGCACGCGGAGGACAAGGCGTCGGCGGCCGGTATAGCAACGACGACCTGGTGCCAGACATCGTCGCCGGCCCCTACCTGTTCCTTGAGCCGCGGCACGCGTACGTGCTGGACGACGGCGAGCGCGCCGTCGGCTACATCGTCGGCACAGCAAGCACGCCGGACTTCGTCGCCGCCTACCGGGACCGCTGGCTGCGGCGGCTGCGGGATAGGTATCAGCCACTGTCTGCTCCGCCGGACACCGAGGAAGGGCAGCGGCTCGACGCCCTGTTCCATCCGGAGCGCTTGCTTCGGCCCGAACTGGCGCCGCATCCGGCGCACCTGCACATCAACCTGCTCGCCGGGTACCGGCGGATGGGCTATGGCCGGGAGCTGATGGGCACATTCCTGGCCTCCGTAGCGGCCGCCGGCGCACCCTCCTGCCACCTGTCCGCCCGCCGGGAAAACGTCGACGCGAGGCGCTTCTACGAGAGCCTCGGCTGGCGGCCGATCGAGGTAAGCGATCCGGGTCATGGCATCTATCTGGTGCGGCCCACCAGCTAGCACCGGGAGTCCACAATGGACAGCCATGGACGACATTGTGGTCAAGGTGCTCAGCGAACTGGTGCCCGGCGGGGTGCGGCGCGGCGACCTGCAGCGCGGAGACCGCGCGCTGCGCTGGGTGGAAGCTGGCGCTGGCGGCCCGGCTGTGGTGTTCGACGCTGGCTTGGCAGAGCCGGGCACGCTGGCCTGGGCGGGTGTTCTGCCCGGTGTGGCTGAGCACACGCGCGTGATCGCCTACGACCGGGCCGGCGTCGGTGCCAGTGATCCAGTCTCGCCGCTGACGGTCGAGGGCGAGGTCGCCGACCTGGCCGCGCTGCTGAGCCAGGCAGGGCAGGGCCGCTGCGTGCTGGTAGGGCATAGCTGGGGCGGCCTGCTAGCGCAACTGCTCGCGTTCAGCCACCCGGACCTGGTCGCGGGTCTTGTTCTCGTCGACCCGGCGCATGAGGAAACCGCTGCCGCCATGCCGTGGCCAATGCGGGCCGCCCTGTCGGCCCCTGGCCATATCGCCCTGCTGGTGCACTCGCTCGGCCTGGGCGGGCGCATCGTCCGCGGCTCGTTCCGGCCGTTCGCCCGGCGCCTCACCAGCGACCCGCAGCTGCAGGCCTTGATTCTCGACGCCTATACGGCCAGTTTCAGCAAGCGAACACAGGTCAAGATGCTCCGCGACGAGGACCGGCTCTTCACCACGGCGATCCCGCACATCCGTCATATCCGCGCGACCTCGGCCCTGCCAGGTGTGCCTATCGTCGTCTTGAGCGCGACTAAAGGCTTGCCGAAAGGCATCAGGGGCCGGTGGACTAACCTGCAGGCGGAGGTCACCCAAACCGCTGGCGGCCAGCACCTCATTGGCGAAGGCAGCGGGCACGCAATCCACCAGGAACGGCCGCAATTGGTGACAACCACAGTCATCGACGTCCTCGAACAGATCCGGCAGCCCTGAGGTAGCCTCTTGCCCTTTTGGCGCCGTTATCGCAAGCTTCCTCATACTGGTTATGCGCCCGAATGCGCCCGACTGGTTTGGGGGACTCATGAGATCACCGGTCGGCGGCTGCGGCCGTCTGCTTCGGAGTCGTCGGCTCGCTCCATGGTTGGTGGCGGTCACCGCAACGGGCCTGCTCGCCGGAGGGCTGCTGGCGCCGGCGGCCGCGTTCGCCTCGAACAGTGAAAGCTGGACCGGCGGTGGTGACGGGCATAGCTGGACAGACAGCAGCAACTGGAGCGGCGGCGTGCCGCAGAACGGCGACAGCGTCACGATCGCACCGACCGCGTCACAGACCGCGCCCAGCGTCACCGGCATGCCAGGCGGCATCAGCCTGCACGATCTCACGATGATGAACGCGTCGTTGTCTGGCGGCGCAGTCACCGTGAACGGCGCCTTCTCATGGAGCGTCTCGCAGGGCCAGAACACGCTCGACGCGCCGCTGACCGCTGATGGCCCGGCGACCATCAGCGGCGCCGGCAAGAAGATCACGTTTGCCAAGATGAGGTTCGACGGAGATACCGACGTGTCTGGCGCCGGCCTGCTGGAGACCGAGTTCGGTGGCGCCGCGATCACGAACACGGGCACGTTCAAGCTCGAGCCTGGCTCGTCCGTCGAGGCCAATGCCTGCTGCTTCAATCCGAACAAGTTCGTCAACACCGGCATTCTGTCTATGCCGGCCTCGGCCGGCGGGGCGGCCACCCTGGGCTTCATGGGACTGAGCATCGGCGGAGTCGTGTCAGTCGGCGTTGGCAGCACCCTCGATGTGATCGCCGGGCCAGCCACGTTCAGCCCGGGGATCGCCGTCCATGGCGGCGGCACGCTGGCGTTCGACATGGGCGAGGCCGTGACGCTTGCCGCGGGAGTAGTCATCGGCAATGGCACGACCGTGCAGCTGACCGGGAACGCCGACTTCACCGGCACCGGCGGGTTCGCCGGAACAGGCAAATTCTTGTGGACCGGCGGCCATGTCGAGGGCAACCTTAACGTCGGCCGGTCCATCACCACCACGATCAGCGGCGCCGCCACCAAGGATGCGTTCTCGCCCAACGGCAAGCCGATCACCGTGACCTTGCGTGGCAACACAACCGTCAGCGGGACCGGACCGGTGGATCTGGGCACCGCCGCGAGCCTCGATAACGAGGGGTCGCTGACCGCGAAGCCCGGCACGACGTTCGAGGCCGGAATCTGCTGTGCCAATCCTGACCGCTTCACCAATGGCGGCACTGTGACCGTGGCCGCGAGCAAAGCGCAACCCGCGACCATCAAGCTGCTGGCTTTCTTCAATCGCGGCACCGTAAAGCTCGCCAGCGGCAAGCTCGTGGTCCAGGTGCTCAGCTACACGCAGAAGTCGGGCGTCACCAACCTCGCGGGCGGGTCACTCAGCTCCGCGATGCCAGTCCTCATCAACGGCGGCACCTTGACTGGGCACGGCATCGTCGGCGCCGCCGTCGTCAATAGCGGGACCGTCCAGCCGAGCACCACCGGCGGTGTCCTTTCGGTGAACGGCTCGTATCGGCAGACCAAGTCAAGCACGTTCGCGACGGTGCTGGCCGGCACCAGGCCAGGGCACAGCTTCGGTCAGCTAGTCGTCAACGGCCCGGCCAGGCTGGCCGGCACCATCAGGGTCACGACCAGCCACTTCACGCCGCAGAAAAAGCAGTCGTTCCAGGTGATGCGCTACCGCTCGCATAGCGGCTCATTCAGCGCCAGGTCAGGCCGCCCAAGCTACTCGATCAGCTACTCGGGATCGGTCCACATCAGGTACTAGTTGTGATCGACTGGCATAGTGAACCAGCTCATCACTGGCGCCCTGCTCGCGATGGGCGGAGCGGTTGCGAGCCAGGCTGCCGGCATCCTGACTGTGGTCAACTCTGCTCGCCGACGCCGACATGACGCCGCGGCCAGGCGGGTGGCCGAACGAGAAGCCAGGCGCCGGCAGCTCTACGAAGAACTGCTGAGGACCATCAACGACGCGCTACTGCACTGTGCCGAGCTTTCCGCGGCCGGTAGCCGTCCTGATCCGCCGGATTCTGCGCTCGGTGGCGTGGCGGACGGCTTGCCTGACCGATTTGACCCGCTGCGGACGGTCGCGGTAGCCGTAATGATCGATGGGAGCGTTCGCGCCAGCCAGATAGCCAGCACCATCACTACCGCCCTTCGTGAGCTCACCCAAGCATGGAAGACCATGGCCACTATGTCGGATGCCGAGGGTCTGGACATGATGGCGTCGCGCCTCTCGGCCTTCACCGTGCTGCTGGGCAAGGCCGAGAAAGAACTCGTCGGCGCGGCGCGCGCCGACTTTGGCGTACCTGATTGAGCCTTTGGGCTGATGTATTCCGGTCCCGGATAGTGCATCGTAAAGATGATCAGCGAATCAGGAGGGCACATGACCACGGACGCCGGCGCCGCATCCCAGACCACCGCCCGCTGGGCCGACTTGCCGCAGCTGCCCGTGCTCGAGCCCGAGTATCAGGTAGACCCGCACCGCTTTTATCGCCAGGCCAGGGAGCAGGGCCCGCTAGCTTTCGGGTTGGTCGGCCCAGCGGCGTTGTCTTACGACGCGGTGCGTACCGTTCTGCGGGACCGCCGGTTCGGCAGCACGAAAGCTTTGAATCTGGAGGTTTCTGGGATTACCTCAGGTCCTTTGTGGGACCAGGCCGTCAGAAGCATCCTCAGCCTCGACGGCGAGGAGCATCACCGGCTGCGTCGGCTCGTCTCCAAGGCGTTCACACCGACCAGCGCGGCGAGGCTGCGCGCCACCATGGCGGAGGTCATCAACGAGCTGATCGAGCCGTTCAGCGTCGTAGGCCGTTGCGACATCGTCGCCGACATAGCGCGCCCATACCCAATCCCGATTGTCTGCGAGCTGCTCGGCGCTCCCCGCCGGGACTGGCGGCTGTTCTCCGCGTGGACCGACGACATCTTCAAGATCTTCGGCCCGAACGTGGTCAGCGATGAGCCCGATATCGTGCGCGCGACGGGCGAGCTTCGCGGCTACGTAGCCGAGATGGTCGCTCGCCGAAGGGAGACGCTGACCGACGACCTCATCTCCAATCTGATCCGTGCCGAAGAAGACGGCGACCGGCTGACGCACGACGAGCTCCTCATGCTTGTCTCGGCGGTGCTGACCGCCGGCACCGACACGACCCGCAACCAGCTCGCCGCCGCGGTCCAGGTCTTCTGTGAGCACCCGGACCAGTGGGCCCTGCTCAGCGCGCGGCCTGAACTGGCGCCCCAGGCCGTCGAGGAAGTCATGCGCCACACGCCGATCATCCTGGGCGCGCCCCGCATCGCAGCAGAGGACGTCGATCTGGCGGGCGTGACGATCCCAGCCGGGACGCTGGTCATGGCCATCACCGCCTCGGCGAACCGCGATCCCGCCGTGTACCCCGATCCCGACCGGTTCGACATCACTCGTGAACACCTTGACCCGATGCTCACGTTCGGCGGCGGCATCCACTACTGCCTGGGTGTGCACCTGGCGAAGGCCGAGCTGGCTGTCGCTCTGACGGTTTTGGCCAAGCGGATGCCGAAAATCCGCCGCACCGGGCCCGCACCCTGGAAGCCACTCTTCGGTGTGAGCGGGCCTATCACATTGCCCGTGGAATTCGAACCCGGACATTGAAATTCGGCCGACAGATCGACCCCGCAAGAATCG
>Ga0126371_10005072_pt1 | contig 11678 bp, 6 predicted proteins | sample PanSoiMetaPlot_4_FD_110145 | JGI IMG/M metagenome (GOLD analysis project Ga0126371, IMG submission 110145) | Tropical forest soil microbial communities from Panama - MetaG Plot_4 | ecosystem: Environmental > Terrestrial > Soil > Tropical forest > Bulk soil | place: Panama | collected 2016-02-17
CGAAGAGGAACTGGACGAGGAACTGCGCGCGCACTTGAGCATGGCCGCCCAAACTCGCATGGAGCGCGGCGCAGACCGCCAAGAGGCGGAACGCGCAGCGCGGCGGGAGTTTGGAAACGTGGGTTTGGTGAAAGAAGTGACCCGCGACGCGTGGGGACGGAGATGGCTCGGAGACTTACTCGACGACGCGCGGTACGGCTTGCGGATGCTCAGGAAGAATCCGGGATTTACCGCGGTGGCCGTTTTGACTCTGGCGCTCGGGATTGGCTCCAACACGGCAGTCTTCTCTTTAATTGATGCTTTGCTGCTGCGCAGCCTGGCTGTTCCCTCGCCTCGGGAGCTCGTGCACATCTCCTTTGGCCCCCCCGGGACGAAAGGACCTCTCCCCGGCCCGATGTTCGACCGCCTCCGCGAGCGGCAAAGCGCGTTCACTGACCTCTTTGCCTGGACTAATGCCCCAATGGTTCTGACGGAGAGAGGTTCTGCAAGTCCCATTACCGGAGCATACGCAACTGGCTCAGCCTTCCCCACTTTGAAGCTCAAGCCGCGCCTTGGGCGCTTGCTGAATTGGCAGGACGATGAGCCGGGCGGCAGCGCAAACGGAATTGCGGCCGTGATCAGCGAAGCCTTCTGGATTGAACATTTTGGCGGAGACCCCGGCGTGCTCGGGCAACCTATTACCGTTGACGGAGGAACGGCAACCATCGTGGGCGTCGTGCCACGGTCGTTCAACGGCATTACCGTGGATTATGCCCCTCAAGTGGTGCTGCCTTTCGCCTTTGATGTAGCGCTCCACGGAAAATCTTCGTGGTTTCACGCCATGGGGCGCCTCAAACCCGGCGTCGGCCTTGGGCAAGCCAAAGCGAACCTCTCGACCATTGCCGGCGACGTAGTGAAGGAATCGCTCCCGTCGAATTATCAGGGCGTGGACTATTTGCGCAACGGAATACTGTCCCTTGCCCCAGGCCGTTCCGGCAACTCTCCCTTGGGAGAAACATACGGCCGGGAACTCTGGACGCTCGAGGCACTGGTCGGGTTGCTGATGATCATTTGTTGCGCCAATTTGGCGACCCTCGAGCTGTCACGCACGCTGAACCGACAACACGAACTTGTTGTACGAAGCGCGCTCGGTGCCGGGCGAGGGCGGTTGGTGCGACAGCTGGTTGCCGAGAGCGCCATCCTCGCCTTTGCCGGTGCCGCAGCCGGCATCGTGCTGTCGCAGTGGATGAGCACGCTGCTCGTCCGTTATATCGAGCAGTCGGACTTTCCCGTGTTCCTCGATTTGCGCCCCAATGCGGCCAGTTTTGCCGCAACCATCGCTCTTGCCACGCTCACCGTGATTCTTACGGGAGCCTTGCCAGCACTCCACCTGACGCACGTGCACACGGAGGAGATGTTGCGTTCTGGAGCACAGCGAAGCGTTGCTCGCAAAAGGCATCCCCTTACGGCAGGCCTTCTGCCCGGTCAGGTCGCACTTTCGCTCTTGCTCGCATCGCTTGCGCTGCTTTTCGCAGTCAGCAGGGGAAAGCTTCTCCACGTGGACCCCGGCTTTCGGGTCAAGGATATAACCCTATTCGGCGTCGATTTCGGGCGTCGTCCCGAAAAAGGCGAAGCGCGGCTCGACTTGTATCGCAGGATGCTTGAGGCCCTCCGCCAAGCCCCTGGAGTAGAAGCTGCCAGCATGATTGCGGTTCGTCCCCTGGGAGAGGGCGGGATGGATGAAAGCGCCGGCCCGGTTGAAGGTAACGGGCCAGTGACCGAGCATCTGTTCGAGAATGTCGTGGGACCGGAGTACTTTGCAACGGCAGGGACAAAGGTTCTTGCGGGCCGCGAATTCTCGCAGTTCGACCGCTTCGGCCAAACTCCGGTATGCATCTTGAACCAGGCCGCGGCGAGCTTTTTCTTCCCGCGGCAGAACGCTGTCGGCAAACACGTTCGTCCTAGCGGGCCCGCGGCGCGAGATACTTGCGAAGTCATTGCTGTTGTGGCCGACGCCAAATATCTATCTCTTCGAGAGCCAGCGTCCCCAACGATTTACTACCCCTACGAGCAACTTCCGAATTTTAATTGGATAGGATTCATAACCCGCAGCCCGGATACCTCGGCCGCGGTCGCTGCGTTCAAAAATGGATTGCGCCGCGTTGCTCCGGAGACGCCACTGTTGCCACCCATCACCATGCAGCGTCAGTTGGAAGATTCGATCGGTAAAGAGCGGATGACCGCGGCATTGTCGCTGTTCTTCGGAGGCTTGGCTTTGTTGCTGACTTCGATAGGGCTTTACGGATTGCAAAGCCACCGTGTCGTGCAGCGCACCGCGGAGATTGGGCTGCGCATCGCTCTGGGGGCGCAGCAGAAAGATATGCTCTGGTTCATTCTGCGCGAAGCCGCCGCGGTTTTCGCCATCGGCGTGCCCATCGGGCTAGCTCTAGCCTTTGCGGCGTCGCGTTTCATTGGCGCCCAGCTATACGAGATCTCGCCACACGATCCGCGCATTTACTTTGCCGCCGTCATGACCTTGCTCGGCGCGGGATTCCTCGCTTCGTCGATCCCCGCGCGGCGGGCGACGAATGTCGATCCGATGGTGGCCCTGAGATACGAGTGAAGAGGAACGCAACAAAGACAGAAAGGAAGAGCGAGTGCTCTTGGTGAGGTGACTGAATGAGGTTCTGGTTTTGGCGGCGAGCAACACGTGAAGCAGAACTGGACGAGGAAGTGCGTACCCATTTAGACATGGCCACGCAAGCGCGCGTGGAGCGTGGCGCAAACGAGAACGAGGCGCGCCGCGCGGCGCGGAGAGAGTTTGGGAACGTCGATTTGACGAAAGGCGTGACCCGCGACGTATGGGGACGGAGGTGGCTGGAAGACTTGGTTGAGGACCTGCGGTATGGGCTGCGCATGCTCGGCAAGAATCCGGGATTTGCCTTTACCGCTATTTTGACTCTGGCACTGGGCATTGGAGCGAACACCGCCATCTTCAGCGTGGTCAACACGGTCCTGCTGCGGCCCCTTGCTTATAAAGAGGCGGACCGCCTGGTGACGGTCTCGAGCAACAACCGCGCGCGAGGCTTCGACAAAGACCAGGTATCGCCTCTCGACTTTGCCGATTGGCGGTCACAAAACCACGTTTTTGAAGCCATGGCGGCATCCACTGACACGCAATACACGCTGACCGGGGAGGGCGAACCTCGGCTGATCACCGCCTATTCTTTCTCCGCGGACTACTTTCACGTGCTTGGCACCGCTCCGCTGTTGGGCCGCACTTTCCTCCCCGAGGAAGAAGAACCGGGAAAGAACCATGTGGCTGTGTTGAGCTACTCGTTGTGGCAAAAACGCTTCGGCGGAGACCGGGACTTGGTAGGAAGGGATATCCTCCTCGACGGAGCGCCTTACACGGTCGTCGGGATCATGCCGCCCGCGTTTCAGTATCCGAGCCGCACAGAGCTTTGGACGCCGCTCACGGTGAGCCCGGGCGCCAGAGAAGACCGCGCGTACCGCTATTTGCGCGTGATGGCGCGCCTAAAACCCGGCGTGACCATTCGGCAGGCCCAGATGGAGATGAACACGATTGCCCGGCGCCTGGCGCGCGAGTACCCGAAAACGAATAAAGACGAAGACGCGACCACCCTTGTCGGCCTGCGGGAGACGATTTGCGGGGACGTACGCCCGGCTTTGCTGGTACTTCTGTCGGCCGTGGGCTTCGTGCTGCTCATTGCTTGCGCAAACGTCGCCAGCTTGCTGTTGGCACGGGCAGCCGGCCGGCAGAAAGAAGTGGCCGTGCGTTCGGCGATCGGGGCCGGCCGGTGGCGGTTGGTGCGCCAATTTCTGACCGAAAGCATGCTGCTCGGGATTTCGGGCGGGGCGCTCGGCTTGGCACTCGCGTCATGGTGCACCAGAGCCCTGCTTAGCATGTTTCCCGCAACGGTGTTCAACATCAGCATTCCCAGCCTCGAGAAGATCCCCATCGATGGCTGGGCGCTGGGCTTTGCCTTGGCCGTTTCTGCGGTGACGAGTGTGGTGTTCGGCTTGGCCCCGGCGCTGCATGCCTCGGCGAACGCGGGCGAGCCGCTGAAGGAGTCGGGGCGAGGTCTGACGGGACGTGCCGAAGGCCGGCGTTTGCGCAGCACGCTGGTTGTCGCGGAAGTGGCGATGACTTTGATCTTGCTTACCGCTGCGGGGCTCACTCTCCAAAGCTTCGTTCATCTGGTGGGCAACAACCTCGGCTTCAACCGGATCATGTTTTGACCATGCGTGTTCTGCCGCCGCACTACAAGTACAGCTCGGACGCGCAACTAATTGCCTTCAGCACGCAAGCCCTGGGCGGCATCCGCTCGCTCCCAGGCGTAGAAGCAGCAGGGACGGTGACCTTTCTTCCCTTGAGCGGATGGTGGGGAGTCCGCGCGGTTTCGCTCGAAGGCCAATCCGTTCCCGAGGATCAGCGGCCCATCGCGCCATGGAGCTCGGTGACGCCGGACTACTTCCGTGCCATGGAGATTCCGCTAATCAAAGGCCGTTTTTTTGAGGAGCGCGACGATGAGCGCGCGGCCCCTGTGACGATTATCAGCGAAAGCCTCGCAAAGGGGCTGGTGGCAAACGGCGAGCCTTTGGGCAAATGGCTGAACGTAGGTGGTTTGAAGAAACCCGCCGAGGTTGTCGGCGTCGTTGGCGACGTGCAACAACTGGGCCCCACGTCGCAAACCATAGCAGAAATCTATCTGCCCTTTTCCCAAGTTACCCCGCCGATTCTTTGCTTTGCAATCCGTACAACCGAAGACCCGTCCAGCATCGCAAAGGCGGCTCAGCAGGCCATCTGGGCCGTAGACGACGGTCAAGCTGTTGGCTTCGTGATGAACATGGGTCAACTCGCGTCAGAGGCAGTGGCTCCTCAGCGCATCCTTATGCTGGTCCTGGGCCTTTTCGGAGGAATGGCTCTGCTCATGGCCGTCATGGGAGTCTACGGAGTAATTGCAAACTCCGTGGCCCAGCGCACCAATGAGATTGGCGTTCGCATGGCCCTGGGCGCACATTCCGGCCAGGTACTAAGGCTGGTGATGAGCCAGGGGCTTCGGCTAGTGCTGTTGGGCGTCGCCCTCGGGCTCGCGGGCATTTTGGGTTTGATGCGCTTCGTCTCAAGTCTTCTTTACGGTGTTCGCCCTACGGACCCGGTTACCATTCTCGGTGCCACTTTCGCGCTGGCCGGTTCGGCGCTATTGGCGTGCTACGTTCCGGCGCGCCACGCTTCGCGGATCGACCCGACCGTGGCCCTGAGATACGAGTGAGAAAAGACCCGAGGGAAAAGACCTGCTCCTGATGAGGTGAACGAATGAAGCTCTGGTTTTGGCGGCGGGAAACACGGGAAGCGGAACTTGACGAGGAAGTGCGCACGCACATGGATATGGCCACACAAACGCGCGTGGAGCGAGGCGCAAACCAGAGAGCGGCGGAACGTTCGGCGCGGCTGGAGTTCGGAAACGTCGAGCTGGTAAAGGAAACCGCGCGCGACCAGTGGGGCCGCCGCTGGGTGGCGGAGCTGGCCCAGGATCTGCGTTTTGGCCTCCGCTCCTTCTTCCGGAATCCAGGCTTCACAGCCGTCGCTGTCCTCACCCTGGCCCTTGGCATTGGCGCGAATACGGCGATCTTTTCCGCGGTTAACTCCGTCCTGCTTCAGCCTCTGCCGTTCCGCGACCCCGACCGCCTGGTGCGAGTGTTCTCTAATCGCGGAACACTGGCGTATTTGCCGGTGAGCGGCGAAGACTATTTTGATTGGGAATCGCAAAACCACTCGTTCGAGGGCGTCAGCCTGTACAGCTCGCCACAAAATTTCAACGCCAGCGGGACCGAAGAGCCCGAAACGGTTTCCGTGGTCAGCGCACAGGCAAATTTCTTTTCGGTGATCGGTGTTGCGCCGAGATTCGGCCGCGAATTTGCCGAGGGAGAAGATCGGCCCGGCAACCATCACGTTGCCCTATTGAGCTTTCGCTTTTGGCAGCGGCATTTCGGAGGCCGACTGGACGCGATCGGAGAAACGGTCAGCCTGAACTTTGAGAAGTACACCGTCGTTGGCATATTGCCGGCGAAGTTCAATTATCCGGAGTCAGTGGACGTCTGGATTCCCGCCCAAATGACGGTTGACTATCTGGGGCGGCGAGGAAATTATTCCTATCGCGTTCTTGCCAGGCTGAAGCCCGGGGTCACTATCGCGCAGGCCCAGGCGGACATGTCCGCAGTGACAAGACATCTTGCAGAAGAGTATCCGGTCACCAACAGCAACCTCGGAGCCCAAATCGTGCCCTTGAAGAAGTTGCTGACGGGAGACTCGCGGCCACAGCTTCTGGTGCTGCTCGGCGCCGTGTCGCTGGTGCTCCTGGTCGCCTGCGCAAATGTCGCAAACCTCTTGCTCGCGCGGGCCACGGTCCGTCAGCGAGAGATCGCTCTGCGCGCGACGCTGGGGGCAACCCGCTGGCGGCTCATACGGCAATTGTTGACAGAAAGCGTCACGCTTTCCTGCGTGGGCGCAGCGCTCGGGCTTGCCGGAGCGTGGTGGCTGGTGGAAATCGCGCAATCGGCAAAGAGCTTGCCCGTGCCTCGGGAAAGCCCGATCCGGATTGATGGCACCGTCCTGTTCTTTACCCTTGGGATCAGCATCTTCGTCGGGATGGTCTTCGGGCTTGCGCCGGCACTTCGAAGCTCGCGCCTGACTTTGAATGAACAGCTGAAAGCGAGCGGGGGAGCTGTCACGGGAGGTCCCGGACGGCGGTTCGCGGTTCGCAACGTCCTCGTTGTTGCCGAAATCGCGACCTCCTTGGCCCTGTTGGCAGGAGCGGGATTGCTGTTGCGCAGTTTCGCCGAAATGCGACGGGCTGACCTCGGCGTGCGAACCCAAAACATCCTAACGTCGGCATTGGTTCTGCCCGAAACCAAGTACAAAACCATCGCCGAGCGAAGAGAGTTTTACGAACGACTGCTCGAGCGCGTTGAACACGTCCCTGGAGTCGAAGCGGCCGCGCTTTCTCAGCAAATCCCCCTGGAGGGAAGCCACGTCGGAACGGCCAAGGCCGAAGGAGACACAGACCCACGCAAAGACGGCCTACCAGTCAATTGGAATTATGTGACTCCGGGCTATTTCCGGGTCTTTGGAATTCGATTTCTTGCCGGCCGGAATTTCACGGCACAAGAAATGGATCGCGCGGCAGACGTGGGCATAAAGGTTTATGACTATTGGGAGTCCGGCGGGACAGTTCTTACGGCGACACAGCCGCAATGGTCGACTTCCGCCATCATCAACCGTGCCATGGCCCAGGCTCTCTGGCCCGGCCAAGACGCGGTCGGAAAAATCTTCCTCAACGCGGTTGTGCAACCGGTGACCGTGGTTGGCGTTGTCGGCAACGAGAAATACGACGGCATTCGCGAACCACCCGCGCCGGAGGTTTATTTTCCCGTGACCGAGGAACTCACGAACAAGTGGTATCCGCCAAATATCGTGGTCGAGACTGGGAGCCTCCCGGTGAGCGTGATTAGCGGCGTCCGAACGGCGGTGCGCCAGCTCGACAGCGAGCTCTCTCTGTTCCGCGTTCGCACCATGCAGCAGGTGATTTCTGACAACATGCAGGACACCACGCTCCAGACGATACTTCTTGGTTCTTTTGCCGTGCTCGGATTGGTGCTCTCAGCAGTCGGCATCTATGGCGTGATGGCCTGCCTGGTCACGCAGCGCACGCATGAAATCGGCCTGCGTGTGGCGCTCGGCGCCCAGCAGCGCGACATCCTGCAACTGGTCCTCGGCCGTGGCTCCCGGCTGGCCTTTTTGGGTGTGTCTTCTGGAGTGGTCTTGGCCCTCGCGTTAACAAGACTGCTCTCGGTCAAATTCTCGGAGGAGATTTCGAAGGAATTATTTGGCGTAACCGCTACCGATCCTTTTACCTTCGTCTGCGTTGCCCTTCTGCTAACACTGGTTGCGTTGGCCGCTTGCTACATTCCCGCGTACCGCGCCATGCGCGTGGATCCCCTGACCGCCCTCAGATACGAGTGAGGCAAGACGGGGGCAATCCGCCTCGATTACCGCTTATCTTACTGAGCCGTAAGGTGCTACGGTCAACATAACCGCAGGGGCAGATTCCTGTCTAATGATTCGAATGCAGCCGAGCGTTGAGAACACCCAGGCCATCGCGCAGAGCGACGTCGTCGCCGTGGAGCGCACGCTGGCGGGCGATCGGGATGCCTTTCGGGTTCTCGTCGAGCGGCACAGCCACAATGTTTTCCGCCTGGCGTATCGCATGACTGGGAATCGTCAGGATGCCGAAGAGGTGGTTCAGGAGGCTTTCTTGCGCGCGTACCAAAAGCTCGGACAGTTTGCCGCGCGAGCAAATTTTGGGACCTGGGTTTATCGCATCGCCGCGAATTATGCCATCGACCGCATGCGGCAGCGCAAAAAAGAAGAAGCGCGAAAAGTCGAGCCCGCTCGATCTGAACAAGGAACCGAAAACGATCCTGTGTCGCTGGTCCACGATGCGGCGCCGACGCCAGAGCGCTTGGCTCACAACGTCGAGCTCCGAAAACACATGGAGATCGCCCTGGCCGCGCTCTCTCATTCCGAAAGGACCGCCTTTGTGATGCGGCATTGGGAAGGCTGTGCCATCGAGGAGATTGCGGCAGTCCTGAAATCGAGCTCCGGCGCAGCGAAGAACACCGTTTTTCGCGCGGTGCAGAAATTACGCCTGGCTTTGCAGCCCTTTGTGCGGCGAGGAACAGAGGCCAGAGCGATGGGAACGGAATCATGAAACACATGACCGAAGAAGACTTGATTGCCTACCGCGAAGGAGTGGCCAACGAGCGGGCCGGAATTGCGGGGCACCTGGCAGTCTGCGAAGAGTGCCGCGCAGAACTGGAACGAATCGAAGCTGTGCTCGCGGCACTCGATACGTTGCCGGTGCCGGACCCCGGTGATGACTACGGACGACGCGTATGGCAGCAGATCGCCCCGCGCTTGCCCGAAAAACCTAAGCGGTGGTGGCGGCCTTGGTTCGAAGCGAAGAGGCTGGGGGCATTGGGAGCCGTAGCCGCGATGCTGGTCATGGCTTTCCTGGCAGGTCGAATTACAAAACGCGACCGCACAAGCACTACTGATGTTGTTGGCAATCGAGAGCAAATCCGCGAACGCGTCCTGGTGGTGGCCGTGGGCGAGCACCTGGGCCGCTCGGAGATGATGCTTGTCGAGCTTTCAAATGCCGCGCCTCGCGATCCTGCGCAAAAACAGGTGAATATCTCCGCTGAGCAGCGCCGTGCGGAAGACCTGCTCGACGAAAACCGGCTGTATCGCCAAACCGCCATGCAGGAAGGCGACACCGCGCTCGCCAATATGCTGGACGAGTTGGAACGCGTGCTTCTAGATGTGGCACATAGTCCCGAAGAAGTCACGCCCGCGCAACTGGAAAAGATTCGCCAAAAGATTGAGGCACAGGGAATTCTGTTCAAAGTTCGGGTGGTTGGCAGGGAGCTCCAGGAACGGCAGAAAGCGACAACGCCCGCTCCCGCGCAGCACAACAGCTCACGAGAGAGCGAAAGGAACAAAGCATGACCCTTCGGAACGCAGTGTGTCGAACGAGCACCGTGTGGATGGCAGTGGCGGCGCTGTTGCTGTCGCCCGCACGCACCCGCGCGGCACAGCTCGCCACAGCCAGCTTATCTGCCCAGGATTTCCTCCAGGACCCGGAAGGTGCCCAGGACAAAGAACAGGAGCGGCGAGATCGCGAGCAAGAGGCTAGAGACAGAGAGCAGGAAAAACGCGATCGGGAACAGGAGGCCCGCGACCGCGCGCAGGAAAAGCTCGACCGGCTGGAAGAGCTGTACGAGGAGGGCCGAGAAGCACTCGATGACGACCGCTACGACAAAGCGGAGGCGAAATTCGATCAGCTCGTCCGGCTGAACGGGCCGCAGACCGACGCGGCGCTTTACTGGAAGGCGTATGCGGCCAACAGGCTCGGAAAGCGTGATTTGGCCTTGGCCACACTCGCGGACATGAAAAAACGGTTCACGCAAAGCCGCTGGCTAAGGGACGCCAACGTCCTCGAACTGGAAGTCAAGCAATTAAGCGGGCAGCAGGTCAAGCCCGGAGACCAGGGCGACGAAGAACTGAAGATGCTCGCAATCCAGGGACTCATGAACAGCGACGCGGAGCGCGCCATGCCGCTGCTCGAGAAGGTCATTAATGGTGCAGGTACGCCTCGCGAAAAGTCGCGCGCGCTGTTCGTACTGGCGCAAAGCGGCTCGGCGCAGGGCCGGGAGATCATCGCACGAATCGCCAAGGGTCAAAGCAATCCGGAACTACAGCGCGAGGCGATCAAATACCTCGGGATTTTCGGCGGAGCGCAGTCCCGGCAAATCATGGCGGAAGTGTATGCAACGAATCCCGACTCTTCCGTGAAGCGCGCCATCTTGCGCGCTTACATGCTGGGGGGCGATCGTGAACACCTGTTTGCCGCCGCCAAAAACGAAAAGGATGAATCGCTTCGCCGCGAAGCGATTCGCCAGCTTGGCCTGGTTCACGGAGTAAGCGAACTCGAGCAGCTCTATCAGGCAGAAACTTCCACGGACCTTCGTCGCGAAATTTTGCAGGCGTTTTTTCTTGCGGGCGACTCTGGAAAACTCGTCCAGGCAGCGCAATCGGAAAAGGATCCTGAGCTGCGGCGGGCGGCCATTCGGGACCTGGGCCTTATCCACGCCGATGAGTCGTCCAACGCTCTCAAGACCATTTACGCCCGCGAGACCGACCGCAGTCTGAAGGAAGAAGTGCTGCAGGCCTTTTTCCTGCAAGGGAACGCCGCGGCCCTGGTGGCCATTGCCCGCAGCGAAAAGGACCCGGAGCTCAAGAGAACGGCGGTCTCCAAGCTTTCGTTGATGCATTCCAAGGAAGCAACCGATTATTTGATGGAACTTTTGCAGAAGTGAGGTGGCAGATGCAGGCGAAGGATATTTTATCAATTGCTCGCAGAATTCTCGGCCTGGCGATGATTCTCATGGGGATCTTTGGCACCGTGGCACAGCTCGCTAAGGGCTACACGCTTCGGACCCATTCTTTCGACGGCGTGGCCTACGCCGCAACTCCCCAGGCAGGAACCGAGATGCCGCGCATCGAGAGTGCCCGCGCCGAAACGCGCGCCGTCACGGGAACTTTGGAAGCCACCTTCCAAAGCATCCTCGCCCAGGCGGAGAAGCCGGAATGGGTTGGCTACAGCGTCGATGAGATTTCCGGCGAGAGAAATGTGTGCTGTGGCAATTGGAATGACGGAGAAGGCTGTGGAACCTGCCGGCTGGAAAAGGATCATGACTCGACTGGCGGCACAACCCACGTCGACGGCAGCATCAAGTTGGAAGGCGCGCGGCGGCTCGTTGTGCTCCTTCGGTTGGAAGCCCAGCGAGTCTCGCGCATTCGCGTCGCGTCGGAAGATTGCACGCTGGATGCGGGAGGACTCCCGTTTCTTTGGCTGACCGGTGTGAAGCCCGCGGAAAGTGTCGCGCTGCTCGCGACTTATGTGCAAGGAGCGGAATTCGACCGGCACGAGCATCACAGTATTGGCAGCGGCGCGCTGACGGCGATTGCCTTGCACGCCGACGCCTCCGCAGACCGCGCGATGGAGTCTTTTGTTTTGCCGGAGCAGCGGGAAGAGTTGCGCAAGCAAGCCGCG
>Ga0126371_10005073_pt1 | contig 11678 bp, 10 predicted proteins | sample PanSoiMetaPlot_4_FD_110145 | JGI IMG/M metagenome (GOLD analysis project Ga0126371, IMG submission 110145) | Tropical forest soil microbial communities from Panama - MetaG Plot_4 | ecosystem: Environmental > Terrestrial > Soil > Tropical forest > Bulk soil | place: Panama | collected 2016-02-17
CAGCCATGGCAAGCTCTTCGTGATTCTGCCGTTCGCGGTGGCTAACTATAGGCAGCTCAGACATGCGGTAATACTACCGGATGCGGGAGGAGTGGGAACCAACATTCATTCTAGAACCCTTCCAATTCTTACTCTGCCGTGATCATGAAGCCTGAAGTTGTAGAAAAATGTCGAGCTTGGCCCGACTCACATGGAGTCCGAAGCAACATCTGCAAGAACGCCGGGCCCAGGCCCCCCGGCAAGTTGTGGAGGCGCTGCTCTGCGGCAAAGGCCACCGCACGTCAGCCGAGCGTAAGCAGCGGCCCTGCGTGAGAAGTAGCACTTCTGTCGCCAAATTAAGCTTCAAGTTCAATTTGGCTCATAGATACGAAGTTCCGAGACAGGTCGGACTATGGAAAGCCCGAATAGTGCAAAGTCTTGAGCAAACGGTTTCTAGTTGATTCCAGGTTACGCCTTGGCAAGCGCACGGGTTTCGAGCGGGCCGCCGAACTGGATTATTTGCCGGTAAACAAAAGCGGCGCGAAATCCGACAAATTCTGCCGCCAGACCATCCAGGTGTGTGCACCGGGGGTTTCGATATCGGTGAACGGGATGTTCTGCGACTTGAGCCAGGCCTTGAGCTTCCGGTTGGCGTCGATGAGGTCGTCACTGCTACCGCAGGCGAGCCAAAGGGTTTTCAGTTGAGCGGCCTGCTTGGCGTCGAGGGTGGGGAAGGAAGCGGCATAATTCTCGTCCAAGCCGCCGGGACTGAAAGCGCCAATATAGGCGAACTTGTCGAGGTTGTTCAACCCGGTGAGCAGCGATTCGGAGCCGCCCATCGACAATCCGGCGATGGCTCGATCCTCGCGCTTGGTCGAGACCGGATAGGCACTTTCCACCTGCGGGATCACTTCCGTTAGCAGTGCCTTGCGGAAGTTGTCGAAGTTGCGCTGACGAACATCAGCGTCTTGCCAGGCGTCCTTAAGCTTGATCATGTCTGGCGTGCCGTAGCCAAGCGGCATCACGATGATCATTGGCTTGACCTTACCTTGGGCGATCAGGTTGTCGAGGATGAAATTCGCCCGGCCGACGGCAGTCCATCCGTCGGCGGAGTCGCTGTAGCCGTGCAGCAGGTATAGCACGGGGTACTTGGTCTTGGCCTTGGGATCGAAATCGGGCGGAGTGTACACGTAATAGTCTCGCTGATCGCCCACCACCGCCGATTTATAGAAGTGGTGATGGATCACGCCGTGGGGCTCCGCGGCAACTTCCCACACCTGCGGCGTGGTGCCGGGTACGTGCACCATGTTCTGCGGATTAATGAGATTGGGCTTGATGCTGGCGTTGTTCGGGTCCATCAGGAAAACGCCGTCAGCTATGAACTCGTAGCCATAAATTTGCGGCGCAAGCGGACCCACCGTAATGCTCCAAACTCCAGCATCGTTGCGGGTCATGTCGAGCGGCTTGGGCTCGCCTTCGAAGTGCAACTTCACGTCTTTGGCATTCGGCGCGAGAACGCGGAAGGTCACTCGACCGTCGGACTGGATCTCAGGAGATACGACGTTTGGAACGGGTGGTTGTTGTTGGGCGAAGACGAAAGAAGAGAGTAGGAACATTGCAAGAAGAAGTCTCATCGTTTTCCGATAGTAAATCCGTCGCCCAGTGTCGTCGCGACAAAATATCGCCCAACCCGCCGGCCGTAGTGAGGCTTGTCAGCAGAGAGTTTGCCGTGCTTGAGCTTGGTCCACCCGCTGGTGAGATTTTCTGTGATGGTCTTAAAAGGTGGATCCGTACTGGTTGAACTTGTCGGTGGTTTTGCGGTGATGTTGCGGAGCTCGAGGGTGCGTCCGCTGTGAGCCTGCTTGGCTGAGTAAGCGAGCATGAGGATACCGCTGTGGCGTCTGACCCTTTTCGGTTCTGCTTCTTCGATCCGGAAATGCTGGTGGAGTGGGTCGAAGTTTTGCGCGGCAGGCGGAACCTCCTCGGGGATATTGCAGACAATGACCGGGTCGGTCTGCATGTCTTCTGTTTTGCAGGATTTTGCGATGAAAGTGCTTAGTCCTGCAACCAGAAGTTGCGCACCCAGCGATGAGGACGAAGCTTCGCCACAGTGTCTGGGCCAAGCGGACCGACGTGGGAAGCCGCAACATTTCCCGCAACGTGCTTGGGGCTCCGCATCCCGGGAATCACTGTAGAGACTGCTTTCGGCGTCAGGCAGAACCGCAAGGCGAGCGTGGGAAGCTCGTCGAGGGTGATGCCGGCGTCACGGACAATCGCCTGCACGGCGTCCCAGACCCTTTGTTTACGGTTACCGCTGAAGTAGTTGTTGCGAAAATCACCTTCGGGAAACTGTGTTTCAGGCGTCAGCTTGCCAGTCAGCGCTCCTTCGTCGAACGGCACCCGCACGATGACTCCAATACCGTGCTTCTCGCAGTAAGGAAAGAGCTCGTCCTCGGGCGACTGGTCGAAGATGTTGTAGATGACCTGCACGCAGTCGACGAGCCCGGTCTCCAGAGCCTTGAGCACGTTCGCGGGCTGATGGTTCTGGATGGAGATGCCGGCAAAGCGCACTTTTCCCGAGAGCTTCAGCTCCCGTACCGTCTCCTGCCATTCGGGCTCATTAGCCCATTCGTCGATCCAGGTATGGAACTGGTAGACGTCGATCTGTTCCCGTCCGAGAGAGCGCAACGTCTTCTCGAGCGAGGAAAAGACGTGTGCGCGCGGAAATGTGCGGTGTAGAGGTGAATCCGGCGGCACCGCCCAGACATAGTCGCGAGGCGGAACTTTGCTGGCGATAACAACCTCCGGCGATTTGCCGAAGGCCCGGGCAATGAGTTGCTCGGAGTGGCCGTCTCCGTAAACCAGCGCGGTGTCGTAGAAGTTCACACCAGCATCGCGGGCGGCATGCAGCGAACCTAGGGATTCGGAATCATCGGCGCCGACCCACATGGCTTTGCCGATGCCCCACGCGCCATAGCCAATCTCGCTGACGGTCAGTCCTGTTTTGCCGAAGTAGCGGTATTGCATGAGAATATGGTCTAGCAGGGAATGCAACTAAATGTCATTGTAGCCAAGGATCTACACACATCACAGGGGCGGACCACCACAGTTATCCGACGTGAATAGCACCTGCGGATCACAGGATATATTGCCCAAAAGTAGAGTAGTAGCTTGTAGTTTTGTGTAGTTTCGAAAAATAGTTAGAAAAAACTATTGACCCCGCGGGTTTTCCACTTGCAATTTTTTGAAACATCGTGCAATGTAGCATTGCGTAGGAGAAACGCCCGTGTCATCCAGAATCCACAAATCGATGCGTTGGTTGAAGCTGCCAATTGTGGCATGCGACGACCTATGGGCCGTTTTTGGTACAAATCGCTAACCTCCTGGCGATTCAACCTACGCAAATCATAACCAACTAAGTTCGCTGGGTAGTGAAGACTACCGTTTCTTCGACTGTTCATCGACATACGACCGGTAGTCGCTTGTTCTCCCAGCAATAGATTTGTCCAGTGGTGAAGCGGAACGGCTACTTCTTTGGACGAAGCGCCCGCAAAAGGCTGGGGTTCAAATCCCACGCCGTGAGCGATTGTTCCCTGGCTGAGGGCGTAGCGAATCATGAATTGGTTCGCCGGTGGTGAAGCGTGACCCTTACTTCTCGGCTAGGCCGTAAGGCCATAAAGCGCAGGGTTTAGAGTTCCCTGGCGGAAGACGCGGTTGCAGGGCCGGGCACAGCCCCGAATGACAAGACACCTGCGGACAGGCGGTCCGTAGCTCGGCTGTTACCGAAGCCCCGGTAAAAAGGACTTGGAGTTCATGACGGTTAGTTAAGTTTGGCCAGTGCGAGGGACGCGGATCCTTCGCGGAAGTTTCATTCGGGTAAAACTTGGGACCAGCGATCCGCAGTCGCTGGTCTCCTGGCCATGGTCCCTCGTGCAAGAAGCAGCGCGAGAGGCTAATAGCGCCGGTTGTGCGCGAAGCAGTCGTTACTCTCGCCCGCAAGAGTGCAGGGGCCGGAATCCCTGCCGGACACAGCGCACGCTGGTCCGAACCAACAGGAATGCCGTAGTTTCACCGGCGCAATTTTAGTTTGGGAAGGAGCGTTCGCCACTGCGAACACAGAAGGGAGGTGAGACATGGAAGGTTTAGTAGCAGTCTTCATCTGTGTATTGATTGCTGCGATTGGTTACATGCGTCGAGATCGCACGGTGACGTGTACGCAGGTCTCTCTGTGTCTCACTTGCACCAATGCGGTAGTCACTCGCGGAGTGCGCGGTCAGGAGTGGGTCGCCTGTAATTATGGAGGCGCGATGCGCGCGGTGAAGTTCACGGTGTGCGAGTGCACTGGCTACTCACCCCGCGGCGAATCGGGCAAGCTGGTAACCATCGAGGGCTTCGCGCGAGAAAAGCGCGAGGTGTATTCGGAGGTCACGATCTCGTAAACAAGATTCCTCGCCCCCCGACCGCTCAAAACCAAGGCTGTAAGGGCGAGGGGCACCAGAACAACGCTTTCGAAGACCTTCGGCAGCTGTGCCGATTAGAAAGAAATTGCCGTGCCTTTTCAAATGAAAAGCGGTACGCCGATCGGCTCGGAGTCGCAGTGCGTAACGTGTAAGTTCTCGATGCTATTGCAGGGTTTTCGCGAAAGCGAAGAGCTCACATACTGCGATTTTCTGAGCAAGCCTATCCTGGTCTCTTTTCAGGTCCGGGAGTGCTCACGGTATGTACACCAGAGCCGTCCGACTTGGGAGCAAATGGAGGAGCTCGCTCTGCAAATTCGTCCTACGCCGACGCTGAAGCCGGCTGGGTTTTGTATTGACCAGGATTCCCAGAGCGAAGCGGCGGTGCCGGAAACTGCCGAGACTCGCCGATTCTTCGATCCTGGTGACCGGCTGCCCGCGAGCTGATTACCACAGCTGAACACGGTGACGAGTCATCTGATATCCCTCAATGTCAGAGTTGATGCTTCGGGTGCCTAAGGACAGATTCACCTATTTTTCATCTGCGGTTTATCGGGGCGTGAACTGAATCGCACAAGATTATGTGCAGGCACGTTTCTATCCGGAACGGTCAGAGCGCATGTCGATTCGCGAAGCGGTGCTGGCGAGCCCGCCGGGATTTCGATCTAAGACCAAGCTGCAGCTCGACGGCTTGCCTTTCGCTCCCGGTGACGTGACAGCCGGTAGCGAAGACGAATTGCAAGCCGTGGTTGTCGGCAACGCCTCCTCCTGCGATCTTCCGATTACCATCCGCGAATCCCGATATTTCAAAAACATTGCCCGCCGCAGTTCCAGTGGTGAAGCCTCCCGCAGCACCTATCTTGACCTTCAGGATTTTCTCGAAGAACACGAAAGCGTTTGGGAGAACAGTTGGGTGCGTTTTTCCGAGCACAGGCTGAGTTCGCACGCCCTGAATACCTTCCTGGCCGACCTGAAGATTGGCGAGCGCGGACAACTCAAGCGCCGACGCTCCGATTCCGTGAAATTTACTTTCGAGCAGGCAGGAGAGGCATGGCTGCGTGTGCCCGTCAGCTACGCCTTGAAGCTCGCGCTTGCCGACCTTGCAGGCGTGCAGCCACACTTGCCCGAGAGCCTGCGGCTGGAAGCCAAGCGGCTGATGCGACACTTCTCCAACGACAACACCTCGCCGGAAATTACGTCGTTCCGCATCGTGGGGCCGTCGCAGCAGTTGCTGGTGGGAGAAGCCGTAGCGCGTGAGTCGGCTCGCCGCTTCCTTTTTACATCGCTGCTGATGTCATGGGCGAATCTGCGCTTTGGCCTGCTGGAGACGAGACAGCGAGCGCTGGTGTATCACGCTCCCCATCCGCCCGTGCGACAAACCGATCTGTCGTCCACGATTTCTGATTCGTTTTACCGCGAGCTGTTCATGAGTCCTTGTTTGTCGGGGTGGGATGACGGCGAGGCCAAAGCCCACTACATGCACCTGTGTCACCAGGTCCTGAGCCGGAGCCAGTTGAACTCGGTCGCGAAGCTGCGCGAGGCCGGCATCATCTCCAACAATCTGATCGTTCTGCCCAGCCTCTCGAATGTGAGCCTGGCGAACAATGGAATCCACATCACCCAGGGAAGCCGTACGCTTACCAGAGCGATTGCACACCACGGCGATGATTCCGAAGCACAAGCCGAAGAGAAACGCCTCGGCGACCTTGTCATTAAGATCTACGAGCATTTCTTGGCGTTGTTCGTCGGCACGTATTCGGCAGCGCCGTATCGCATCGACTTTGCGGAGTTCCATCCCGAGAAGTTGCTGGCCTTCCTGCCGCACGAGCTCGATTTCACCCATCTGCGCCTGATGTGGCGCGAGTGGAAAGAAAAGGCTCGGATGCGTCTTCTGGGTCGCGTCCTTACCCCGTACGGTCCACAGGGCATTGATCAGTTCCGAGCGAAGATCTTCGCCTTGCGGGGAGATCTGGTCCCCGATTACCGCCTGCTGAATTATCCGGTTGCATGGCTTGCGACGGAACATTCCTCGGCGCTCGACGGCAAGGTGGGCAACGTAGCTCGCCTGGTTGCGGAACTCGACGAGTTGGGCATCGTAGACAAGCGGCTTGCGTTCTATATGCCACTCCGCTTGCGAGAGTTCGGTCGGATGGGCTTCTCGGGCTTTGAGGGACGTTATTACAGCCTGTTCCCGACCTTTCATCGGGACATGGCCCCTGCAGCGGACCTCCAGCAACTACTGCTCATGATGGCATACCGCCTGGCACTTGAAGGGACGGTAACGGACTGCGACATCCCTGACGATCCGACCTCAGAGAGCGAGCGTCGTCAGCCATTCTTTTTTGCGGCGGCGGGTCTGCCGGCGTTTTACGTGCACAAGAATTCGCGGAATGAGCTGTTGAGGCGGATTCTTCGGCATTGTAAGAGGACAAGGTCAAGTTGGCGGCATCCCGATTATCTGCGGGTCTCCATCCGCGACTATCGCGAGGCGCTGCTGAGCTGGATGGAGCAGAACGCAACTGAGACGATCGATGAAGCCCAAGCAAAGTTGAGCCTCGTTGAATTACGTTTTCGCCTGGCGGACGAAACGCTGCAAGCGCACGCCAGAACCGTCAGTGGGCTCATGCAGGACGACGGCGCCGATCCCATGAGGCTTCGCGCTCGCGAGTTTAATCGCCGCGCCGAGCACTACTATCGCGAGACGCTACGGCGCGCCCACCTTCGCGAAGCCTTCGCACAATTGCGTGAGGATGCGCGGGCACTGGAGAACCACAAGGACCCTGAGCTGGGCGCCCTGGTGCGCCATGGTGTGCGGGTCCAGGATCCGGTTCGCTTCCTCGACAGCGTAGCTGAGCGTCTGGTGAACGAGGAGTTGAGCACGCAGGAGGTAGCCACGGTGCTGAACTTGCTCCTGCTGCTGAACCACGCCGACGCTGTAACGACCTAGAGAGTGAGAAGGAAGGAGTTTAAGGACCAGCGGTCCATGGGACGAAACGCAAACTCAAAACACCAATACATCGATCGGGCTACAGGAGCCGTGGCCGATGAGCAGCTGATGGCCAACCGAATCATTCGAACCCTGTACTCACCAAAACTGGAGAATGCGCCGTTGCTGGCCAAGCTGGCTTCTAGCGGCAAGATGTCGCAGGTCCTGGGCTACATCAATTACGACAACGCGTTATCGTCGCGCATGTCGGGCATGCGACGATTCCTGCGGCAATGCGGCGTCGATTCGCGCGAACTGGTGGATGATCCGACAACCCTGAACACGGCACGCAAGGTCTTTGAACGCAAGATCAAGTATTGGCAGTTCCGTCCCATGCCACGCGCCGAACACTGTGTCGTCTGCCCGGCCGATTCGCGCGTAATGGTCGGCTCGCTGCGGGAAACCTCCGGGTTGTTCATCAAGGGAAAGTTCTTTGAGTTCCCCGAATTGCTGGGCGGTGAAGGCTCGCGCTGGACAAGGCGCTTCGCCGACGGCGACTTTGCAGTGTTCCGCCTCACTCCGGAGAAATATCACTACACGCACGTGCCCGTCACCGGTGAGGTCGCGGACTTTTACAGCGTGCAAGGCCGCTACTACTCCTGTAACCCGAATGCCGCCGTTCGCCTGCTGACTCCATACTCAAAGAATCGCCGTGTGGTGACGGTTCTCGACACCGACTGCGAGGGCGGAGAGCAGGTCGGCTGCGTAGCCATGATTGAAGTTGTTGCGCTCATGGTGGGTCAGATTGTGCAACGCTACAGCGAAAACCGGTACGACAATCCGCAGGCTGTCCAGAAGGGCCTGGTTCTGCGACGGGGTGCACCCAAGGCGCTCTTTCGCCCGGGCAGCAGCACGGTGGTATTGCTTTTCGAGCCTGGACACGTGCACTTTGCGACAGACCTGGTGGGCAATCAACGCAAAGAAGGCGTGCGCAGCCGTTACTCGGCGGGATTCGGTATTCCCGTAGTGGAAACCGATGTCAAAGTGCGGTCGCTGCTGGCGCGCGCAGCGCAGGTAGAACAATGATCGACATCGTGTTCGTTACCGCCTTGGGAGCTGTGCTGACGGCCGTACTTGCGTGGGGCGTCAAAACGCTTCCCGCCGAGCGCTGGCAGATGATTGCCGCCGTTCCGCTCAGCAAGAACAGCAACGGCCAGTGGCGCGGGCTGAACCTGACCTTCTACGGTCTTTTCAGTGCTACGGCCAGTACCTTCGGAGCGGCGCTGGGAATCGTTCTCTTGTCCTCGGTGGGGACTCCTTTGCCGGTAAACGCAGGGCTGATCGTGGCAACGATGGCGATCTGTTATCCAGCATCTAGATTGGTGGCTTGGGCAATAGAAGGCAAACGCAACACCTTCACCGTCGCAGGTTCTGCTTTTCTTGGTGCTGTCATCCTGCCGCCCGGCTTATGCCTGATCCAACGCGCCTTACTGCACTGGTTCGACGTGCAGATTTGGATACTGCCGATCTTGGCAGCGCTCGCCATCGTATACGCCTTGTCGGAGGCCATCGGCCGCATGGCGTGTCTCAGCTTCGGATGCTGTTATGGCAAGCCATTGCGCCAGGCGAGTCCAGGTTTAGCGAAACTGTTTGGGCAATTCCCGACGGTGTTTCATGGAAGTACGAAGAAAGCTGCGTACGCCTCCCATTTAGCGGAGGAGCCGTTGATCCCAGTGCAGGCCATTACCGCCATCCTCTTCACATTTGCCGGACTCATCGGCCTCGGGTTCTTCCTGGCTGGGTTTTGGCGGCTGGCCGGCCTCGTTCCGGCGCTTGGCACGTGGGGCTGGCGGGCGGTATCGGAGAATCTTCGCGCGGACTTCCGTGGAGAGCAGCAGATTTCCGCGTATCAAGTCATGGCGCTGATTGCGATGGCCTACACTGCCGGAGCATTTTTCCTAATACCCGGCGAAGGACCATTGCCGAATCTCGCCGTGGGACTGGCACAAGTCGCCTCCGCGAGCGTCATCGTGTCCTTGCAGCTCTTGTGGGTGGTGCTTTTCCTCTACTATGGCCGCAGCCGCGTTACCGGCTCGGTCGTCTCATTCCATGTGGTGAGCGAGCGAGTGTAGAAACAGTCGCCAGTTGCCACCGGTAGCCACTAGTCAGTAGCCAGTTAATCCACCTGGCTTCCTGATTTTGTTTGTATTCCTTTTGGTGGAAACACCAGCCTTCAGGCCGGTGAAAACGAGTCCCCTAGAAAGGTGGGGGCTTTAGCCCTGGATACATACAATTAAGCGCCGCCGAACCTCGACTGGCTCTCACCACGTAAATACAAAGAAGGTAGAGATTTTGGACGAATTCCTCCGTACCTCCATGGTGGAATTCAGTTCTTCTGCAACAGCTCTGCCAACTGACCCAACGTTGCTGCATTCACGTCACTCACCAGAACATACCGCAATCGGTTCTGCGTCCAGGTCTGGAGATTGAAAGACGTACTGCGGTCCGAGAACGATGTTGGCGTGATCGCCAACTGGGGCGTCTCGCGGAAGATGAAGGCGGAAATTATGTGGCGCTGATACCCGAAGATCAATTGCGCGCCCGGCTCCTGATGGAAGTACGTAACTCTCCCACCGGTCAGCGTGAAAGGCGAGCCTTGCAATTCCGGCAAATCGAAGGTGAAGGGAACTCGTCCCTGAAACCAAGGCTTCACCGTGTGCCGATCGGAGGAAACGACTTCGACCGGATTCGCACTGGCAAGATTCGCAACATGCAGGTCGGCAAACTCGCCCAAGGAATTTGGCCGACGGTACTGGCTGACCAAGAAGAACAGCCCTACGGCCAGCAAAACCAGGGCTGCTGCAGCCATAGCCTGGCGCGGCCAATGCACTAAGCGAGGCTGGTAAGGTCCGCTTGCCTTGTTCGCGCCGGTCTGCCGCAAATCCGTCAATAATCGTGAGCGCAGCTCCGCCGGCGCAAGGTAGCGCCGCCCGGTCCGACGTATCGCTCGCTTGGCTTCCGCCAACGCCAGGGTTGCTGTGGCGCACTCCGGGCACTGCGCCGCATGGGCGAGAAACGCTTCACGCTCTTGCGGAGAGAGTTCCGCATCGACGTATGCCTCCAGCCGAGTTTGCCAATCCTGGCAACTCATCGCCGCTTATTCGCTTCCTTGCGCGCCACAAAATCTCTTTCCCCGGCGAGCGCCTCCCGCAGCAGTTTGCGTCCGCGTGCCAGCCGTGACATCACCGTACCAATGGGCACCTGCAAGACCTCTGCGATCTCGGCGTACTTCATCTCTTCCACGTCGCACAGCAAGACGACTTCCCGATAAGCGGGAGGCAGTGCTGCCAGCGCGTCCTGCAACGCTTCGCGCGTGGCCGAGGCGAGCGCCAACATCTCCGGAGTCTCCCAGGTGACGGTGGCACTCACTTCATCCTCTGGATCGAGCGGAACCGTGAGTTTGGCCTGCAGCCCAGTGCGCGACGTCAGAAACGTATTGCGCAAAATGCGAAACATCCAGGCGCGGAAATCGGTCCCCGGAGTAAATGCATCGAAGCCGCGCAGTGCCTTGGCACACGTTTCCTGTACCAGGTCTTCCGCCTCTGCCGTGTCATAAGTGAGCCAGCGGGCGAAGTTGTAAAGGGGATCGAGCAGTGGCAAGGCCAGATTCTCGAATTCCCGCCCCCGGTCGCTCGCTGCCTTCACTCCCCCACCTTGGTTAACCGATGAACGCAGTTTTTATTCCCGTCACCGGCAAATTATTTCATTTTTGCACGCACGGCGATTGCGGGGAATAAAACCCGCGCCAGCCAGTTAGACAGAGTGCAGGCAGGGAGGTGAGCAATGAGCAAATCGACGGAAAACGCGCTTGCTGTCGGGAGCGCGCCCGACGTTATTCGGCACGATCATAATCAGGACGGCATCGATCGCCGTGGATTTCTGAAATGCATGGCGTGGGCCGGAGCAGGAGCATTCTGCGTCATGCAGGGGGGAGTGCTGCGCTCCTACGCGCTTGGTTCGCAGGGCGCCCGTCAAGCCAAAGGCGAGATAAGCTTTGTGCAAATCAGCGATAGTCACATGGGATTCAACAAAGCGGCGAATCCTGATGTTGCAGCAACACTGCAAGCCGCTATCGACAAGATTAACGCGCTGCCGCAGGGGCCGGCATTCCTGCTGCACACCGGTGACATCACTCACCTGTCCAAGCCAGGCGAGTTCGACACCGTGGATCAGATGCTCAGGTCCGTCAAAGTTGGCGATCGCTTCTTTGTTCCCGGCGAGCATGACGTTCTCAACGACGATGGTGCGCAGTATCG
>Ga0126371_10005076_pt1 | contig 11675 bp, 9 predicted proteins | sample PanSoiMetaPlot_4_FD_110145 | JGI IMG/M metagenome (GOLD analysis project Ga0126371, IMG submission 110145) | Tropical forest soil microbial communities from Panama - MetaG Plot_4 | ecosystem: Environmental > Terrestrial > Soil > Tropical forest > Bulk soil | place: Panama | collected 2016-02-17
ATGTGCCTCGATCACCCCGACAAGGTCGAGCGCGCCGCGATCCTCGACATCATCCCGCAGCACCATCTGCTCAACAACATGACGCGCGAGTGGGGAAAATTCTCCTGGCACTGGCTGTTCATGATCCAGCCCTACGACCTGCCGGAGCGGCTGATGGGGGCCGACCCGGATTATTTCATCAGCAGGAAGCTGGCGAAGACGCCGCAGGGCCTCGGCTTCTTCGGCAAGGAGGCGCTCGCCGAGTACATGCGCTGCTTCCGCAATCCGGCGACCATCCACGCCATGTGCGAGGACTACCGCGCGACCTTCGGGGTCGATCTCGACATGGACACGGCGGATTTCGCCGCCGGGCGCAAGATCACCTGCCCGGTGCTGCTGCTATGGGGCAAGACCGGCGGGGTCGGGCGCAATCACCAGGCGGCCGAGATCTGGAAGAGATACGCCGCCGACATCCGCGGCGCCAAGGCGCTGCCTTGCGGGCATTATCTCTCCGAGGAGGCGCCCGAGGAGACCTATCGCGAGCTGCGCGAGTTTTTTGCGGCACCCGGATAGCCGAAGCCGCCCCGCCGCGCTTCCCCACGTCTCGCCGCCGTGTCAAGATCGACCGACCAAAACGGCGTCACGGAGCCGGGACATGGAAGCGACTACGCGTCAACCGCTCGCGGCAGCGCCGCGCCATCCCTGGTACACGATCCTCTACGTCCAGGTCCTGATCGCCATCGCGCTCGGCATTGCGATCGGATATTTCGATCCCGATCTCGGCAAGCAGCTCAAGCCGCTCGGCGACGGCTTCATCGCGCTCATTAAGATGATGATCGCGCCGGTGATCTTCTGCACCATCGTGCACGGCATCGCCTCGATGGGCGACCTGAAGAAGGTCGGCCGGGTCGGCATCAAGACGCTTTTCTACTTCGAGGCGGTGTCGACGCTTGCGTTGGCGATCGGCCTGATCGTCGGCGAGGTGTGGCAGCCGGGCAGTGGGTTCAACATCGACCCGGCGTCGCTCGACCCGAAGGCGGTCGCTTCCTATATCACCCGCGCGAAAGAAGAAGGCATCGTCGCTCACCTGCTGGCGATCATTCCCGACTCCTTCCTCGGCGCCTTGGCACGCGGCGACCTGCTGCAGGTGCTGTTGGTGTCGATCCTCTCCGGCTTTGCCATCTCGTTAATGGGCGAGACGGGCGCCAAGGTCGCCAGCGTGATCGACGTGATGGCCAAGATCTTCTTCGGCATCATCCGCATCGTCGTGCGGGTGGCGCCGATCGGCGCGTTCGGCGCCATGGCATTCACGATCGGCTCGCAGGGAATCGGGGCGTTGTGGAACCTCGCCAATCTGATCCTGACGTTCTACGCAACTTCACTATTGTTCGTGTTCCTCGTGCTCGGAACGATCGCCTATCTTGCCGGCTTCTCGATCTTCCGCTTCATCGGCTACATCAAGGACGAGCTCTTGATCGTGCTCGGCACCAGCTCGTCGGAGACCGTGCTGCCGCACATGATGGCGAAGATGGAGCATCTCGGGGCGTCGAAATCGGTGGTCGGCCTGGTGGTTCCGACCGGCTACAGCTTCAACCTCGACGGCACCAACATCTACATGACGCTGGCGACGCTATTTCTCGCGCAGGCCACCAACACGCCGCTCACCATCAGCCAGGAGCTTGGCATCCTGGTGATCGCCATGATCACCTCGAAGGGGGCGTCCGGCGTCACCGGCGCGGGCTTCGTCACGCTCGCGGCGACGCTCTCGATCGTGCCGGACATCCCGATCCAATCGCTCGCGCTGCTGCTCGGCATCGACAAGTTCATGAGCGAATGCCGCGCGCTGACCAACCTGATCGGCAACGGCGTCGCCTGCGTCGTGATTAGCCGCTGGGAGGGCGAGCTCGATGCCGACGCGCTGCACGAGACCATGGCGCATCCGCTCAAGGTGGGCGAGGAGATGGAGCGCCTGCCGGCGTGACTGGGATCAGTGATCAGGGATCGAACAGGTTCTCTGATCGCTGGTAGATGATCCCTGGTCACTGGATTCGGTAGCACCCCAGCCCACCTTCCGCGCGCGGCGACGTTACGGCGCAGCACCGGACAAGCCGCCGCGCGGTCGCGCCCTCGCCTTCCGGGTACGGTTCTGCTAGGTCACGACCATCGGCCCGGAGCCGGGATGAACCGCGGCCGAAGCCATCGGCCTGCGTGCTGGAGCCCTTGATGTACGCCCGTTTGGCCGCGGCGGTGCGGCGGTTCGACGAGAAGTTCGGCTGGAGCTGGATCGGCGCCTGTCTGAGCGTCGCGCTCATCACGGCGGCCGCGTTCGTGCTCTACCGCAACCTGCGCGGCATCAACGTCCACGAGGTGATGGACGCCATCCGGGAGACCGCCCCGCGCGACGTCGCGATCGCCGCCTGCTTCGTCGCCGCGGCCTATTTCACGCTCACCTTCTACGACCTGTTCGCGCTGCGCACGATTGGCCGCCGCGACGTGCCCTACCGCGTCGCGGCGCTCGCCGGCTTTACCAGCTATGCGATCGGCCACAATGTCGGGGCGAGCGTATTCACGGGCGGCGCGGTGCGCTATCGCATCTATTCGGCGCATGGGCTGAGCGCGATCGAGGTGGCGAAGCTCTGCTTCGTCGCCGGCCTCACCTTCTGGCTCGGCAACGCGGCAGTGCTCGGGCTTGGCATCGCCTATGCGCCCGGGGCCGCCTCCGCGATCGACCAGCTGCCGCCGTGGCTCAATCGCACGCTGGCGATCGGAGCGCTGACAGCGCTCGTCATCTACGTCGCCTGGGTGTGGCGCACGCCGCGCATCATCGGACGGCAGGACTGGGAGGTGGCGCTGCCGAACGGGCGGCTCACACTGCTGCAGATCGCGATCGGCATCGTCGATCTCTCCTGCTGCGCCGCCGCCATGTACATGCTGGTGCCGGACGAGCCCTATATCGGCTTCGTCGTGCTGGCCGTGATCTTCGTGTCCGCCACCCTGCTCGGCTTCGCCAGCCATTCGCCCGGCGGGCTCGGCGTGTTCGACGCCGCCATGCTGGTGGCCCTGTGGCAGTACGACAAGGAGGACCTGCTGGCCGGGCTGCTGCTCTTCCGCGTGCTCTACTACATCACGCCGTTCGCGCTCGCGCTGGCGATCCTGGGCATCCGCGAGCTGTGGCTGAGCCTGCACGCGCGCCGCGCGGCGCCTGCCGCAGCCGTCGCGCCGGCGCACACCCGGGAAGACCCCAAGAAAACGGCCCAAGAGTGCGCCCGCCGCAACACCCGCGATCACGCGGAGGCGCCGAGCCCAGTCGACTCCAAATAGTGCGACCGATATCGGCGCGCGGCGCCGCCGGAGCGTATCACGCTTCCGCGGAACTCGGTATACGTTGCGCAATCCTTGCCGGCGCGGGTTCCGGCCGGTGCAGCGGTAGCTGCCCCGGATCAAGTCCCGGGCAGGCTTTCGCCGGGATATGCGCTACAACGTAACGGCTTTCCGTCATCACGTTGCAGTCTCTTCGTTCGAGCATGATCTTTTGCGAAAAGCCGGTGTCCACCCCGGATCAAGTCCGGGCAGGCTTTTTTGGGATCCATGCTGTAAGTATGCGGATCATGGCGCTGGAAGATCAACGGCGGGCGATCGAGGCCCCGGGCTCCTGGCTCGGTCGGCTCAAGCGCGCCCGATTGGTGCTCGCCGCCGCCGCGCTCGTGTTCGTTGCGCTCACCATCATGCAGGTCGCGTCGCTGCTGCAGGCGACGGTCGGCTTCCTGATCGTCGCCGCGGCCTCGCTGATCGATTTCACCACCGCCGAGGATCACGCGGTCGGGCTGCTCTCGCATGAGGGCAAGCCGCTCGCCGCCGACTGGCTGGTCGAGGCGGTGGTGTCGGGGTTGCCCGACGCGGTCGTCGCGCTCGACCGGCGCGGCGTGGTGGTCGCCTCCAACGCCGCCGCGCAGGCGGTCGCGCCCGCCCTCACGCGCGGCGCGCCGCTGTCGTTCGCGCTGCGCATCCCTGACATCACCGAGGCGGTGCGCCGCGCGGTCGACACCGGCGAGACCCAGCGCGTCGAGTTCTTCGAGAAGGTTCCCTCCGACCGCTGGAGCGAAGCCTTCATCGTGCCGGTCGCGCTCGCCGAGACGATCGCCGGTCGGCGCGAGCTCGTGTTCGTGACGCTGCACGATCTCACCCGCATCAAGCAGGTCGAGGAGATGCGCGCCGATTTCGTCGCCAATGCGAGCCACGAGCTGCGTACGCCGCTCGCCTCCCTGTCGGGCTTCATCGAGACGCTGCAAGGCTCGGCGAAGAACGACCCGCAGGCGCGCGAGCGGTTCCTCGACATCATGAAGGCGCAGGCCAACCGCATGGCGCGGCTGATCGACGATCTCCTGTCGTTGTCGCGCATCGAGCTCAAGGCGCACGTGCAGCCGGGAGCCCAAGTCGATCTCGCGCCGATCGTGCGCCAGGTGGCGGACGGGCTGCAGACGCTCGCGCGCGACCGCGGCGTCGAGGTCAAGATCGACCTGCCGCCCGAGCCGCTGATGGTGCGCGGCGATCGCGACGAGCTGATCCGCGTGTTCGAGAACCTGGTCGAGAACGCGCTCAAGTACGGCGCGTCCGGCAAGCGAATCGACATCGGTCTCGCGCCCGGCGACAACGAAGCGCTGGTCGCGGTGCGCGACTATGGGCCGGGAATCGCGCCCGAGCATCTGCCGCGCCTCACCGAGCGGTTCTATCGCGTCGACGTGGCCGAGAGCCGCGCCCAGGGCGGCACCGGCCTCGGGCTCGCGCTCGTCAAGCACATCCTGCATCGCCATCGCGGCCGGCTGAGCATCGACAGCGCACCCGGCAAGGGCGCGACCTTCACGGTGCGATTGCCGCTCGATGCGCGCAAGTAGCCGGCCGGATCCATGATCGGACATCATCATCAGCACGATCATGGCCACGGCCACAGCGGCGGGCACCACCACGATCACGGCCATGCCGCGCCGACCAGGCACGGCGTCGCCTTCGCCATCGGCACGGCGCTCAACCTCGCCTTCGCGCTGGCCGAGCTGGGGGTCGGATTCTTCGCCAACTCGCTCGCGCTGATCTCCGATGCCCTGCACAATTTTTCCGATGTGGTGGGCCTGCTGCTCGCCTGGGGCGCCGCATGGCTCGCCACCTGGCGGCCGACCGCGTCGCACACCTACGGGTATCGGCGCGTATCGATCCTCGCAGCGCTCGGCAATGCGGCGCTGCTGTTCGCGGCGACCGGTGCGATCCTCACCGAGGCGGTGCGCCGCCTGCTCGAGCCCGAGCCGGTCGCGGCCGGCGTCGTGGTGTGGGTGGCGGCGATCGGCATCGCGATCAACACGGTGACTGCAATCCTGTTCATGCGGGACCGCCACCACGACCTCAACATCAGGGGGGCGTTCCTGCACATGGTCGGCGACGCGGCCGTTTCGCTCGGCGTCGTGGTGGCAGCGCTGCTGATCGGCTGGACCGGCCGGCTGTGGCTCGATCCCGCCGTCAGCCTGGCGGTCGCCGCCGTCATCCTCGCCACCACCTGGGGTCTGACCCGCGATGCGCTCAACCTCGCGGTCGACGCCGTTCCGGCCGGGATCGACCGCGACGCGGTGAAGACCTATCTGGCGAGCCTGCCGGGCGTCACCGAGGTGCACGACCTGCACATCTGGGCCATGAGCACCACCGAGACCGCCCTCACCGTGCACCTGGTGCGGCCGAACGCCGGCCTCGACGACCGCCTGTTGAACGATACGTGTCACACGCTCGAGCACCGATTCGGCATCCATCACGCAACCATCCAGATCGAGGCCGGCCTGCACGAGTGTCGGCTTGCGCCCGATCACGTAGTATGACGATGTAATGAACCGGCCCGAAACGATCGACCTTGCCGCGTCCGCGCCCTGTTGCGCCGGGGACGGCTGCGTGGCGGCCCCCAGCCGCGGCGACCAGGCGCGCCAGGACCTGGTGCGTGAAAACCTGGTGCGCAAGGCATTCTGGCTCGAGTGGATCACGATCGGCTGGATGACGATCGAGGCGGCGGTCGCGATCGCGTCGGGCGTCGTGGCGCACAGCCTCACGCTCGTCGCCTTCGGCATCGACAGCGTCATCGAGCTCGCCTCGGCCGGAGTGCTGATCTGGCGACTCGCGGTCGAACTGCGCCACGGACAGGCCTTTTCCGAACACGCGGAGCGCATTGCGAGCCGGATCGGCGGGGCGCTCCTGTTCGCGCTCGCCGCCTACGTGGTGGCGAGCGCCGCCTGGGGGCTCTGGACGCGCGAAGGCCAGGACTTCTCGTGGCCGGGTCTCGCCGTCACGGCCGCCGCGATCCCGGTCATGTACGTGCTCGCCCGGCGCAAGCTGGCGATCGCCGACCAGCTCGCGAGCCGCGCGCTGCGCGCCGACGCAATCGAGTCGATCACCTGCGGCTGGCTGTCGTTGGTGGCGGTGCTCGGGTTGCTCGCCCAGCTCGCCTTCGGCGCCTGGTGGATCGACGCGGCGACCTCGCTCGCGATCGTCTGGTTCCTGGTCAAGGAAGGCCGCGAGGCCTGGAACGCCGAGGGCTGCGGGTGCTGTTAGCTCCCCGGCTCGCCATCTCGTTTCATCGATCGTTCGCTCGGCCTGCCGCTCTTTGCGCTGGCCTTCTTCGCCATCTACGTCTGCGCCGCCACTGTGCGGATCCGGGCGGAGAACGCGGCGTTGCTGAAGGTCACGCCGCCGCGCGAGAGCCGCCGGTACGCCAGGGCGGCGACCGACGTCGACCGGGCGTGACCTGGAGCGTGTTCCGTAACGTCATGCGCGCGTGCGCTCGAAGACGACGCCATAGTGATAGGGCGGCACCTCGACCTGCGCGGCGAGCGCAAGCCCGCCGGCCTCCACGGCCGCGATGGTTTGCGCGGGCGACAGGCGCAGCTCGGTTTTTGGACCGCGCGGCTCGCCGAGCACGATCGTTTGTTCGCGCGGGCGCTGATGCCAATTGACGATCGCGAAGCGGCCGCCCTGCCGAAGGGCGGCATCCACGGCGCGCGCCAGCCGCGGACGATCCGGCACCCCATGAAAGGCGTTCGCCATGAACACGAAATCCGCCGGGCCCGGCGCAAGCCGCGCGACGTCGTAGGCATCGCCCTCGACGCAGTCGCAGTTGCGCAGACCGCTCTCCGTCAGGCGCAGACGCGCGATATCGAGCAGTCCGCGATCGATATCGATCGCGGTGACGTGCGCCGCGATCCTGGCGATCTGCCGGGTGAACCAGCCGTCGCCCGCGCAGAGGTCGATCACGTCCATTCCGCGCGCAAGCCCGACCGAGGCGAGAACCCCAGCCGGATCCGGCCACAGCGCCTCCCACCAGCCGGCGGTCGGCATCTCGGTGCCTTCGAAGAAACCGGGCGGGTGACCATCCATGGCGTGGCGCGGCTGCGGCGTATTGACCTGCGACGTGCCGCGATGTGCGGCTGTCACGCGAGCCTGCGATACGTACGAGCAAAAATCGGACGATGGAACACCGAATCCCTATGGGAACCCGGCGTCGGAACAATGCATTTCTGACACATCGGTCGGAGCTGCGGAGCGAAAATCCAAGGCGGTAAAGGGCGCGGTCCCTGCCTGTGGATTTTTTCGTTACGTCCGCACCACCGCGCAAAAATACCCCAATAGATCAATTGCTTGAATTGTCACCTAACTGTCATCTCAATCACATAAAACGGCGACATCGATCGCGTAGGACTGCCTCTGACTCCGCGACAGCATGAGAGTTACGGAGTCCGCTATCCGGAGCGCGTCTGAAGTGGCGAGCTTCCCAATCGCACAACAAGAGGCTGGAAACGTAACCCGCGTCATCGACGCGCGTTTCGTGTCGCCGGCCGTTACAGGAGAGATGTCATGAAGCTGTTGAAGATCCTGGCTGCGGCCGGCGCGCTCGCCGCGGTCTCGACGATGACGGCCGCCGCGGCGGATATTTCCGGCGCCGGCGCCACGTTCCCCTATCCGATCTACGCCAAGTGGGCGGACACCTACAAGAAAGCCAGCGGCGTCGGATTGAACTATCAGTCGATCGGCTCGGGCGGCGGCATCAAGCAGATCGAGGCCAACACGGTCACGTTCGGCGCCTCGGACATGCCGCTCAAGGCCGATGAGCTCACCAAGAAGGGCCTCGTACAGTTTCCGACGGTGATGGGCGGCGTGGTGCCGGTGGTCAACATCGACGGCATCAAGTCCGGCGATCTCGTCATCGACGGCCCGACGCTGGCCAAGATCTATCTCGGCGAAATCAAGAAGTGGGACGACCCGGCGATCAAGAAGCTCAACCCGAACGCCAAGCTGCCCTCGCAGGCGATCGCGGTGGTGCACCGCTCGGACGGCTCGGGCACGACCTTCATCTTCACCAACTACCTGATCAAGGTGAGCAACGACTGGAAGGACAAGGTCGGCAACAACACCTCGGTCGAATGGCCGACCGGCATCGGCGCCAAGGGCAACGAAGGCGTCGCCAACAACGTGACCCAGGCGAAGGGCTCGATCGGCTATGTCGAGACCGCCTACGCCAAGCAGAACAATCTCACCACCCTCAAGATGGTCAACAAGGACGGCAAGACCGTCGCCCCGACGCCGGAGGCGATCCAGTCCGCCGCCGCCAACGCCGACTGGGTCGGCACCCCGGGCTTCTACGTGCTCCTGACCGACCAGCCCGGCGCCGGCTCGTGGCCGATCGCCGGCGCGACCTTCATCCTGTTCCACACGAAGGTCCAGGACGCCGTCGCCGCGCACGAGGCGCTCAAGTTCTTCGACTGGGCCTATGCGAACGGCAGCAAGATGGCACAGGACCTCGACTACATCCCGATGCCGGCGCCGGTCGTCGCCGCTATCAAGAAGCTGTGGATGAACGAGATCAAGGATTCGAGCGGCAAGTCGGTCTACGCCGCGTCGAATTGAGCTCGTCGCCGGGGAAAGGCGCCGCGCGGCGCCTTTCCCCGTTCGCTGCAAAAGCCGAAAATTGACAACACGGCTTGTTTCGCGGCCGCAAGGCCACTCTAGTTGGCTCCCCGAATTGTTTCAGCCGCACAGAGGGAAGCCGCATGCCACCGCCGGGAGGCCAACCCGTGGTTGACGTCGCGTTGCAGGGCACCCCAGTTTCGCAGCCGGCCGTTCGCGAGCGCGTGCGCGTTCTCACAAAGCTGCGGGTCACCGACACGGCGTTCCATCTGATCACGCGGGCGGCGGCGATCGGCGTCCTCATCATCCTCGGCGGCGTGATCCTCTCGCTGTTCAGCGGCGCCCTGCCGGCGCTGCGCGAGTTCGGATTGAGCTTCGTCACCGAGCAGCGCTGGAATCCGGTGACCGAGAAATTCGGCGCGCTCGCCCCAATCTACGGCACGGTCGTCACCTCCTTCATTGCCATGGCGATCGCGGTGCCGCTCGGGCTGCTCATCACGCTGTTTCTCACCGAGCTGTGCCCGATGTGGCTGCGCCGCCCGATCGGCATCGCAATCGAGCTTCTCGCCGGCATTCCGAGCATCATCTACGGCATCTGGGGCCTGTTCGTGTTCGCGCCGTTCCTGCAGCGCACCCTGCAGCCGGCGCTGATCGATCTGTTCGGGCCGATCCCGATCCTGTCCGACGTGTTCGCCGGTCCGCCCTACGGAATCGGCATGCTGACCGCCGGTCTGATCCTCGCCATCATGGTGCTGCCGTTCATCACGTCGGTGTCACGCGACGTGTTCGAGGCGGTGCCGCCGGTGCTCAAGGAGGCGGCCTACGGGCTGGGCTGCACCACATACGAGGTGGTGCGCTACGTGGTGCTCCCCTACACCCGCGTCGGCGTGATCGGCGGCGTGATGCTCGGCCTCGGCCGCGCGCTGGGCGAGACCATGGCGGTCACGTTCGTGATCGGCAATGCGCACCGCATCTCGAGCTCGGTGCTGGCGCCCGGCACGACCATCTCGGCGACCATCGCCAACGAGTTCACCGAGGCGGTCGGCGACCTCTACACCTCGGCGCTGATCGCCCTCGGCCTGATCCTGTTCGTGATCACCTTCATCGTTCTCGCGGCGGCCCGCTACCTGCTGCTGCGGATCGAGCGGCGGATCGGGTGAGCGCCATGACGGATACCACTCAGCGCCGCGGACTGCCCGACCAGCCGGGCCGGGTCCGCACCCCGATGGGACTCTACCAGCGCCGCCACCTGCGCAACCAGATCGTCATCGGGCTTTCGTTCGGCGCGACCGGCATCGGGCTCGGCTGGCTTGCCGTCATCCTGGGAACCCTGCTGTTCGAGGGTGTGAGCGGCCTGTCGCTCAAGGTGTTCACCGAAACGACGCCGCCGCCGGGAGCCGACGGCGGGCTGCTCAACCCGATCGTTGGCAGCTTGATCATGACGGTGCTCGCCATCTTCATCGGCACCCCGATCGGCATCCTGGCCGGCACCTACATGGCCGAATACGGCCGGTTTTCGCGGCTGACCCAGGTGGTCCGCTTCATCAACGACATCCTGCTGAGCGCGCCGTCGATCGTGGTCGGCCTGTTCATCTACGAGGTCATGGTCGCGCCGATGGGCCACTTCTCCGGGATCGCAGGCGCGGTGGCGCTCGCCGTGCTGGTGATCCCCGTGGTGGTGCGCACCACCGAGGACATGCTGTCGCTGGTGCCGAAGGAGCTGCGCGAGGCGGCGAGTGCGCTCGGCATGCCGCTCGCCTACGTAATCGGCAAAGTGTCGTACCGGGCGGCGCGTGCCGGCATCATCACCGGCATCCTGCTGGCAGTGGCGCGCATCAGCGGCGAGACCGCGCCGCTCCTGTTCACGGCGCTCAACCACCAGTTCTTCGCCGATTTTCCCTACCTCAACGCGCCGATGGCGAGCCTGCCGGTCGTCATCTTCCAGTTCGCGCTCAGCCCGTATCATGAATGGCAGAGCTTGGCGTGGACGGGCGCGCTGATCATCACCATGACGGTGCTCGCCTTGAGCATCACCGCACGCGCGCTCGCGTCATCGAGGAAAGTCGCATGAGCATGGCTTCGGTTCACAGCACGAGTCCGGTCCCGGTCGTCGCCCACGCCGCGAGCGAGGCGGGCGCTCTGGAGGAAAAGGTCGCGGTGCGCAAACTCAATTTCTTCTACGGCGGCAACCGCGCGCTGAAGGACGTCAACGTCTCCCTCTATTTCAAGAAGGTCACCGCCTTCATCGGGCCGTCGGGCTGCGGGAAGTCGACGCTGCTGCGCATCCTCAACCGGGTATACGATCTGTACCCGAACCAGCGCGCCGAGGGCGAGGTGATGCTCGACGGGCAGAACATCCTCGAGCCGTCGCAGGACCTCAACCTGCTGCGCGCGCGCGTCGGCATGGTGTTCCAGAAGCCGACGCCGTTCCCGATGTCGATCTACGAGAACATCGCGTTCGGCGTGCGGCTGTACGAGCGGCTGGCGAAGGCCGACCTCGACAGCCGGGTCGAGCAGGCGCTGCGCCGCGCCGCGCTCTGGGACGAGGTCAAGGACAAGCTCGCGGCCAACGGCCTGAGTCTGTCGGGCGGCCAGCAGCAGCGCCTGTGCATCGCCCGCACCGTCGCGGTCAAGCCGGAGGTGATCCTGCTCGACGAGCCCTGCTCGGCGCTCGACCCGATCTCCACCGCCAAGATCGAGGAGCTGATCGACGAGCTCAAGGACGACTACACGATCGCGATCGTGACCCACAACATGCAGCAGGCGGC
>Ga0126371_10005077_pt1 | contig 11674 bp, 15 predicted proteins | sample PanSoiMetaPlot_4_FD_110145 | JGI IMG/M metagenome (GOLD analysis project Ga0126371, IMG submission 110145) | Tropical forest soil microbial communities from Panama - MetaG Plot_4 | ecosystem: Environmental > Terrestrial > Soil > Tropical forest > Bulk soil | place: Panama | collected 2016-02-17
GCTCCGATGTCAGACACCCACACCTATTCCAGCGACGTGGCCTTCACGCCGACGGTGAAGGCGATCCAGGCGCGCAAGGGCTCGCGCGAGGCCTACGCCCATGTCGAGCAGAACGGCGGCTGGCGCACCGAGATCGACGACAAGCTGGCGCACTTTCTCACTGAGACCAACAGCTTCTACATGGCGACCGCGACCAGGGACGGCCAGCCCTATATCCAGCATCGCGGCGGCCCGAAGGGTTTCATCAAGGTGCTGGACAAGACCACGATTGCTTTCGCCGATTATGCGGGCAACCGGCAATATCTCACGCAGGGCAACCTCTCGGAAAATCCGAAGGCGCATATCTTCATCATGGATTACGCGCATCGCCGTCGCGTCAAGATCTGGGGCGAGGCGCGCGTGGTTGAGGACGATCCGGCGCTGACGCAAGCGCTGATGCCGAAGGGCTATCGGGCGCGGCCCGAGCAGGTGATCCTGTTCAAGATCGCGGCGTGGGACACCAACTGCCCGCAGCATATTCCGCAGAAATTCGACGCAGCCGACGTTGCCGCAGCCCTTGCCCAGCGCGACGCCCGCATCGCTGAACTGGAGGCGGAGCTTGCGAAGCTGAAGAGTGAGGCTCAGCCGGCGGCTTGATAGCTGGCTGTTTGGTGACGTGTCTGGCGGCGCTGGCCCTTTTCCCTCTCCCCGCTTGCGAGAACCGCTTGCGGGGAGAGGGTTAGGGTGAGGGGCTCTCTCCAAGGACGCGACTCGCGGAGAGTACCCCTCACCCGGCGCTTCGCGCCGACCTCTCCCCGCAGGCGGGGAGAGGTGACTTATGAAGAGCTCGCCCGGCGCTCACGCCGCTTCTTTCGCTTGCGTCCAGGCGAAATCCGGATAGTGGCGCCGCATCATCCGGTCGACATAGCCGACGAGGTTGCCGAACTGTTCGGCGCGGGCGCGCAGCTTGGATTCGAAGAACGGCGTCAGGATGCCCGCGAGCGCGCCGAAAGCGGTGGCGTCGGCGCCGCAAGGCACCTCTCCCATCAGATACGGCTTGTCGGCGATCTGCAGCGACACCGCATAGAGCGAGCGCACCGCAAGCTCGACATCGTCGTCCGGAGCATGACGCCCGAGACCGCTCAGGAGATAATTCTCGGCGACGCGGAATTGCGCGTCCTCGCGCAGCTTTTCGCGGCGATCTTCCGGCGCGCCGTCGAAGAAATGCGCCGGCCCCTTGGCGAAATTGCGGGGATCGACCCAGCGCGCGCCGACCAGTGCCCAGTAGACATGGTGCTCGATCATGCGCTCGAACGCCCAGGCCTGAGCGCGTTCACGCTGACCCAAGCCTCTATCGAAATCGAAGCCGTATTTCTGTTCGATATGGGCGCGGATGAAGGTGGAATCGGCGATGCTTTGCCCCTCGTCGTCGATATAAGGCAGTTGGCCCTTGGGCGAAGCCGGCGGCATCGCCCGCTGCTTGCGATAGGCAAGGCCGGCCATCTTGAGCTGGACCTCAGACTTGGTCACGAACGGGCTGATTTCGGGCAGGCCGAAGCCTGCGCCGAAACCGTAAAGGGTGATCATGTCGGCGCTCCCAATTTCCTCAAAACGCGCCGCAGGCTAGAGGAGTGCTGCTGCCACCATGGTGTCAGCAGCGGAACAATGGCCGACCATAAGCCGACGCCATATAGGATCATCATGGGACAAACCTCTTCATCTTGAGCGTTGTCCCGTTATAAAAGCCAGCTGCTGCCAACATCCTGTCAGCATCGGCAATGGCCCCGCAAAAAGGCTGCGGAGCAGCTTGAGCTGGCAAGAGAGCTGGCAAGACACTTGGCAAGAGACCCGCTAAGAGACCTATCATGAGACGCGCGGACCGGCTGTTTCAGATCATCCAGGTGCTCAGGCGCACCCGCAATCCGCTGACGGCGGACACCATCGCCGCGGAGCTGGAGACATCAAAACGCACGATCTATCGCGACATCGCCAGCTTGATCGGCCAGCGCGTGCCGATCCGCGGCGAGGCCGGCATGGGCTATATTCTCGAGAAGGGTTTCGACCTGCCGCCCTTAATGCTGACGCCGGACGAGATCGAGGCAGCCGTGCTCGGCGCGCAATGGGTGATCGGACATTCCGATCCCGTGCTGGCGCGGGCCGCCGAAGACCTGATGGCCAAGATCGCCGACACTGTCCCCGAGCGGCTGCGCCCCTTCGTGCTCGAACCCGCAAGCCGCGCGCGTGCGCCCTGGACGCGCGAGCCCGACCGTATCGACATGGCGCGCACGCGTACGCAGATTCACGAAGGCAAGAAGATCGCGCTGCGCTATCGCGACGAGCACGGCCGCGACAGCGAGCGCACGATCTGGCCGATCGCCATCGGCTATCACGAGGCGGTGCGGATTCTCGCGGCCTGGTGCGAGCTGCGCCGGGACTTCCGCAGCTTCCGCACCGACCGCGTGGTCGAAGCGGACTATCTCGACGAGAAATATCCCGAGCGGCGCGAAGCGCTGCGCGCCAAATGGCGCAGGAGTCTGGTCTGGGAGCAGCCGAAGGATGTCTGATGCGGAGCGCGCCGGCGCCTGCCGGCAAAGCCAAAGCGAAAGTCCGAGCGAAAGTGTAGGCGGAAACCCGTGCCAGGCGTGCGGCGCCTGCTGTGCTTACTCGTCGAACTGGCCGCGTTTCACCATCGAGGATGACGCTGCGTTGGATCTGATTCCGGCCGAACTCGTGAATGAACGGCTGTCCGGCATGCGCTGTGACGGCGATCGCTGCGCGGCGTTGCGGGGTGAGATCGGCGTCCAGACCGCCTGCGAGATTTACGCTATCAGGCCGGAGGTCTGCCGCACCTGCATGCCCGGCGATGCCGAATGCGCGAAGGCGCGCCGGAAATACGGATTGCCGGTGCTGGCCTGAGCGCCGTCCCGGCGAAAGCCGAGACCCGCACCGCGTAATCTAGCGATAGGAAAAGGTGGCCAGAAACGTTCTCAATCACCAAGGCCTGTGGTTATGGGCCCTCGCGTTCGCGAGGGCGACGGAAAGAGGTGATGGTGCGGCTGACGTCTACGCCGTTATGGCCTCGGCGACATCCTCGTCGTCGAGCTCATCGTCCAGCGGCACGATGGCCGACAAAGGCGTGCTCGGAAGCGTGATCGGCTTGCGGTGACCATAGGATGGCGTCACCTCGCGCGCCGGCGCCTGGCGAGACAAGGCATAAAGGGCCGAGCCGACGCGGCCGCCAAACACGATCAGCTCGCGCTCGCTGCAGCTTGCGGCGATCGCAATCGCCAACGAATGCAGATGGCTGCGGCGATAGCAGAACAGCGCAAGCTTCGCTCGCACGTCGGAGGCAACGCTCTCCACCAGGTGAGGAAGACCATGTGCGCTGGCGCGGTACATCTCGCCGAGCAATTCGTCCCTCACTGGGCAGAAGTCGTTTTCGTAAACGTCGCGGCTTGAAAACATTGCTGTTTCTCCCTCGAAGGGGAGGATGCAATGCAATTGTCTAACGAAGGGTTAACTACGGGGATCGGTAGTTACACGGAGCACTTGAGTTCGCGCGCGAATCGGAGCGCGCTCATGGCTTTCCACGCGCTGCAATCGAGATGGGCTCAGCTGTTGGCCGCGATGAAGATCGACAGGCCAAAGCCGGTCAGATGGTGCAGCGCCTGATCAATCCCGATCAGGGTCCAGAACCACGGATGGTCCGGTGTCATATTGAAGGTCGCGGAGCAGAGCCCCTTGGCGCGATCGATCGTGATGTGGATGAGGAAGTCGATGACCGCGACGAACCAGAATCTTGGCGCGATGATCAGGATCAGCGCCATCGCGACCACGAGGTGGATCAGGCAGTGCACCAGAAGCGGCAGCGCCCAGCCGGTCTTCTGATCCTTGCCGTGCGCCATCCAGGCGGTCTGCAGCACGAAGTCGGCGATGATGTGCTTAACGGTAAGCAATAGCATCCATGCCACCAGCGCACCGACCGGAACCGACGACGACATGGGAGGAAATGACAAGCTGACGCCCTCGCTAAACAGACCTTGATCGCCCGGGACATTCGAGGCGCTCAGCACAACTTCTTTTCAGACCCGGCCGGCCCATATTGACCTTTTATGACACCTCCGGGCTCGGATTGCACGGTATGGAACTCGAAAATGGCCAGGTGTGGCCACGCGGCGCCATCCGCTTGCGGACCTTCCGACAAGGTTACCGGTGCGGTCCGATCTGCGATCCAGGCAAGCCGGGCTTTGTCCCCGTCCGTGGAAATTATTGTTCTTTCTGAGACAGTTATCATCTTGCCTGTCGGCTTCCAACAGCGACGTGGCGCCGTGACGCGCGACGCTTCCGTTGAGCGCAACAGATTCAATCAAAATGATATTCGTTTCCTTTTCACATTCTTAGATTGTCATTTCGCACTCGGGACGGCGCATGGACGATTGCGGAAATCGCGTCAGGATCGCCGGCAGCGCGAAGACGTCGTAGCCGCACTCGTGAAAGTAGCGGACGCTTGCTTCCGTTTCAGCTCCATTTGATTAGGCCGCCAGTGGCGGAACCGATGCGAAGCTGAAATGTTGGCAAGCGGGCAAAGGGGTACCTAAGGAGGACTGGAATGAGACTGTTGAGCAAGGCCCTGGCAAGCGCGGCGATCGGCGCTGGTCTTTTGGCGGCGTCCGCGATGAGCGCATCCGCCGCGATCGTTTGCTCGGGCAACGTGTGCTGGCACGCCCATGACGCCTATGACTATCCGAAGGGCGCCAGGGTGGTCGTGCACGAGGACGACTGGAGATGGGGTCCGCGCGAAAGGTTCGTGTTCAGGGAGCATGAAGGGCGCGGCTACTGGCATGGTCGCCGCTGGGTCGGCTGGTAATCTGCGTCGTCATATGCTCGAGAGGCCGCCCATGCGGCGGCCTCTTTCATTTTGCGTGGTCCATTTTTCAAATCAGATCACTGGCACGCCGTAATAGTCGTCGAGCGCGCGGTTGCGGGCGACGTCGGCCCAATTCCAGTCCCTCTCATCGCGATATTTCGGAGCGCCGCGCAGCTGGTCTTCGGTGACGCCTGTGCGATATCCGCCAAGACGGGTGTCATATTTGAGCGACTGCCAGGGCAGCGGATAATGGTCGCTACCAAGCCCGAGGAAACCGCCGAAACCCAGCACCGCGTATGACACCCTGCCGCTGATCTTGTCGATCATCACGCGTTCGATCGAACCGATCTTGGTCTCATCGGGCCCGAACACCGCCGTGCCCTCGACCTTGTCGCTGCCGATCAGATTGCCGAATTCTCTCTCGTCCATCGCCATATGATTTCCTCCATGCAGAGCATGAGGGGAAGCAACGGATGCGCAAGTCGATGGTTCCCGGAGCCTCGGTTCCGATCGAATCGGAACCGCAGTTTACCGCGTTTTCGTCCGCTGAACCGGCGCACGGCGGAACATCATCCCGCCGCGGCATTCGCGTCATTTGCGAGTGCGCGCGCTCTGATCTGAGCGATCTTGCGCTTGAGCGCGACCTGCCGGGGGTCTGGCATGATCGCGGCGCGCGCCTCGGCGATCGCGTCGGAGAGATCGGACAGCGGCAACGCGCCGTCGAATGCCGGCTTGGCAAGGCCGTCGATGATCGCATGCCAATCGGCGAGCCCCTGGCGATAGACGTCGCCATAACCCTGAACCATCGTCGCCGTCTCCACGACCGCGGGCGTCGCATCCGGCTGCTTGACGATGCTGCGAGATATCATATGCAGCCAGCGCTCGACCCAGAGCCGTTCGTGCTCAAAGCGCTTGGAAAACTGCCGCCATCGCTTGAGCCCCGCTTCGAGCTTCAGCCGGCGAACGCTCCAGCGGCTTGTGGTCGAAAACGGGATCGAAACCCGCTTGTGCAGCCAGCCCACCATGTTCAGCGCTTCAAGCGCGCGGTCGGCGACCGGCGCGGGCAGCGAATCGATCAGCTCGTCGAGCCGGAACGTCTTGACGTCGGTAGACGGGGCACGTCCGGCGCCGCTTTCAAGCTCGGCGAGTTTCAGTTGCGCGATGCGGATCGGATCCTCATAGCTCATGCGCATCGCCATCAGCCGCGCGATTTCGCAAAACGTGGCCGCGTCGATGTCCTGCCGGCCCATGAATCGGCGCAACCGGTCGACATAAAGCTGGGCGTAGCTTGCGCTCTGATAGTCCATCAGGAGATGGATCGCGTCGCTGACGGGGGTTATCGCTTCGTCGGGCAGGCCCTGGGGCAGAAATGGCAGCGCGCTATCGTCCTCGCCGATGACATCGGCGAGCAGATAACGAAGCGAGGACACAAAACTTGCCATCGGCCTTCTGATCTCTAGAGCTTGATGCGACTACGTTGAACCGCCATCATGCTCTGGTTCTTTGTTTTGAGCATGATCCTTTCGGAAAACCGGACTCCACTTTTCCGGATCATGCTCTTTGTTTTGAGCATGATCTCCGCGCAAACGCGTTCCGCGTTTGTCGCGAGGGAAAACCGGACTCCACTTTTCCGGATCATGCTCAAGCAGGGTTTGCCGCAGCTGTCGCGGTCTGCTGCGCGAGCCGCCGTTCCAGCGTGTCGAGGTTCTGGAACAGCCTAGCGGTGGAAAGCCGCAGGAAGTAGAAACCGAACGCCGGATTCTGCACATAGAGTTGCTCGACCTGGTCATAGCTGACGCCGAGCACGACACCGGATTCGATGCACTCCAGCGTCTGAGTCCGCTCGTTCGACGGCGACAACATGCCGAGTTCGCCGACAATGGCGCCGACCGGCACCATGATTCCGGACTCCACCAGCTGAAACCGGCCGCTGACGATATAGTACATGCTGTCAGCCTTCTCGTCCTTGTAGAACAAGACCTCTCCGGCCGTGCATTTGCGCTCGGTCATGAAGGGCCTGAGCCACTCCATCGACAGGTCGCTGTTGACCGAGCGCTTCACTTCGCGCACGAGCTGCAACATCTGGTGCAGCCGGTAGCTGTTGAGCGGCAGAAGCACGCCGTGCAGCAATATGGTCGGATAATTATGGGTCGGGATCGCCGTTGCGATCAAAAGAATATTCGTCAGAATAGCGAACACCCGGAGCGGGATCATCGTCCGCATCGACAGCGTCGCGACCACGAAGATCGAGGCAAAGAAGCTGCCGGCGGCGCCTGCGTGTTCGGCGAGATGTGAGGTATCCATTGGGGCCAACCAAGTCCTAGCTGTGTCGCGTCCGCAGTATGATAGATACGCGGGGTCCTGCGCGATTCATCATAACGTTCAAGGAACGCTCTCGATATACGCAGAAATGGCGACGTTTTGTCGGGCAATTGACCCCAATCCCGTGCAAAATATTCCCGTTTCAGGGCACCGCGCCGGCCGAGCGGCCCACCGAAACCGCCCCGCCGCGCAAGGATGTGAGCAAGGCCCGCGAGGATGTCCGCCGGCCGCGTTGACGGCCCTTCCCGGCGGGGGCACCCTATTCGGAAGCGGCCGGCCAAGAGCAGGTTTCAAGAACAATGAGCGACGCCTCGAAAATGTCAAAGCCGCTGGCTTACCCGGTCCTGACGCAGTTCGTGGCCGCGACCGCGGGCCGGAACATGACCAAGGCTGCCTATGTGGCGGTGGTGGTCGGCGTTTGCGCCATGGTGCTGTCGACGATCGACCCGGCCTATGACACCGCGCATCGCGGCATTACCGGCGTGCTCTGGACGTGCCTCGTCTATTTCGCATTCGAATGGGTGGTCCGGATTCGCGGCGCCGTGCAGGCGGGACGCGGACTGGCCTACCTGACGTCGGGACGCGGGCTTGTCGATGCGGCCGGGGCGATCGCGGTCCCGCTTGCGCTTGCGACCGGCGTCGAGCCCAGAACGGCATGGCTGCTCGCGGTGGTCTGGATCGTCAAGGTAATTCCCGGCATTCCCGGCTTGCGGCAGTTGCGCCGGGTGCTGGCCGTGGAGTCCGGGCCGCTGCTGAGCGTGCTGGTGATCTTCCTGACGGTGCTGTTCCTGGGCTCGGTCGCCGTATATTTCTTCGAACGCGACGTGCAGCCGGCGACGTTCGGCAATGTGCCTGCCGCCTTATGGTGGGCGGTCGTGACGCTGACCACGACCGGCTATGGCGACGTCGTGCCGGTCACGCTGCCCGGAAGGATCGTGGCTGCGCTGGTGATGATCTCGGGCCTTGGCGTGTTCGGACTGTGGACCGGTATTCTCGCCACCGGCTTTGCCGCCGAGACCCGCCGCGACAATTTTCTGAAGACGTGGGAATCCGTGACCAAGGTTCCGTTCTTCGCCAATCTCGGCCCTGCGGCGATCGCCGATGTCACGCACATGCTGCGCACCATCGACCTGCCTCCGCGCACGACCATCATCCGCAAGGGTCAGCAGGGTGATTGCATGTATTTCATTGCATCCGGCGAGGTCGAGGTCGATCTGCCGGGCAAGAAGGTCAGGCTCGGTGCAGGCGCCTTCTTCGGCGAAATGGCGCTGCTCGGGAACAATCTGCGCTCCGCCAACATCACGACGACACGGCTGTCGAAGCTGCTGGTGCTCGATCTCGTGGACTTCCGCCTGCTGATGGCACGCCACCCGGATATCGTCGAGACCATCGACGCCGAGGCCCATCGTCGCGAGTTGGAGAACAAATAATGCAACAGCAAGCCACCGACGCCGCCGAGACCGCGAGCACGCCGGTCCTCATCGTCGACGGCCCGCGCGCCACCATCCGCCTCAACCGGCCGCGACATTTGAACCGGCTGCAGAGCGACGATCTCGACGCGCTGGTCAAGCTGTTCGACCGGATCGAGGCTGATCCTGCGATCCGCGTCCTGGTCCTGACCGGCACCGGGCGCGCCTTCAGCGCCGGCTATGATCTCAACTCGGTCGCCGAGCGCGCGGCCAGCGCCAACGAACAGCCCAGCGCCGGCTCGGCCTTCGAGGTCGTGGTCAACCGGCTGGAAGACCTCGGCGTGCCGACCATCTGCCGGCTCAATGGCGGCGTCTATGGCGGCTCGACGGACCTTGCGCTGGCCTGCGACTTTCGCATCGGTGTCGACACCGCCGAGATGTTCATGCCGGCTGCTCGCCTCGGGCTGCACTACTACAAAAGCGGCATCAAACGCTATGTGTCGCGGCTTGGCGTCGACAACGCCAAAAAACTCTTTCTGACCGCGCAAAAGATCGAAGCGCCCGAGATGCTGCGCATCGGCTATCTCACCGCGATGGTGCCGGCGGAGGCGCTGGATGAGGAGGTCGATCGGCTGGCGACCGTCCTCGCCGGCAATGCGCCACGCGCGATGCGCGGCATGAAGCGGGCGATCAACGAGTTCGCACGCGGCGAGCTCGATGAAGCGGCCGCGGATCTGCGCCATCGCGACAGCATGCGCGGCACCGAAATCAATGAAGGCATCAAGGCGTTTGCCGAGAAGCGACCGCCGAAATTCTAGAGCGCAATGGGATCAGGTTGAATCGCCAATGCGCTCCTCGCTTCTTGATTGAGCATGACTCCGCGCAAACGCATTCCGCGTTTGTTGGCATCTGGCTCGCAGCCTTAAGGCCTTTGCCGATCACGCTCTCATCGCATATCCGCGAGTGCATGTTTTACAGATCAAATCGGATTTTTATAGATCAAATCCTAACCCTTATCGTACGGCACGCGCGTGGCAACGGCGATGTTGCCATCACCCCAGTTTGCAATTGACAGAGGGTGTTCGGCGATTAGCCTGACCGCGGTGGAGATTTTCAGAGATGACAGAGTCAGAGCCATATTGGGGACGACGTGCATTGGACTTTGTCGATGCGATCGAAGCGTCGAAGACCACTGCGAGCGTCATCTCGCAGTTCGAGAAGATGATCGGCGAGCTCGGTTTTCATGCCTACATCATGGCTGGCATTCCGATGCCCGGACAATCGCTGGAAGAGCTGACCATCGCCAATGGCTGGCCAGCGCAATGGTTCGAAACCTACAACCGCGAAAATCTTCACGAAGTCGATCCGGTCCCAAGGCATTGTTTCAACACCCTGAACCCGTTCGAGTGGAAGCACGTGCCATATGATCGCGAGCGCGACCGGGCGGCGCATCGGGTGATGATGCGGGCCCGCGATTTCGGCCTGCGCCAGGGGTTCTGCATTCCGATTCACTATGACGACGCCGTCGGCGCCATCAGCATCGCCGGCGAGCGACCCTATCTCGACGCCGAGACCAAGGGCGCGCTTCATCTGATGGGCATTTTCACCCATGGCAGGCTTCGCGCGCTGTCCCGATCGGCGATTGCTAGTCCGAACCGGCGCCTGTCCGACATGGAGGCGGAAGTGCTGCGCTGGGCGGCGCGCGGAAAGACCGCCTGGGAAACCGGGCAGATCCTTGCCATTTCGGAGCGAAACGTCCGTTGGCACATCGAGGAGGCCCAACGCAAGTTGATGACGAATAACAAGACAGCCACGGTTGCGACCGCGATTGTCAACCGGGAAATCCTGATCTGAACTGGAAGTTCTGCCAGTAGATCGAGTGCCCCATTCTAAGCAAGGTTGCCGTTCGATGACAATTCAATCAACGGTGATCCGATGCTTGAAATTCATGTGGTGCAAAGAGATAACCGCCATCTCTACGAACATTATTTCGATCCCTATTTCCAGCTGCGTCATGACATTTACGTCAAGCAACGCAAATGGATGGCGCTCGACCGGCCGGACGGCCGCGAGATCGACCAGTTTGACACCGAGGATGCGGTCTATCTGTTCTGTCTCGACGACGAAAAATTGATCGGCGCCATGCGCGCGGTGCCGACGCTGTCGCCAACCCTGATGAGCGATATTTTTCCCTATCTCAGCCTGCGCGGGCCGATCTGCCGGCCCGATGTCTACGAGCTGTCCCGTGTCTTTGTCATTCCGGAACGCCGCGGCGAGCACGCCGGACCGCGGGTCGAGATGCTGCTGCTGACCGCGATCACTGAATATGGCATCAGCATCGGGCTGAACGGTTTCTCGATCGTGCTGGAGGCATGGTGGCTGCCGCGCTTTGAACGGTGCGGCTGGAAAGCCCACCCGCTCGGCCTGCCGCAGATGATGGACAACATGTCGGTGCTGGCGGTGCTGGTCGATTGCGACGAAGCGACATGGAAATCGCTCTGCCGGCAAATCGGCCGGACCAGCCCGATCCTCACCTGGCGAGGACTATCGGGCCTCAATCGCCAACTCCTGCCGGATATTTCTCTTCCTCATTCGCCAGCCGTTCAGCCAGCGCAATGAGCTCTTCACGGTGCCGCCTGTCGCGCAGCTTGAGGAAACTCCGCATCAAGCGGAGACCAAAGGCCGTCGTTTCATCGGCGATCAACGCTGCGTGCTTGGGCTGCATCAAGACGAGACCCATTGCTGATATTCGGGACCGAGAGCTGTGACCGAACCTTCGCTCGAAGAAATCATTGAGCGCCTGCAATTCTGCATTGTGGACGCCCGCGAACTGCAACTCAAAATGTTGGAGCGGATTTTGTCAATAGCGTTGCTGGAAGCCCATGAGAGCCGGGGCAAGCCTGAAGAGAACCATCGGAGCAATGGTTCATAGCCGCAAGCGAAGCCGCGGCGTTCGCCGGTACGCGCAAAGGCGTCCGCCGATGGAGGTCGCGACTAGAGCATGATGTGATTAGGTGGAACCGACATCATGCTCTAGCTCTTTGTTTGAGCATGATCTCCGCGCAAACGCGTTCCGCGTTTGTCGCGAGGGAAAACC
>Ga0126371_10005078_pt1 | contig 11674 bp, 11 predicted proteins | sample PanSoiMetaPlot_4_FD_110145 | JGI IMG/M metagenome (GOLD analysis project Ga0126371, IMG submission 110145) | Tropical forest soil microbial communities from Panama - MetaG Plot_4 | ecosystem: Environmental > Terrestrial > Soil > Tropical forest > Bulk soil | place: Panama | collected 2016-02-17
GCGGATTTCTTCGTTCTGCCCAAGCAAAACGCCGCGCGCGAAAACGTGCTGGCGAACGACGAAGTGCTGGCTTCGGTGCAACTGCCGGCGCCGCGCCCCGGCACACGTAGCACTTATCACAAAATCATGGATCGCGAAGCGTGGACTCATGCCGTGGTGAGCGCGGCGATCGTGCTCGAGATGGATAAAGACATCTGCCGCTCGGCGAGGATTGTGCTGGGCGGCGTCGCGCCGGTGCCGTGGCGCGTCCCGAATGCCGAAGGCCTGCTGGCGGGCCAACGGATAACCCCGGAGCTCGCGGCACAAGCCGGTGAAGCCGCCCTGGCCGGCGCCACACCGCTCGCCAAGAATGCTTACAAGGTGCCGCTCACTAAAGCGGTGGTGCGCAGGACGCTGGTGGAGTTGACGAGCCGGGCTTGAAGCGGCCCTAGTGGACTGTCCCGGTGACTTTGTAACCGGCGGGACAACGGTGTTAATACCGAGGCCCGCGCCCTCACGGGACGCGGCTAAAGACACGGAAGTCCGCAAACACCGGCATCATGCTGTGCGGTGCATCGACCGCATAGAAGCCATAGCCGAACGCGCTCAGGCGATAACCTTCGGCGGGCACAAAGGCCCACGCCTGGAACCACGGATTCCAATACCATCCGGCATCGTATTTTTCGCCTCTTGCGAATGCCAATAGGTTGCCGACCATGCTCTCGCTCGTCTGCGCCATGGTGCGTGTTCGCTGCGCGCTCCAGGAATAGAGGCCATCGTTCTCGGTAAGATCGAATTTTTGTGGCTCCATGGATTTCGTGTTGAGCGTGAGTTGCTTGCCCCGGCTGAACGAGGCGATGCGGCGATCATCCTCCACCTGCGCCTTGCCTTGATATACGCGGACCGTCGGGCCTTCCACTTGGAATACATAGAGGCCGGGTTTCAAAAGGTGCGTGTAGGCTTCCTTGTTAATAATTTCGAGTTGGTCCCGCTTGCCAAGTTCGAGTACTTCGACCAGAGCCTCGCCGCGCAACAGCTCCGCCCGCGTATTGTCTGGCGCGGAGGCGACGAGTTTGACCGCGCTCTCTTCGGCCAGCCGCAGGAAGACGCCTGGATTGAGCAACAACTCCGCGCGGCCCTGCCCGGTTGCCAACACCTGGCCTGGCGCGACTGGCGGCGCCCCCGCGACATTGGCGCCGATCTCATGGCCGTCCAATGTGACGCGACCTTCGGCAACGCTGATTGCACCGGCAGGTCTCGGAACACCGTAAGCCCCAATCGTCAACGTAAGCGCGAGTACAGTTCCGCCCGCCCAGGGGGTCGTCATATTCTTGCGATGCGGAGTACGGCCGCCATGGTTACGGGCCGGCGGCCACAGACGCGATTTCAGGTGTGGCGCATCACAATGCCAGTCGGCTTTTGGTTATCATTGGTCCTGACCTTCACAGACAGGAGCCGACAATGATCAGCCACCGGGTCGTACGAAGCCTGTTCGCAATTTCCTTGCTCGCGTTTCCCGCGGCGACGCAGCCACGCAAACCGCAGCCACCCAAGAGCGTGCGCCTCTACGTATTCGATTGCGGCATCCTCGACAACGCCGACATCTCGCGCTACCAGCTGAAACGCGAAGAAGTGGGCACGCACCTGATGTCGGTTCCCTCATTTCTGGTCGTGCACCCCAAAGGCATATTGATGTGGGACGTCGGCGCCGTTCCGGACGCCAACTTCAAGCCTGACGGCCTGCCGGCCACGCTCAATTACGGGACTTCGTTGAAGCCGCTGCTTTCGCAACTGGCCGGCGCGGGCTACTCGCCCGCCGACATCACGTACCTGGCCTTCTCGCATTTTCACTGGGATCACGTGGGCAACGCGAATGCATTCGCCGGATCCACCTGGCTGGTGCGCCAAAAGGAGCGCGATATCATGTTCGCCGAGCCGCCGTCGAACCGCACGATCCTTGCCAACTACAGCGCGCTCAAGGACAGCAAGACCGTCATCATCAAAGACGATGAATACGACGTGTTTGGCGACGGCACGGTCATCATGAAGTCCGCTCCCGGCCACTCGCCCGATCATCAGGTGCTGTTTCTCAAGCTGGCCAAGACGGGCAATGTGATTCTCAGCGGCGACTTGTGGCACTACCCGGAAGAGCGGAAGCTCAACCGTCTGCCGACCGCGGAATTTAACAAAGACGAGACCATCGCCTCGCGCGAAAGGATTGAAACATTCCTCAAGAAGACCGGCGCGCAGCTCTGGATCCAGCACGACTATCTCTCGACGCTGAAACTCAAAAAGAGTCCGGCGTTTTACGAATAGTGGCGCGGTAACAGGTGGATCACCACGTCCCTGGCTCGTGGGCGCGGCCGCGAGTTCGCCTTTCAGCTGCTGAAGCGGTAACGCCAGTGGTCGAGCCACCGGTGTGCCGGCGACAAGATGGCCGGCATTACTTGGGAAAACGCTCGAGTTGCGGCTTGGCTCCCGCCGGCAGGGGGCTTCGTGCCGTGTTCATGACCATCGAGAGATAGACGTAATACCCCTCGATGTTCGCGAGTTCCACCACGCCCGCCTCTCCGAACCTGGTGAGCGCACGGGCATAGGTCGCGTCGCTGACGCTCTTGTTGCGAAGCAGTTCCGAGCACAAGTCGTAAACCGTTTCCTCGTCTTCGGCCATGTGTTCCGGCCGCCGTCCCGCTGCCACGTCTGCGGCTAAAGCCGGACTCAATCCGGCGCGGCCGGCGGCGGGGGAATGCGCGTTCCATTCGTAGTTGTTGGTCCACTCGCGCGCCGCGATCAGAATCGCGAACTCGGTCAGCTTGTTTCCAAGCACGGGGTGGTTCTGCACATGCAGCCGCATTTCAAGCGCCGGAACGACCCATTCGGGCGACCGCAAGATCGCCGACCATGGCGGCCCCGTCAGTTCCGCCTTGCGCAGCTCTTTATAATCGGCGGCTGCTTTTTTCTGCGCCTCGGTCATCTTGTCGGTAGGAATAGGCGGCAACCGATCTTGCGCGGCCGCAATCATTCCGAGCACTAACCATGCACTGGCGAATCGCATGCGGACCATTCTATAGCGGTTTCGCGCGAAAATGCGGCTATGACGGCTGACGAAATCAAACGCATCGGCTACCGGGTGGTGGATCTGATCGCGCATCATCTCACGTCGCTCCCCGACCGGCCGGTGTTTCAGCCCTTTCCTCCGGACCTCGCCGCGCGGTACCTCGATGGTTCGCCGCTGCCGGAATCGGGTCAGAGCCTGGATGAGATTTTGGAATCGTTCGCGGCCGAGATCGAACCGTACCCATTCGGCAACGGCCATCCGCGGTTCTACGGATGGGTCAACTCACCGCCCGCCGTGGCCGGCGTCTTTGCCGACGCGCTTGCAGCCGCGATGAATCCGAGCTGCGCGGGCGGCAACCACGCCGCCATTTATGTCGAGCGCGAGGTTGGCAATTGGTTTAAGCGCATGCTGGGTTTTCCCGAAGACAGCATGGCGTTGCTGGTGAGCGGCGGCTCGATGGCTGCGCTCACTGCCTTGGCCGTTGCCCGGCATGTCCAATGTGGCTTCGATGTGCGCGGCAAGGGTCTGCAAAATGCGCCCTCGCGCCTGGTGTACTACAAGGCAGGCGAAGGCCACGGCTGCAACCAGAAGGCAGTGGAGCTTCTGGGCATAGGCAGCGAGAACCTTCACATAATCGAGCACGACAGCGCGCAGCGCATGATTCCCGCCGCGCTGGAAACCGCGATGCAGCGCGATCGGCAGAACGGCTGCACGCCCGTCGCTGTGATCGCCAGCGCCGGCACGGTGAACACGGGCGCCATTGACCCGCTGGATGAAATCGCGGACGTTTGCGGGCGCCACCGGGTCTGGCTGCATGTGGATGGAGCTTACGGCGCGCCTGCCGTGCTGACGGAGCGATGCCGCGAGGAACTCGCACCACTCGCGCGCGCCGACAGCATCGCTCTCGACCCGCACAAATGGCTGTATGTCCCTGTCGAGGCCGGCTTGGTCCTGGTGCGCGACGCCAAAGCCATGCGCGCCACATTTAGTCTGGTTCCGCCCTATTTGCGCACCGACGGCAGCCCAACCGGTGTGGGCGGCCTGCCCTGGTTCAGCGAATATGGTTTTCAGCAGACCCGTGGTTTTCGCGCGCTCAAGGTCTGGATGGCGTTGAAGCACCAGGGCGCGGACGGGTACCGCCGCTCCATCGAGCGCGACATCATGCTGGCGGAGCGGCTGGCATCTCTCATTCGGGCCGACGCGGAATTCGAACTCTTCGAGCCGCAAAGCCTGAGCATCGTCTGTTTCCGCTACGTCCCTCGCGACTGGACCCGCGAAGCGGAGGCGTTGAATGTGCTCAATAAGACTCTGCTGGAACAGATTCAACTGAGTGGCCAGGCATTTCTCTCGAGCACCGTCATGGACGGGACTTTCTGGCTGCGCGCCTGCATTGTCAATCCGAGAACCTCGCCCGACGATCTACCGCGCCTTGTGGAGGCCGTGCGCGCAGCCGGTAGACGTACGGTACGGGGAGGACCGTCTTGCTAGAAATTCTATAGCCCTGCTACCAGCTTCGGAGCATGGATGCCATTGCTCCGTACTCAGCCACAAAGGAGGATCCACTAAGTACATACAGTCCTGAAACTAATTATGGATATCGCTTCAAACAGTTCCTCAGGTTTATTCTTGTTGAGCGCGGTGTCGATGGCTTTTACAATCTTTGCAACGCGCGTAGCGCGATTCAAAATTCCTGGAGGGCAATGGTGAAGATTTTGGGCATCGGTCTTACCCTGATGCTTGCGGTTGGGCTACAGGCAGATATTTTATATGACAGCCTCACTACTGGTAACAGCGCTGTGTTGCCGATTGGCAACGGCACGACGACCGGGTCAGTTTTGTACGACTCGTTCTCGACCGGTAGCGTGGCAGAGGCCCTGACCGGCCTGATCGTGGGATTAGCGCCCGTAACTCCCCCCGCCGATCCGATTGTGGCAACTCTCTTTGTGGATAACGGCTCCACGCCGGGTGGCTCGATTCAGATCACGGGAGGCCAGCAAATCGGGACGCTGGACGACACTCTGGTAACCTCGAGCACCACCGATTACGCGATCAACTTAAGTTTGAACCCGATTCTCGCTGCGAACACACGATACTGGATCGCTCTTTCCGGTATCGGCACAGTAGGCTGGCTGAGATCCACCAGCTCGAGCGGTACTGGGGTGACGAATGAACTTTCCGATGTTGGCGGACTCCCTGTAACCGCCAATACCTCCACGTTTCCCTTCCAGATGCAGATTCAGGCCACCGCGCCGGCCGCACCCGAACCCAGTAGTCTGGGTTCACTGGCTGGGCTGGTTGCGTTGGGCCTGATCCGTTTGCGCCGAAAGTCCTGACTTCACTCAAGTCCTTCAGAAGTGCCATTCAGGTCTGCCGATTGGGCAAAGCGGTAGGCTCAAAAACGAAACGGGGGCGGATGCATTCGCGAGATGCATCCGCCCCTTTTATTTTGGCTAGGCCCAGCTGAAGCCGGACTTCGATAACGGAAGCGAGCGCACTCGTTTGCCCGTCGCGGAGAAGATCGCGTTGGCGATGGCCGGCAAAATCGGCGGCAGCGCCGGCTCGCCCAATCCGGTCGGATTATTGTTCGACTTCAGCCAGTGCACCTCGATCTCCGGGGGCGCCTGCGTCAGGCGCACCAGTTTGTGCTGGTGGAAGTTAGTCTGTACCACGCGGCCTTTGTCGACGGTGATTTCCTGGTCCATCAATTCGCTCATACCATCGATCACCGCGCCGTGAGTCAGGTTTTCGGCGAAGCCGGGGTTGATGATCTGGCTGCCAATGTCGGCCGCCACCCAGACTTTGCTGACCTTCACCTTCGTGCCGGACTCGACTTTCACTTCCGCGACTTCGGCGAAGTAACCGAGATGGCTATAGTGGAAAGCCACGCCCATGCCCGTACCTTTGGGTAGGCGGCGCTTGCCCCAGTCCGATTTTTCGGCCACCAGTTGGAGCACGCCCTTCATGCGCTCGGGGCTCAATCCCGGAAATCCGAAGCCTCCGCGCCCGCCGCGTCCGGCTTCCGGAGAAGGCGCGGGGAGCGCTTGCGCCGAGTTCAGCAGGTCCATGCGGAACTGTACCGGGTCCTTGCCTGCCGCATGCGCCAATTCATCGATGAACGACTGAATGACGAACGCGAACGCGTTGCTGCTCGGCGCACGCAGAGAGCCGGTGCGGATGCCCAGGGGCATCACGGAGGTGTGCAGCGCGTAATTCGGCACGAAGCGCTGCGGGAACTCCGTCGGCCCCATCGCCGCGGCCGAGGCGAATTGTACGTTGTCGCCTTTCATCTCGCCGTAGCTGACGAAGTGATTCCGCCACGCCACGATTTTGCCGGAGCTGTCCAAGCCTGCTTTCAGGAATTGGAAGGCGCCCGGGCGGTAGTAGTCGTGCGCCATGTCGTCCTCGCGCGACCAGAGCAGCTTCACCGGCGCGCCGACCTGTTTGGAGATATAGGCCGCCTCCACCATATAGTCGTTGGTAAGACGCCGCCCGAAACCGCCGCCGCCGTGGAGCATGTTCAGGTGAACGTCGGTGGGCTTGAGCCCAAGCGCCTGAGCGACCAGGCCGCGGCCGGCAGCGGGGATCTGGCTGTTGGTCCAGATTTCACACTTGCCGTCTTTGAATTCGGCCGTGCAACCCTGCGGCTCCAGCGGCGCGTGGGCGATGAACGGATACGAATACGCGCCTTCCACCACTTTCGCTGCGCTCTTCAGTGTGCCGTCGGCGTCGCCATCGGCACGGATGGTCTTCATCGGCGCCTGCTTGCTGAGTTGATCGGCTTTCTGCGCGAACGCCGTACTGCTCTGCTCCGCAGTGCCCCACTTGCCATCGTCCCAGGTCACTTGCAGCTTCTTGCGCGCGGTCTGAGCCTGCCACCAGGTATCGGCCACGATGGCAATGCCGTTCTCGAGCCCGGGATCACCAGGAAGCACGTCGCCGGCCGGAACGGGCCGCTCGATGACGAACGCGTCCTTCACGCCGGGCATCTGTTTGATCTCATCCAGGTTGGCGCTCACCACTTTGCCGCCGAATACGCCGCACTTCTGGAAGCACGCATACAGCATGCCCGGACGCATCATGTCGATGGCGAAAATCGGCTTGCCGGTCGCGATGTCGTGCGTGTCGCGGCCCTGCTGCGTGTGCCCGATGATCTTGTATTCGCTCGCGTCCTTCAGTTTCAGCGTGTTCAATGCCGGCGGCTTGATCGAGTCGAGCTTGGAGGCCAGTTGGCCGTAATCCATCGACCGGTTCGACGCCTTGTGCAGCACTTTGCCCGAATCGGTGGTGATTTCGCCTTCCGGCACGCTCCAGGTCTGTGCCGCGGCGGTGATCAGCATCGCCCGCCCGGCCGCGCCCACCTGCCGCATCGGCGTCCAGTTGGTCGGCGTCGCCGTACTGCCGCCCGCGATCTGTCCGGCGTACTTGGTGTCGTCGAAGTCGGTTTGTTCGACTTTGACTTTCTTCCAATCCGCGTCCAGTTCCTCGGCGATCAACATAGGCAGCATCGTCTTGATGCCTTGGCCGACTTCGGGATTCTTGGCCATGATGGTCACGGTCCCATCCGCGGCAATCTTGATGTAGTTCGTGGCCAGCGGAGGAACCTGCGGTCCGAACTGTGCCGCCATCGGCTTCACGTAGAGAGCGAGCATCGCGCCGCCACCGCCGAGCGCGCTGACTTTCAGAAAGGAACGACGATCGATTCGCATGTTTTTCATGGTTCCTCCGCCTATTTGTTCACCGATGCGGTTTGCACCGCGCGCGCCGAAGCATTGTTCGTGATTTCCGCGGCTTTATGGACCGCCTGGCGGATCCGCAAATAGGTTCCGCAGCGGCAGAGGTTGCCGTTCATCGCGGAATCGATATCCTTGTCCGACGGCTTGTTGTTCTTGGCCAGCAGCGCCGCAGCCGACATCATCTGGCCTACCTGGCAGTAGCCGCACTGCGGCACGTCGATTTCCTGCCACGCGAGTTGTACCGGATGCGTTCCCTCTGCCGACAGCCCTTCAAGCGTAGTGACCGGCTGGTTGCCGACCGCCGAGACCGGCGTCTGGCACGACCGGACCGCTCTTCCGTTCAGGTGTACGGTACAAGCCCCGCACTGGCCGATGCCGCAGCCATATTTCGTCGCTTTGAGGTTGAGGATGTCTCGAACGACCCACAACAGAGGTGTGTCTGCGGGCACGTCTACCGTGGCAGACCTCCCGTTCACGTTAAGTTTGAAAGCCATCGCGATAGCTCCTAGAAGCAGAGAATGAAATCTGAACGGCCGCGAACAGCGACCCCGTCTGAACGGTGTAAGCGGCGGGCCAACAATATGTTACCTATTGCGCGCAGCGTACCATCGGCCGGGGGAGTGTGTCAAGCTGACGGGCGGATTGTCCGTGCAGGATGGCCGCAGAAACGCTCCAGCGCCCGCGGGTTTAGTTGCGTGAACGGACCCACGTCGCATAACGTATGAAGGAGTAGATGCCCTTTTGCAGCCAGTGCGGAAGCGAGGTAGGCGCAGCTGATTCCTACTGCCACGGCTGCGGAGCGCGCCAGCCGGGCGCTTCAGGGCCGAAGGCGGCGGGAGGGCACGATCCGCTCTCGCAGATGTCGGGGCGTACGGCATCCATCCTTTGTTATGTGCCTGGCATCGGGTGGATTGTGTCGATCATCGTTCTGGCGTCGGAAAAATTCCGCGCCAATCGCGACGTCCGCTTCCATGCGTTCCAGGGCCTATACCTGTTTGTGGCATGGCTGTTGGATGGGTGGGTGGTGCGGCCGATGTTCTCGATGATCCCGCGCGTGCCGGTTCACAGCCTAGTGGAGCTGGCGCTGCTCGGCATGTCCATTTTCATGATGGTCAAGGCGGCCCACAACGAGACATACGCGCTACCGCTCTTCGGGGAACTGGCCCAACGTTCGGTGGCCGAACATTGATGGCGGCCGCGAGGCTAGTGCGCGGGGCGAATGTCGGACGGAAACCGGCGGTCGAGGATGAGCTCGCTAAAGCGCGCGAGCGCCTGCCTGTATTGTTCGCCGGCCTGTTCTTTTTCCGCGCCGGTCGCATGCTTGAAAGCGACCTCAGCCATTTGCACATCGGTCAGAAGCTGCATCTCGATCTGATTCCAGACCGAGGGGGAAGCCGCCGCATTCCGTTCGAACGTACTCATCGGACCTGAGTTGAAAACGGATCTTAGCATTAGATCTGCTAGAACGGCTAGAGGAAATTTCCCATCAACGAATTCCGAGGTACTACGGACAACGCCACAGCGGACGGATTTCAGCTCCATCTGCCCGTCCATCCTGTTACAGCGGGCGCCGGATCAGTGTTTCGGCTGAGTGACTTCCTCGCCAAACTGGATGGTTGAGTCCACCGAAAAAATCCGCACTCCGTCGCCGCCGCCGCGGAGCATTTGCAAGACGATCGCGTCACCCCTGGTCCGCAGCGAAAAATGTGAGTTGCCATTACGCTCCACCGGAATTTCACGGGTTCCGAAGGGAGGAATCTGGGCATCGAGGGTCGCCGAGCACAGTTCGCGCAATTCCGCCATTGGCTGCATCGCGTCCGGCACGGAATAGAGACTGCCGGCCGAGTAGCACGCAGACGCACGGGCGGCGTGTTCCGACGTATTGACCAGAGCGATTTGGGCGCCCCGAAGGCCCGCGGTGTCTCCTGAAAACCACGGGTTCCTGGTAGGGAACGCTACTTCGCGGTTGACTACGCGGAGCTGGTCCCCGGCCCGGCACTCGGTCGCGCCACTGAGCGCAACCACCGGGGCCGGCCGCGATTCGGGAACCGATTCGCGCAGGCGGACCCAGGCCGCCGTGGTCTCCTCGTCAATGTCCAGCCGGTACTCGCCCTGCTGTCCGGGATCGAGACGGATCATCCGGGTTGCGATGCCAGTCAGTGCCGCCAAAGCGCCGCTCGCGCGGTGGGCCTCGACCTCGATCGAAACAGACGTGTCGGCCAGGTTTTGGACGCGTACTGTAGAAGAACAAGACGCCCCGTATGCCAGGGCGGGAAGAACACTTTCGATGACCCGCTGACTCGGCGCGGCGGCCGAGTTCGCGAACGCTGCCAGCAGGATCGCCGCGCTTACGCTCTTGCGGCGGACCGCAATGCGTCGCATCCAGCGAGGGCTAGTGGCCGTCGCCGTCACCGTCGGCGTCGGCGCCCTTCAAATGCGCCAGGGCCGCCGGGCTCAGCTGGACCGTGTCAGTCGGGGTTTCAGCCGCCTTCGGTTTCTGATTCGCCGGCCCCCGATTCTGTGCCTGCTGAGACGCGTATACCCCGCTCACGCTCGATACCGGGCTGATCGACATGAAGTCAGGACTCCTCAAGTATCGTATCGGCCAAGGGAACAGAGAGTTCGACACTTTAAGACAGTCGTCTTGCGGCCCCAGGCAATCGCCTGATATCGAACGACAACCGCAGTGCCGTCCGCCGTGCTGCAGGCTATACTTAATTTGAAGACCTTTTTTTCCGATGGCGCTGTTCAAAACACGCAGCGCCGCCGTGTACGGCATCGATGCCCACCTGATCGATGTCGAAGTCGACATGTATTCGTCCGGCTCGGCGCGCGACTTCGTGATGGTCGGCATGCCCGATCTGGCCGTGCGCGAGAGCCGCGAGCGCATCAAATCCGCACTGATCCATTCCGGCTTCTATTACCCGAATAAAGCCGTCACCATCAATCTCGCGCCGGCGAATGTGCGCAAGGAAGGCGCCGGTTTCGACCTGCCGATGGCGCTCGGCATCCTCGGCGCGATGGGCTCGGTGGGGCCCTTGGACCGGCACATTCTGATCGGCGAACTGTCGCTCGATGGCTGCATCCGCCCGGTACGCGGCGCTCTGTCGGTGGCCGTGTGTGCCCGCGAGCAAGGCATTCCCAATCTGATCCTCCCCGCGGAAAACGGCGCGGAGGCCGCGGTGGTGGAGGGCATCCATGTGTATGGAATGCGCCACCTGGCGGAAGTGGTCGCGTTGTTGACCCGGCCAGCGGACTTCCAGCCCGCCGCACCCGACGACAGCAAACCGATTGAGGATCCCGCGGCAGCGCCCGATTTCCGCGACGTACGCGGCCAGACCATGGCGAAGCGCGCGCTCGAAGTGGCCGCGGCAGGCAGCCACAATGTGCTCCTGATCGGCCCGCCGGGGTCGGGCAAGACGATGCTGGCGCGGCGCCTCGCCGGCATTCTACCGCCCCTCAGCTTCGAGGAAGCAATCGAGACCACGAAAGTGCACAGCATCGCCGGATTGCTGCGCAGCGGCGCCGGCCTGCTGCGGGAGCGGCCGTTCCGCGCCCCGCATCATACGGTGTCGGACGCCGGACTGATCGGCGGCGGCGCCGGAGTACCTCGTCCCGGCGAGGTCAGCCTGGCGCATCACGGCGTTCTGTTCCTGGATGAATTTCCGGAGTTCCCGCGCGACGTCCTCGAGTTATTGCGGCAGCCTCTCGAAGACGGAGCGGTCACGATTGCGCGGGCCAACATGACCCTGTGTTTCCCGTCCACGTTCATGCTGGTGGCCGCGATGAATCCCTGCCCATTCATAAGACAACTGCGACAAGGTCCAAGACAGAGTGCCGGACGGTTTTCGGAGGCTCGCCCGATGTTACCAGGACGTTTCAACGTCGACTTGTGTTTGGAAAC
>Ga0126371_10005080_pt1 | contig 11673 bp, 10 predicted proteins | sample PanSoiMetaPlot_4_FD_110145 | JGI IMG/M metagenome (GOLD analysis project Ga0126371, IMG submission 110145) | Tropical forest soil microbial communities from Panama - MetaG Plot_4 | ecosystem: Environmental > Terrestrial > Soil > Tropical forest > Bulk soil | place: Panama | collected 2016-02-17
CGCGCGCCGCCAGGCCGGACTCACCATTACTCAGGTCAGCCAGCGGACATGCATCAGGGAGACCATCGTCCGCGGCATCGAGCGGGGAGACTACTCAGCCTGCGGCGGCGACTTCTATGCCCGTGGGCACGTTCGCAGTATCGCCAGGGCGGTCGGGCTGGACCCTGATCAGGTCGTCCAGCAATACGACATGACGCAGAAGCCGTCCGCGCCGATTACGGCGGCAGACGTGTTCCAGCCGTTCACGCCGGTCAAGCTCAAGGAGCGGCGCCGGCCGAACTGGACCATCGTGCTGCTGGCGGGCATCGTCGTTGTCGCTGGCATTGTCGGGTTCCGCTACTTCGCGCACAGCAACCCGCCGCGGCCGAGCGCATCGTCTCATCATTCGCATCACCATGCCGCTGCGCCGGCGGCGTCACCGTCGGCAGCCCCGGTGGCCGCGCAGTCGACTGCGACGCACGTGCAGGTCACGATCATCGCCCATCCGGGGAACGTGACCTGGGCGCAGCTGACCGCTGATAACGGCAAGGTGCTGTTCTCTGGCGACATCGGCACCGGCTCGGGGCTGACGCAGCAGACAGAGACGACCACGGTCGGGATGAGGATCGAGCTCGGCAATCCTCTCGGCGCTGACCTCTACGTCAACGGTAAGAAGGTGCCCACCGGTCAGACGCACCCGATCTCGGTGTTTTGCAACAAGACGACCTGCGTCTAGTTCGGCGTGCGACTCGCCGCGCTGAGGCGGGCGGAGCAGGGGCGCTGGCATCGGCGCGGTTACCGTAGTCTGCCGGTGTGCCCTCCAGTCAGCCGAGCCCACCATCCGTCACCCGTCGCGTCAGGATGGTTACTCTCGGCTGCGCCCGGAACGAGGTGGATTCCGAGGAACTCGCCGGCCGCCTCGCCGATGGCGGCTGGCAGCTGGCCGACGAGACCGAGGAGGCCGCGGTCGTGCTGGTCAATACGTGCGGCTTCATCCAGGCGGCCAAGCAGGAGTCCATCGATGTGCTGCTCGACGCCGCGGCGGGTGGCGCCACAGTAGTAGCCGCGGGCTGCATGGCCGAGCGCTACGGGTCAGGGCTCGCTGAGGCCATGCCCGAGGCGCAGGTTCTCGGCTTCGATGACTATGAGGACATCGCGGCCAGGCTGGACGCGGTCGCGGCAGGCGAGCGCTGGGAGGCCCACGAGCCACGGGACCGGCGCACCCTGCTGCCGCTGGCTCCCGCCGACCGGCCCGGCAGGACCGCTCACCTGCCCGGCCATGGTCTGGCTGCGCCCGAGGGCAGCGACGGGCAGGTGCCTGACCGGCCCGCCAGCGACCCCGTTCCCGATCTGCCACCGGGAATCGCGCCCGCCTCCGGCCCGCGGGTGGTGCGCCGTCGCCTGGGCGGCGGGCCGGTGGCACCCCTCAAGATCGCATCTGGCTGCGACCGGCGGTGCACGTTCTGCGCGATCCCGGCGTTCCGCGGCGCCTTCGTGTCCAGGCGGCCAGCCGACCTGGTGGCCGAGGCGGGCTGGCTGGCCGAGCACGGCGCCCGCGAGCTGCTTCTCGTGAGCGAGAACTCCACGTCGTACGGCAAGGATCTCGGCGACCTCAGGCTGCTCGAGTCGCTGCTGCCGCAGCTCGCCACCGTTCCTGGCATCAGCCGGGTCCGGGTGAGCTACCTGCAGCCCGCCGAGGTGCGGCCTGGGCTCGTTGAGGTGCTGGCGGGCACGCCGGGCGTGGCCAGGTACTTTGACCTGTCGTTCCAGCACGCGAGTGGCAGTGTGCTCCGGTCGATGCGCAGGTTCGGCGATGCCGAGCGGTTTCTCGCTCTGATCGAGCAGATCCGGGCTCTGGCGCCGGATGCGGGGATCCGGTCCAATTTCATCGTCGGTTTCCCGGGGGAGACCGAGGCGGATGTGGCGATCCTTCAGGACTTCCTGGCTGACGCGCGGCTGGACGCGATCGGCGTTTTCGGCTATTCGGACGAGGACGGCACGGAGGCCGCAGGCCTTGGCGGCAAGCTGACGGAGCAGGAGATCGCCGCGCGCGTGGAGGAGCTTGCCGACCTGGCGGACGACCTGATGGCCGAGCGCGCGGCTGGCCGTGTCGGCGAGTCCGTAGACGTACTGATCGACGAGTTGCTGGGCGATGGCGGGTATCTGGGCAGGGCCGAGCACCAGGCGCCGGAGGTCGACGGGGCGACCGAGGTCCGCAGCGATCGCCCGCTGGCGGTCGGCGACTTGGTGCAGGCCGTGGTGACCGGCAGCGATGGCGTCGATCTGTACGCCGCTGTGGCGGTGGGCGCGGGCGAGTCTTGAGCGGGGGGGCAGCGGGCAGGGACAGCGACGGCGCAGCGCCGGCGCCCGCGGCCGGGGCTGGCCGGGGCACGGCGGGCACTGCTGGCACCGCGACTACGGCAGGCGCAGCTGGCGTGCCGGCCACGGCTAGTCCGGCATCGGCGAGCCCCGCTCCACCTGGCCTGGTCAACGTCGCGAACGCGCTAACCGTCGGGCGGCTGGCGCTCGTGCCGGTGTTCGTCTACTTCCTGGTGGCGGGCGGCACCAGTGACCGCGCAGTGGCCTTTGTGGCGTTCGCGGTGGCGTCGGTTACCGACCTCCTCGACGGCGAGCTGGCCAGGCGGCGCGGGCTCATCACCGACTTCGGCAAGATCGCCGACCCCATCGCCGACAAGGCGCTGACCGGCTCGGCCCTGATCACGCTCTCGATCCTCGGCGAGCTGGCCTGGTGGGTGACGTGCATCATCGTGGTCAGGGAGCTGGCCGTTACCGGTCTCAGGTTCTGGGTCATCCGGCATGGCGTCATCGCCGCCAGCCGGGGCGGCAAGCTCAAGACGATGCTGCAGATCGTCGCCATCAGCCTGTACGTGCTGCCCTGGCACGTCCCTCTCCTCCGGGAGATCGTCATGGGTGCAGCGCTGGTCGTGACGGTGGTCACCGGAGCGGACTACACGGCTCGGGCCATCCGGCTGCGCCGGGCCGTCCAGTGACGGCGGCTGGCAGCTGGCGGCCCGACCCCGATTCTGTCGAGCCGTCCGAGACCGGCTATCTCGCCCGCACGGCCATCGAGCTGCTGACCTCGAGCGGGCGTACCGTCGCCGTTGCCGAGTCGCTGACGGGCGGCCTGGTGACGGGGGCGCTGACGAGCATTGCCGGGGCATCGGTCGTGGTGCGCGGCGGCATCGTCGCCTACGCAACCGATCTGAAGGCGGTGCTGCTCGGCGTTCCGGCCGACCTGCTGGCGAGGCAGGGCCCGGTCGACCCGGACGTGGCGATGGCCATGGCAGAGGGAGTCCGGCGGCTGCTTGGTGCCACCTACGGAGTGGCGACGACGGGCGTGGCCGGGCCAGGGCCGGCCGACGGGAAACCGCAGGGGACCGTGTTCGTGGCAACGGCTGGTCTGACGGAAACTTCCTGTGACGAGTTCGCAGGGATGGCGGGCGATCGGCAGCAAGTCCGCGAAGCAACGGTTCGCTCGGCTTTGTCCTTGCTGATCAGGGCGCTGCGGGAAGACGCCAGCTGATTACAGTGTTACTTGCGTGTGAACACGCAGCTGTGCCCTCTCCCGTCCAGTCCGCTAGGGCAGGTACGGTAGAAGGGTCAGCGATTCGACCTCGGGGAGGGAGCGCGACGATGGTCCTGCTTCGTCACTTGCTCGGTGACGCGCTACGGCGACTGCGCCTTCGCCAGGGTCGAACCCTACGCGAGGTCTCGGCGACTGCGCGGGTTTCCCTCGGATACCTGTCCGAGGTGGAGCGCGGCCGGAAGGAAGCGTCCTCGGAGCTGCTCGCTTCGATCTGCGACGCGCTCGGCGCCCCGCTCTCGCAGGTCCTGCGCGAGGTGTCCGATGGCTTCGCCTTTGCCGAGCTGCAGAGCGAGCCGTCTTTCGGAGTGCCGTTCGAGCCCGCGCTGGTCGGCGCGCCTGGCGAGGACGCCGCGGATGCCGGGGAGCCGCCGGTACCTGCCCGTCCAGCTGTGGAGCAGCGTGCCGCGGTGCGCGTCCCGCAGTCCGCGGGACCCCAGCGGCTGGTCATGCCGCAGCGCGCGATGAAGGTCGGCGCCGATCAGCGGCTAGCGCAGGCCGAGCCGCTGCTTGAGCCCGTCAAGCTGCCTGGCCGGGAGCCGAAGTTCGACAAGCTTGCTCGCGAGATCACCGACATGGTGCCGGTCTAGCGCCTGCGCACCTGAGAGCTGCCGCTAGCCGCGGCCCGCGTCGTCCGGACGGCGCGGGCCGTTTCAGGTTCAGTTGGCCCACTGGGATGTCCAGGCCTTCGGGTCCTCGGCGAGCTTGCGGACGCTGGGCGGCAGACTGCCGGTGACGATGTGCTCGAGCGTGACTTCCTCGAGAATTGCCCGCTCGCTGGCCCGCAACGCGATCCAGACCGACTGCAGCGGCTCGGCGGCGCCGGTGTAGCCGAGGTTCTCCGGGCGCTCACCGCGCACGCCGAGGAGCGGCCCGTCGATGGCCCTGATGACGTCGGCGAGGGAGATGTCGCCGGCCGGTCTGGCCAGCCAGAACCCGCCTTCCGGCCCTCGCTGGCTGCGGACCAACCCGGCGCGGCGGAGCTGGGTCAGGATGGCCTCGAGGAATTTACCTGGGATGGCCTGCGTCCGGGCGAGCTGATCCGCCGTCACATGCCCAGGCCCGGCGGCCGCCAGCTCGATGACGGCACGGAGCGCGTAATCGGAGCGCGCGGACAGACGCATATGCAGCATTATGCAGGTAACGAGGCCGGCCTGGCGTTACCCACGCTTGCTGATTCGCCGTGCCAGGGTGCGGCCCTTCCATGTGATGAGGCAGTGAGCGCCCAGGGACCAAAGGCCTTTCCTGCAGGTCGTGTGTCGTCTGTCACCGACAGCACCAGATCCGCACAGTGGGACAACGGGGGATCGCCGGCGGGAGGCCGCGTGACGGCTGCCGACCAGCGGAAACCGCCGCGGCCACGACAAGGGGGAAGCCGATATGTCTGGATACACGAACGGGCGGTCTGGGGTGACCGGAACGCTGCCGAACCTAACCGGCCAGCTACTGAAGCCCGATCACCACGACTATGACCAGGCGCGACAGGCCTGGAACCTCGCCGTCGACCAGCGCCCGGCCGCCGTGGCCCTGCCGGAATCACCAGCTGACATAGCAGCCGTTGTGCGGTATGCCGCCGAGCATGGCCTGCGAGTCGCTGCCCAGGGGACCGGGCACAACGCCTGGCCACTCGGATCGCTGGCCGACACCGTCTTGGTGCGAACAGAGCGGATGAACGGGGTCCGGATTGATCCAGTCGCGCAAGTCGCCCGTGTCGAGGCCGGTGCCCTGTGGCTCGACGTCGTCGAGGCCGCAGCAGAGCACGGACTCGCGACGCTGGCAGGGTCCTCGCCGGACGTCGGTGTGGTGGGATTCGCCCTCGGCGGCGGGCTCAGCTTCCTCGGCCGGAAGTACGGGCTCACCGCGAACAGCGTGCAGGCGCTCGAAGTCGTGACCGCGGACGGACAGATCGTTCGTGCCGATCAGGACAACGAGCCCGACCTGTTCTGGGCACTGCGCGGCGGCGGCGGCAGCTTCGGAATCGTCAGTGCGCTAGAGCTCCGGCTGTTCCCGCTCAGCGAGGCGTACGCCGGGGTGCTGTGGTACCCGATCGAGCGCGGATCCGAGGTGCTGCACAGGTGGAGTGAGCTCACTCGTGGCGGGACGCCGGACGAACTCACGACCGTCGGCCGGTTCCTGAACCTGCCACCACTGCCGGAGATTCCGGAGCCGGTCAGGGGGAAGTCGTTCGTGATCGTGGAGGCTTATCACACCGGGGACCCGGACCAGGCCGACGAGTGGCTCGGCCCCCTTCGGGAGCTGGGCCCGGTCAACGACACCGTCGCGACGGTGCCCGTTCCGGCCCTGAGCCATATGCATATGGACCCCGAGTACCCGGTCCCCGCGGCCGGCGACGGCATGCTGCTCGATCAGTTGCCCGGTGAGGCCATCGAAGCCCTCGTGCGCACCGCTGGTGCAGACGCCACGTTCCCGCTGCTCTCCACAGAGCTGCGCGGTCTCGGCGGCGAGCTGAGCCGTGAGCGGCCGGGCAATGGCGCGCTGGCCAGGCTCGACGCGGACTACTTGCTGTTTGCGGTCGGCATGACTCCGGCTCCGGAGCTCGTGGGTCCGGTCCAGACACAGGTCAGGGCCATCAAGGACGCGCTGAAGCCGTGGGCAGCCGGACAGATGTACCTGAACTTTGCCGAGGACAGGTCGTCCGCAGCGCCGTTCTGGACCGACCAGGCGTCCGATCGGCTGCAGCGGATCAAGGCCAGCGTCGATCCGCACGACGTGATCCGGGCCAACCACCCCGTCCCCGCCGCGGCCGCGTAGCCGGCACGCCAGCCCGACGGTAAGGAAGGCAACTCAGCGGGCGGTCAGGCCCAGCACCTCGGCCGCCGCGCGCGAGTTACTGCGAGCTGCTCCGTAGCTTGCGAGGTAGCGCCCGGCTGCGGGTCGCCAGACCGGCAGGCCCATCTCCAGGACGATGGTGTCCGGGCGGGCGGCGACCAGGCGGCTGACTGCCTCGCTCGCTACGGGATGGCGGTGAGCGTCCCGCGCGACGACGACCAGGGAGCGGCCGTCGGCCTCGGCCAGCAGCCGATTCACGAGCTCGGGCAGCTCGGCGGATGCTGTCCCGGTGCTGATCTCGCGGTAGCTGTCGTCGGTGAGCCACGGGCGGAGGCCCCAGGGCACGGCCCCGACGGCGAGGTTCGACGGGGGCACCAGCTGGATGACGAGGGGCCGGTGCAGTGCCGGGAGGCTGCCGTCGGCGCTGATCGCGCGGCGGGCTGCGGCAAGCCCGATGGCAGCCGCATCGGCGCCCCGTGCCTCGTCGCTCGCACGATCCGTGGGGGCGTGCGCCGCCGTCCACGCGCGCAGCTCGGCGACCCTGGCCGCCGCCTCCTCGAGTCGCTGGCCCGGCAGCCGCCCGGACCGGACCGCCTCGACGATCGCCGAGCGAACCGCGAGGAAGCTCAGGTGGTCCTGATCGCGACCGAGACACAGCAGGTCCGTGCCCGCGATGACCGCCTGCACGGCGGCCTCGGGGATCCCGTACTGGTCGCTGACTGCCCGCATCTCCAGGCCGTCGGAGACAATCACGCCCGTGAACCCGAGCTCCCCGCGCAGCAGGTCGGTCTGGGCCCGGCGGGAGAGTGACGCAGGCAGGTCGCCGGTGAGCTCGGGAATGCGCAGGTGGCTCGGCATGATGGCGCGCACCCCCGCGGCGATCGCGGCTTCGAACGGCGGCAGGTCCCTGGCCCGCAGGACGCGCAGCGGGGCGTCCACGGTGGCGAGCTCCAGGTGCGAGTCCGCCGACGTGCTGCCGTGACCGGGGAAGTGCTTGGCGCACGCCGCGACCCCGGCCGACTGCAGCCCGGCAACGGCGGCGGCCGCGTGGCGAGCGACCAGGGCCGGGTCGGAGCCGAATGCCCGGGTCCCGATGACCGGGTTGTCCGCGGCGGTGTTGACATCGACCGCCGGAGCGAGATCCAGGTTGATCCCGAGGGCCGCCAGCTCGTCGCCGAGTGCGGCGTACACGGCGGCCGTCAGCGTGACATCGTCCACGGCGCCCAGGGCTGCGTTACCCGGGTAGTCGCTGCCGGTCTGATGGGCGAGCCGGGTAACGTCCCCGCCCTCTTCGTCGATGGCGATGACCGGCTCGGCGGCGGCACCGCGCAGGCTAGCCACGAGGCGGCCAAGCTGCGTGCGGTCCTGCACGTTAGGGCCGAACAAAGTGACACCAGCCAGGCCGTCGCCGAGGGCGTCGCGGATCCATTCGGGGGCAACGGCATCGGGAAACGGCGGGATCAGGACTGCGTCGGCCAGCCGGCCCAACGTGGGGTCGGCTGTGAGCTCCTCCGTCATCCCTTCACCGCGCCTGCGGTCAGACCCCCGACGAGCCGGCGCCGGACAAAGAGGAAGAAGATCATCGCGGGAATCGTGTAGATCGTCGACGCGGCCATGATCGGTCCCCACGCCGCCCCGTGCTGCCCGAAGAAGTACGTCAGGAAGATCGGCAGCGTGTAGGCGGCGTGGCTCTGGCCAAGGAATGTCAGCGCCACAATGAACTCGTTATAGGCAGTGATGAACGCGAAGATGCTCGTGGCGACAAGACCCGGAGCGACGAGCGGGAGAAGGATCCGCCAGAAGATCTTCAGGCCGGTCGCGCCGTCAATCGCGGCGGCCTCTTCGAGTTCCTTGGGCACCGTGGCGACGAAGTTGCGCAGCATCCAGATCGTCACGGGCAGCGCCTGCGCCGAGTACACGAGGACGAGGCCGCTCAGACTGCCGAGCAGGTTGAGCTTCTTAAAGTCCAGGAACAACGCGATGATCAGCGCCTGCGCCGGAACCATCTGAACGATGAGCAGCATGATCAGGAATGTGGTGCGCAGCCGGAACCGGAACCGCGCCACCGCGACCGCCCCGAGCAGCGCGAGCAGCGACGCGATCAGCACGGTGACGAGTGCGACCCCGAAGCTGTTCCGGACAAACAGCCACACCGAGCCGATCCCGCCGGTCACCTGTCCGCTGCTGACCTGACGGAAGTTGCTGAGCGTCGGGTGACTCGGCAGCAGGTGCGGGGTCAGCGAGTAGATCTCGTGCGCCGGCTTGAACGCCGTGCTGACCATGAGGAAGATCGGCAGCAGCGTCACGATCGCGATGAGCAGCCCGAGCCCGTTCAGGCTGACCGCCTTCACGCGTTTCGCCGTCCGGGCCCGCCCGGCGCCCAGCGCGCGGGAACGCGGCTGCGCGGCGACCGCGGGCGGGGGCAATCTGGTGGCGTCCAGGTTGATGAAGCTCACGTCAGGGCTCCCTGCCGGACGGACGATCGCACGTAGCCGACGGTGACCACCAGAAGGATCAAGGCGAAGATCAGCGCCAGCGCGCCGCCGAGGCCGTAGGTGGGCGGGAAGGTGAATGCCTTGTCATAGATGTACAGCGACAGGTTGTACTCGTTGGTGTTCGCCAGGCCTGCGATCGTGAAGCTCTGCGTGAAGATGTTGAAGTCCCAGATCACCGACAGCAGCAGCAGCACGAGGTAGATGGGCTTCATCAGCGGGAGGGTGACGCGCCAGAAGATCCGCCAGGGGCTGGCTCCGTCGACGCGCGCCGCCTCGGTCAGTTCGGCCGGGATCGTCTTCAGGCCGGCCAGCACGGTCACGGCGATGAACGGGAACGCCTGCCAGATCACCAGCAGGGCAATGAGCGTGTAGGCGGGCAGCGCGCCGGTGGTTGCCCAGTTGTAATTCGCCCAGTTCGTGCTGCCCACGAGCCAGTGGGGCATCTTGGAAAGGCCCCAGTCGACGACGCCCCCGTCCGGGCTGAACATCCAGAAGAACAGGACGGCGCCGGACACCGGCGGGGTCGCCCAGGCCAGCAGCGCGGCGGTGCTGATGAAGAGCGACATCTTCTTGCCGAGCCGGTTCAGCAGCAGTCCCACGACGCTTCCCACGACCAGCGAGAGCGGCACGACGACAACCGCGAAGAACACGCTGTTGCGCAGGGATAGCCAGAACACCGGGTCGTGGAAGGTGGTGGTGAAGTTCGCGAACCCGACCCACTGCGTCGCCAGCGCACCGGTGACCTGCGGCAGGCCATAGTTCTGGAACGAGAAGATCACCATCTGCACGAGCGGCCACAGCACCACCAGCGCGATGCCGATCAGCGCCGGCAGGAGCAGCAAGTAGGGCGCTAGCTTGTGGCGGCGAATGAAGGTGCTGATGCGAGCTCGCGTCGGACCGGGTCGGCCACGCTGCCGGTGGCGCAGCACCGCGGGCTGGTGCTCGATTGTCTCGGCCACCTGTGTCCTCCTCCCCTCGGCCGGCCGCGAACGCGGTCTTTGGCGCGCTGGCCGGCCCGCCCCCGGCGGGCCGGCCAGCGATTCTCAGGGCCGAATCAGCCGGTCTGGTTACTCGCTACCGGTGTTCAGCACGGTCTGCAGTTGAGTATTGGCCTGGCTGACCGTCGACTGGAAGTTCGCGCCGGACTCCAGCGCCTTCATCATGGCCGGGATGATGTTGTACTTCCCGGTGTCGGCGGTGCCCCAGTTCTTCGAGTTCAGCGGCGAGATCTGGGTGTACCCAGCCGCCTTGGCGAAGCCTGCGAGGATCGGGCTGTTGGAGTATGCCGGGCTCGACAGGGCCGAGGTGAACTCGGGGAAGAAGCCCTGCGAGTTCGCGAAGGTGGTCGCGTTCGAGGTGCTGTCCATGAACGAGAGCAGGCTCCAGGCGGCCGTCTTGTACTTACTGTTCACCCAGACGCCGAGGTCAGAGCCGCCCGCGAAAGCCGGAGCCGGGTTCGGCCCGTTCTGGCTCGGGATCGGGAACGACGCCCACTGCGCCTGGTTCTTGCTGTTCACCTGAGCGAGCTGAGCCTTGGCCCATGGCCCGTCGATGTACATGTCGAGCTTGCCGAGGGCGAAGTCCTCTTCCGCGCCGCCGGGGCCGGCCGTGCCCGGGGCGCCGATCTCGGTCTCACCGATGTACTTGGAGGACGAGACCTTGTCGGTCAGGAGGAGGTTGGCGTACGCCTGGATGCCGGCCTCGGACTGCGGCGAGGTCAGCTGGGCCACCCACTTGCCGCCCTGCTGCACCGCGACCTGGCCGCCCGCGCCCCAGATGAAGCTGACGATCGCGTTCGTGTCATCGGTGGGCGCCCCGATCCCGAATGTGCCGGGGTTCTTCTGCATCAGTGTCTTGGCGTCGCTGATCAGTTCGGCCCACGTGGTTGGCGTGGAGGTGATGCCGGCCGCGGCGAACTGGTTCTTGTTGTACCAGACACCACGGACGCCGCCGAACCACGGCACGGCGAAGATGTTGCCGTTCACCGTGTCGTTGGCGAGGTTGCCCGCGATGATCTGAGACCCGTTCGACCACGAGTGGACGCTGCTCGAGATGTTGGCGAGCGCGCCCTGGGCGGCGATGCCTGGGGTGTCGGTGTTACCGAGCTCGGTGATGTCCGGGCCGCCCTTGCCGCTGGTGAGAGCGTTCGTCCAGTCGGTGCCCCTGTTCGTCCATGGAATCCAGTCCACGACAACCTTGGTGTTCTTGTACTGCGGGTTCGCCTTCTTCCATTCGGACACGACGCCATTCATCCACGTAGTCTGCGATGCGACGGCGGCGCCCATGCGCCAGACGACGAGCTTGGTGGGGGCTGTGGACCCCGATCCTGAGTTGCCGCTGGAGCCGCACCCTGCCACGGCTGCGCCAGCGATCACGGCGGCTGCACCCAGCGCAGCCGCTGACTTACTGAAAGTCACTGACCGATCTCCCTTCCCGGCGGTCTTAGACGGATGCAGGAGCCCTCCGGGCGGACGCCTGCGGCCGGGCCGTGGCCTTCAGGCCGGCACCCAACGTTAGGTGTCGACGTTGGGTATTTCGACACGTTTGGTCTGGTTGCCTGCCGGGGACCGTGCCCTGACGGGTTTTCTTGGGGACGAAACTAACAGGAAACTTTCCTATAAGATAGCCTCCGTTGCCAGATTGAGACGTTGCCGGGCTGAGACCGGCGCACCGGCCGTGGGTCATGCCACGTCACAAGACCGGGTCGCGCCGTACAGTCAGGTTTGTCACTGTCAGTGAGAGGTGGGGCATGCAGCGACGGCCGGGGACGCCGAGCTTGTTGCGGGAGCTGAACGACCGGTCGGC
>Ga0126371_10005082_pt1 | contig 11669 bp, 12 predicted proteins | sample PanSoiMetaPlot_4_FD_110145 | JGI IMG/M metagenome (GOLD analysis project Ga0126371, IMG submission 110145) | Tropical forest soil microbial communities from Panama - MetaG Plot_4 | ecosystem: Environmental > Terrestrial > Soil > Tropical forest > Bulk soil | place: Panama | collected 2016-02-17
GCCGACCGCGTCGAGTACGTCATCATGGGCCAGGTGCTCCAGGCGGGCGAGGGCCAGATCCCGGCACGCCAGGCGGCCGTGGCGGCAGGCATCCCGATGACGGTGCCGGCGCTGTCGATCAACAAGGTCTGCCTGTCGGGCCTCGACGCCATCGCTCTAGCGGCCCAGCTCATTAGGGCCGGCGAGTTCAACGTCATCGTGGCCGGCGGCATGGAGTCGATGTCGTCGGCGCCGCACCTGCTGCCCGGGTCGCGCCGGGGCTTCAAGTACGGCGCCACCGAGCTTGTCGACTCGATGGCACTCGACGGCCTGACCGATGCCTTCGACCAGGTGTCGATGGGGGAGTCCACGGAGCGGCACAACGCCAAGCTCGGCATCACGCGGCAGGAGCAGGACGCGTTCGCAGCCCGGTCGCACCAGCTCGCGGCCAAGGCCGTCAAGGACGGATTGATGACGCACGAGATCACGCCGGTGGCCATCCCGCAGCGGCGGGGCGAGCCGGTGATCATCGACACTGACGAGGGCGTCCGCGCGGACACCACGCCCGAGTCCCTGGCCGGGCTCAAGCCCGCGTTCGCCGCGGACGGCACGATCACCGCCGGCTCGGCGTCGCAGATCAGCGACGGCGCGGCCGCCGTCGTCGTGATGTCAGCCGAGGCGGCGGCCGCGTTCGGAGCGACGGTGCTTGCCGAGATCGGCGCGCATGGCGTCGTCGCCGGACCGGACAATTCGCTGCACTCCCAGCCGTCGCGGGCGATCTACCGCGCGCTTGAACGAGCCGGGCTCAAAGTCGATGACCTCGATCTCGTCGAGATCAACGAAGCGTTCGCTGCCGTGGCGATCCAGTCAATGCGCGATCTCGGCGTCGACCCGGAGAAGGTGAACGTCGACGGTGGCGCCATCGCGATCGGCCATCCGCTCGGCGCCTCGGGGGCGCGCATTGCGCTGCACCTCATCTATGCGCTGCGGCAGCGCGGCGGCGGCTTCGGGGCGGCGGCGCTATGCGGCGGCGGTGGGCAGGGCGACGCGTTGCTCCTGCGCGTGCCAGCCCCCGTCGAAGGCTGAGCGAGTCGTGCCCGGGCTGACCGTGGGGGTCCGGCGCACCGCTGATCCCGCGGCCCTGATAGCGGCTGCCAGGTCAGGCGATCCCCGTTCCCTTGCCCGGCTTGTTTCTCTGGTCGAAGACGAGTCCGGTGAGCTTCGCCGCGTCATGAAAGAGATCGCGCCGCTGACGGGGCACGCGCACGTCGTCGGGCTGACAGGATCGCCAGGCGTGGGCAAGTCGACGGTGACCGGCGCGCTGGTGAGCGTCTACCGGAACGCTGGCCTGCGCGTGGGCGTGCTCGCGGTGGATCCGTCGTCACCGTTCAGCGGCGGGGCCCTGCTGGGCGACCGGGTGCGGATGCAGGATCACGCCACTGACGACCGGGTTTTCATCCGCTCGATGGCAAGCCGTGGGCACCTCGGCGGGCTTTCGTGGGCGACCCCGCAGGCGGTCCGGATCCTCGCGGCTGCGGGCTTCGACGTCGTGCTGGTCGAGACCGTCGGGGTCGGTCAGGCCGAGGTCGAGATCTCGTCGCTCGCCGACACTGCGCTGGTCGTTGTCGCGCCGGGGCTTGGCGACTCCATCCAGGCTGCGAAGGCGGGGATCCTCGAGATCGCCGACGTGTTCGCGGTCAACAAGAGCGACCGGCCGGGTGCGCAGGAGGCGGTCAGGGACCTGCGCATGATGCTGGCGATGGCGAATTATGGCTCGGACGACTGGAAGCCGCCGATCGTCAGCACCACGGCGATGGCGGGCGACGGCATCGCCGACCTCGCCGCGGCCATCGACAAGCACCGCGACTGGCTGACTGCCAGCGGCCAGCGCGATCAGCGGCGGCGCGATCGCGTGCGGGAGGAGATCTCGGCCATTGCGCTGGGCGAGTTGCGGCGGCGGATAGGCGGACTGCCCGGCGAGTCGCGGCTGGACGAGCTGGCCGACCGGGTGCTGGCAGGCAATCTCGACCCCTATTCGGCTGCCGACGAGCTCATCGCCGGCTAGCGTAGCAATCCCAGGCCCGCCGTCGAGCTCGCGCGCGCTCGCGCACCCTGGTGCTAGCGGGGGCCGGTTTCGGCGGCTTTGGGCGCGCCAACTTCACCGGTGGCAATGGGCGTGCCCGGAGCTCGCGCGACGTGTCGGGCCGCGGCAACCTCGGCAGCTTCTACGATCGACTCACTCCAGAGCCGGGCTTCGTAGGCCTTCTTGCCGCCGCGGACGCCAAATAGCCGCTTAGTGATCACCAGGTACAGCACGAGCGCGAGGTTGATCGCGAGCAGCACGGCGGCAGTCGCCGTGACCTTCCGGGTCAGGTCATAGAACTCCAGCGGCAGGCCCAAGGACGTTGCCACCATCGCGAAGTACTCGCCCCAGCGTTTGGCCAGCCAAAGTCCCACGGCCTCCACTAGCTCGACCAGCGCGTACAGCGCCAGCCCGATCGCCAGCAAGGTCAGCGTCTTGGTGCTCAGCGTGAGAGCGTGCTGCAGCAGCCCGACCAGCTTGGAGTGGGTGATATCGAAGCCGAGCTGGTGGAACAGGCCGCGGATGACGGGCAGCTCACGGTCGAACCGCTGCTCGATGCTCGCCTGCGAGTGCCGGTACCGCCAGAGCAGCACTGCGCCACCACCAGCGCCAATCCCCCGGATGAGCCGCTCGACCGCGAACACGCGCAGGATGAGCCTGCTCCTGATCTCCGGGCCGCGCGCGACGACGGGGGCTGTCGCCGCTGGTCCGGAGAGGGCAGGCGGCCCCGGTACATAAGCGCCGCAGCGCAGGCACTGCCACGCCGGTCCGTCCGGCAGCACCGCCCCCATCTGGGCAGCCAACGCCGGCTCGGCTGGCGCGAACGTCAGATGGCCGTGGCGAGCGCAGGAACGGGTACTCCAGTCCACGCTGGCAGCTTAGGACAGGGACCGGCCGTGCGTCGCCAGCCGCGGGATTTGCTCAGACGCTGATCAGCACGCCGTCAGCGAGCACGAGGACGTCGTCACAGGCCAGCTCCAGTGCTTCGCGATCACAGCCGGCCAGCAGGATGCCGGTGTCGCGGCTTAGGTCCGTGACCGCGGCTGCTAACACCGACACCTCACGCCCCGGCAGCCCATCGAGCAACCCATCAAGCAGCAGCAGTTCAGGCTGATGCACCGCGGCCGCCGCCAGCCGAGTGCGCCTCGCGATCGCGTCGGGCGCGGCCCGCAGGGTCACATCAGCCCACGGCATCAGGGACAGCCGGTCCAAGATGGCCGCGGCGAGCAAGCGCCGATCCTGCCGATGCGGCCGGCCGAGGCGGGCCGAGTGCTCGACGAGGCCGCGAACGCGGATGCCGGGCAGCGGCCTGGCGGTGCGGCGGGCCACGCCCACCCTGCGTCGGACAGCCGCCCGGCCTCGAATGGTGGCCATGTCGTGGCCGAGTACCCGCAATTCACCGTAAGCCGGCCGGGCGACGCCAGCGAGCAGGTCCACAAGAGCCGCCGACTGTGAGGGGTGATCAGTCAGGATACCGAGGGCTGACCCGCCGGAAAGGGGCTGCCCGATGCGGAAGCTCGCAGCACGGACGGCCCAGCCCCGCCCGTGCCGCACGCCGATGCCGGCTGCGACTACGGGGTCCGGGCCGATCACGGCACGGCCGGACGCCATGTTTTCCCCCGGATTTGGCTATGAGTCGATCCCCAGCAGGCAATGTAACGATCTGTAATTAGCCATGTCCACGTACGCGCCGGCCGACTCGGCCGCTGTTACAGACTCGGTGGAATCCCTGGCCCAGCCGGGGTCACGGTAGCTTGTGGCTGTGCCCAAGCCGCTTGATCTGCCGTTCGACCCCATCGCCCGCGCAGCGCAGACGTGGGAAAGCCGGTTCGGTGACGCTAAGGCCATGGCGGCCGTCACGGCGATCATGCGCGTCCAGCAGATCCTGCTCAGTCAGCTTGACGCACTGCTGCGGCCACATGACCTGACGTTCGCCCGTTATGAGGCGCTGGTCCTGCTCAGCTTCAGCCGCGAAGGTGCGCTGCCCATGCGGATAATCGGCGAGCGGCTGATGGTCCATCCCACCAGCGTGACGAACACGATCGATCGGCTCGAGGGCCAGCACCTCGTCATCCGCAAGCCGAACCCGCGCGACGGCCGCGGCACGCTCGCGGAGATCACCGCGGCGGGCCGGGCTGTCATGCAGCGGGCGACGGCCGACCTCATGGCGGCGGAGTTCGGCATGGGCGGCTATACCGAGGACCAGCTTCAGGACATGTTCAGCCTGCTGCGCGGTCTCCGGGTGACAGCGGGTGACTTCAAGGACAGCTAGCCGGCAATCGGCCGCTGCCGCCACTGCAGGCCGCCGTCGGTGCTGACGTAGATCATCCCGAGTGCGGCGTCGGCGGGCACGGCGACGCCATCGCGCGCATTGGTCATGCCGACGAAGCTGAACCCACCTGCGGGCGTGCCGCCAGTCACCCGCGCGGGCAGCCAGGTCTTACCTGTGTCTGCGGACTGGTAGATCCCTGCTGTCATCGCGAGCACGACCTGGCCGGCCGTCCCTGAGGCGACTGAGGTGATCGAACCGGTTCGCGGCACGGCTCCGACGAGTTGCCATCGCGAACCGTTGGCTGACGTGGACAGTGTCGGCACGCTGGACGTTCCGGTGCCGCCGTTAGCACAGACGATCATCAGCTGCTGCGGGCTTGTCGCCAGCAGCGCCTGCGATGGCTGCCCGCTTTTGCGTGCAGGACCGGGGGTGCACGGTGCCTGGCCCGCCAGCCGCCACGTACCGCCTGACACCGGCCCGGTCAGCACCGCGCCCGTCGGCGCGAGCAGGTATCCGGTCTTCCCGGTGACAACCAGGCTCGCCGAGCCTGGCTGCCCGGTCGCCATCAGGCCGGCAGGCAGGCTGACTGGCGTCCACGTTCTGCTGCCCGCCGCCGACGTGTTGAGCGAGAAGCTCGTGCAGTTCGCGGCGTACGCCGGCCCGGTACCCGTGCAGGTGGCGAACAGCCCGAGAGCCGGACCGCCGGCCGCTGCTTCAATGTCGATGACGCGCTGGCCGCCAGTGGACTCCCTGTGCCACGGATAGCCGCCGCCGCTCGTTTCGTACAGCGCGGGACCGAAGGCCCAGCCGTCGCTGAGGTCGGCGAACCGAAGCTGGCTGACACCGTTACTGCCGTTCGGGCCGGTCGCGTACGGGGCGCTGACCCCGTACCAGGTCGTGCCGTAATCGGATGTACCGGCCAGCGACGTGCAGAACTGCGTGACGCACGGGGGTCCGGCCTGCCCAATGACGGCACCGACCACTCCGCCGGAGTTGTTGCCGACGAAGGTCACCGAGGTGGGCCGGAAATGCGGTGGCACGGGGGCCCGAGAGGTGGTCGTGGACAACATGCTGTACTGCAGTGGCGGGGTCTGGGTGCTGCTCTTCGAGGTAGGCGTGGCGCTGCTCGACAGCGCGCTCTGGCTGGCGCTCGGCCGCACCGAAGCGGGCGTCGTCCCGCCCGCGAGCGCCGAATTCGGTTTGCCTGCCTGCTGCCCGCCGCCCACCAATTGCGGCACGGAGACAGCCGCGGCCAGCACGATTGCGCAGCCCGCAGCCGCGAACGCTGCTTGCCGCGCCTTACGGCGTCGCGCCCGGTAGCGGATGCGGTCGAGCGAACCCGGCCGTGGGTAGAGCGGTTCCACTTCGCCGCCGAGCCAGTCGTCGATCTCGTCGCGCGGGCTAGTCACGTACGTCTCCGAGCGCGGCCTTGAGGCGGGCCCTGGCATTGAACAGGTCAGCCTTGATGGTGCCCTCGGGACGGCCGAGCATGATGGCCACCTCCTTGAGCCCGAAGCCGCCGTAGTAGTGCAGCAAGAACGGACTGCGCAGCCGCTCGGGTAGCGCTTGAATGAGCGCCCGAACGTCGATGTCCTGAGTCGGGTGATACGCCGGATCGGCGGGACCGGCAGCCGTCATCACCCTGATCGCGTTGCGCTCCCGGCCGGTCCTGCGCCAGTGATCCCTGACGAGGTTCGTAGCGATCATGTAGAGATAGCTCTGCGGATTGTCCAGCCCGGTCCACCGCGAGAGCAGGCGCGTGAACGCCTCCGATGCGATTTCGTGCGCGGTTTCGTCGTCGTCAACTAGCCTGCGCACCCAGCCCGCCAGGCGGGGGTAGCAGGCGTTGAAAAGCTCTTCAACGGCTTCGGTGTCCGAGGCGCGAAGCCTGGCTGCCGTGCTGCTCTGGTTAACCGGCGTACCTCGCTTGGCCACGCGCGCTGATCCCAGCGGCCACGTTAGCCGAAGATTCCCGGTGTCTTCTACGGCCGCGCCGCTGGGACGGAGCACCGCGCAACCTGCGCTGGTTACACCGTCTTGCATAGCTCTACCACATTTCCACCGTTTGGGAGGATGGCGCCGTTCTTGACATATTCGGCGCATGCCGGGCACTAGCTAAGACGACGTGCGGCCCGGATGGTTGCGATGTCCGGAAGATTTCTTGGCAGCCTCAAGGCGGTTCGCCCTCGGCTGCGAGCCGATCTATTCGCCGTGCCTGGGGACCCGCGCCTCAACCTCGGCTAAGTCGGCGTTGAAATACTAGGTGGTTGCGGAAATACTAGGACGTCCAAGCTTTCTCTTGCCCTGGCCAGCTAGGTAGTTCTCTTGCCCAGCCGGGTGGGTAGACTGACACAAAGATAGTAGGACGTCCGACTAAATCTGTTTGTGGGGTGCTCGATGACCGAGCGACGGGACTCGGCGGACGACGGGCGGGCGCGCTGGCAGCGCCGGTACGACGCGTCGCGCAAGCGGGACGCGGACTTCACCACGCTGTCGGGGGTCGAGGTTGATCCTGTCTACGGGCCATCCGCGGGCGCCGTGGTCCCCGGCTTCGACCGGATTGGCTGGCCCGGCGAATTTCCGTTTACGCGCGGTCTCTACGCCGGCGGATACCGCGGCCGTACCTGGACGATCCGCCAGTTCTCGGGGTTCGGCAACGCCGTGCAGACCAACGAGCGGTACAAGATGCTGCTCCAGGCTGGCGGCGGCGGGCTCTCCGTCGCGTTCGACATGCCCACGCTGATGGGCCGCGACTCCGATGACCCGCGGTCGGCGGGGGAGGTCGGCCACTGCGGGGTCGCCATCGACTCCACCGCCGACATGGACACACTGTTCGCCGGGATCCCGCTGGCCGACACCACGACGTCGATGACGATCAGCGGTCCTGCCGTGCCGATCTTCTGTATGTACTTGGCCGCGGCGCAGCGGCAGGGTGCCGACATCGGCCGTCTCAACGGAACGCTTCAGACCGACATCTTCAAGGAGTACATCGCACAGAAGGAGTGGCTGTTCCCGCCCCAGCCGCACCTGCGGCTCATCGGCGACTTGATGGAGTACTGCGCACAGCACATCCCGGACTACAAGCCGTTGTCGGTCTCGGGCTACCACATCAGGGAGGCGGGCTCGACCGCGGCGCAGGAACTGGCGTTCACGCTGGCCGACGGTTTCGGTTACGTAGAGCTCGGGCTGTCGCGCGGCCTCGACATCGAGGCGTTCGCGCCGGGCCTGTCGTTCTTCTTTGACGCGCATATCGACTTCTTCGAGGAGATCGCCAAATTCCGCGCTGCGCGGCGGATCTGGGCGCGCTGGCTGCGTGATAAGTACGGCGCCACAACGGAGCGCGCGCAGTGGCTTCGCTTCCACACGCAGACGGCCGGTGTTTCGCTGACCGCCCAGCAGCCGGACAACAACATCGTCCGGACCGCCATCGAGGCACTGGCCGCTGTGCTCGGCGGGACCAACTCCCTGCACACGAACGCGCTCGACGAGGTACTCGCGCTGCCAAGTGAGAAGGCCGCCGAGATCGCAGTCCGGACCCAGCAGGTGATCATGGAAGAGACTGGTGTCGTGAACGTCGCCGACCCGCTGGGCGGGTCCTGGTATCTCGAGGCGCTGACGGACAAGCTCGAGGCCGAGGCCGAGGCCATCTTCGCGCGGATCAAGGCGATGAGCCCGGACGGCACGATGACAGGTGGCATCCTGCGCGGGATCGAAGACGGCTGGTTCATGTCCGAGATCGCCGAGGCGTCCTTTGCGTACCAGCAGAAGCTAGAGAAGGGTGACAAGCGGGTCGTCGGCGTGAACTGTCACACCGAGACGGTGGAGAAGCCGATCGAGATCCTGCGGGTCAGCTACGACGTGGAGCGCGACCAAGTCGCAGACCTGCACCAACGCCGGGCAGACCGCGACCAGGCGGCCGTCGACGAGGCGCTCGCGGCGATGCTCGCCGATGCGCGCTCGGGCCAGAACATGATCCCGTCGATGATCACCGCCGCTAGCGCAGAGGCCACGCTCGGTGAGATCTGCGGAGCCCTGCGCGAGGAGTGGGGCGGGTACTTCGAGGCACCGGCTTTCTGACGCCGAGACCGGGGCAGGTCTCCGGGTGCGGCAGGATGGAGTCATGAAGCAGCCGCGGGACTTTACCCTCTCTGGCGCCATCGACCTCGGTGCGCGTCAGGCCGCTGCGCAGCGCAGGCAGCGCGCGGCAGAGCAGGCCTCGGCATCGGGAGCCGAATCGGGCGCGCAGTCCGGCCTGATCATCGACGTCACCGACGAGACGTTCAACACCGACGTCGTGGCGCGGTCGCGAACCGTGCCTGTCGTGCTGGACCTCTGGGCCGACTGGTGCGACCCATGCAAGCAGCTAGGACCGATCCTTGAGAAGCTCGCTGTCGAGGCTAACGGCGGTTTCGTTCTCGCTAAGGTCGATGTCGACGCCAATCCTCAGCTCAGCGCGGCGCTGCAAGTGCAGAGCATTCCGATGGTGGTCGCGATCGTCGCCGGCCAGGTAGCCGACGGTTTCCTCGGTGCGCTGCCAGAGGCGAACGTCAGGGAGTGGCTCGCGCAGGTGATGCAGATCGCCGAGCAGCTCGGCGTGCGGTCCGGCGCGCCTGCTGGGCTGTCACCCGAAGGCCAGGATGCCAGCGGCGATGGCCAGGGCTCAGGCTACCAGGCAGGACCCGCCGATTTCGGGCCCGGCGCGATCTTCGCCGAAGCGCAGGACGCCATGGCCCGCGGCGATTTGGACGCCGCGGCGGCCGCATTCGAGAAAGTGCTCGACGCCAGCCCGGGCGATCCGGTCGCGACAATGGGCCTGGGCCAGATCGGTCTCATCCGCCGCGTCGAGTCCTACGATCAGGCCGCTGCGAGACGAGACGCCGACGCTCGGCCTAACAACGCTCAGGCGCAGGCAAAGGTCGCCGACATAGAACTGGCTACAGGCCAGATCGAGGTCGCTTTCCAGCGGCTGCTCGACACCATCAAGCGCACGTCGGATGAAGAGCGGGAGATGGCGCGCAAACACCTCGTCAGCCTGTTCGAGATCTTCCCGCCGAAGGACGCGCGGGTCGCTAAGGCCAGATCCGCGCTATCAAGCCTGCTGTTCTAGGCGCCAGCGCCAGGCGAACCGACGCCCGAGCCGGCCAGCTGCTCGAGCGCGGGCAGCGCCGCCTCGAGGGCGGTTAGCTGGTCGGCCGGGAGCGTGCCCAGAATGTCGGTCAGCAGGTTCGTGGCTTCAGTGCGGATGCGCTCCAGTACCTCGCGTCCGCTGTCCGTCATGGTGACGAGGAACGCGCGCGCGTCCCCCGGTGCCGGCTGACGGGACAGGTAACCGCGTTCCTCGAGTACGTTCACGAGCCGGGTGAGTGTCGACGGCGCGATTCGCTCGGTCGCGGCGAGATCGCCGAGCCGGATCGGTCCGCATATGCCCACGCTTGACAGCGTCGAGAGCTGGCTTGGCGTCAGGCCGGCAAGGTCGTGCTTGCGTAGCCGACGCGATAGCCGCAGAACGGCGACTCGCAGCCGGGCGGCGTCGATGGCGGGCTGGCTGAGCCCGGATTGCGCGGGCTCGGCTGTGCCAACCGACGCGGCCGAGATGGCGGTGCTGGATCCCGAAGACACATATGCAGGGTACGTCCCCGCGGCGGCGAGGCGAGCGATCATGTCTCGACGACGCCGGCGTTGCGGCACCGGCGTGCGGGCCCGCATATCCCTGGCGCATGATGTTTGTTATGGAGGAGCTATCCCTCAACGGACGGCTGCTGGCGGCCAGCCCGAAGCTCGGTGATCCGAACTTCCGCCGGACCGTGGTCCTCATCGTCGAGGACGACACTGACGAGGGCACCCTGGGAGTTGTCCTGAACCGGCCGACCGACGTCCCGCTCGACGAAGTTCTCGAGCCGTGGACGCCGCTCGCATCCGGGCCCCAGGTGGTCTTTCGCGGCGGGCCGATCTCGCCAAATAGCGCGCTGGCCTTGGCACTGCCGTGCGGCAGCGAAGAGCCCGTCGGATGGCGATCACTCGAAGGCACGCCGATGATGTCGAGGATCGGGCTGATCGACCTGGGCGCGCCGCCCGAGCTGCTGGCCGGCGGTATCAGTTCGATGCGAGTTTTCGCCGGATATGCGGGCTGGGGCGCAGGCCAGCTTCGCGACGAGATCGATGAGGGCGCCTGGTTCGTGCTGCCGGGGGATCCGGCTGACGCGTTCGCGGCCGAGCCGGAGGGACTGTGGGCCGACGTGCTGCGCCGACAGGGCGGCGACCTCGCGCTGGTGGCGACCTTCCCGGACGACCCCGACATGAACTGATCGGGTCCGGGAGAGCGAGAGCTTGTGCGGTCCGGCGTAGACTCGTCGGCTGTGAGCACAGAAGTCATACCTGGAACCGACGTTCGCCAGGACACGGATGTCCGGCCTGACACTTCCTTCGGCGACGGCGATCACGAGCGGTTCGCGCACTATGTCGAGAAAGACAAGATCGTCGACAGCGCGGTGACGGGTACGCCTGTTGTGGCGCTGTGCGGCAAGGTCTGGGTGCCGAGCCGGGATCCGAAGAAGTTCCCGATATGCCCGGATTGCCAGCGTATCTACGAATCGCTGCCGGAGGGCAACGACTAGGATCGCAGCGGCGTTCCGTCGAGGTTGACGCCTGCCTGCCGCATCGCTTCGATCGCGTCCTTGGTGGTTCTCTCGGCTACACCGGCCGTGAGGTCGAGCAATACCTTGGTGGCGAAGTCCGCCGCAACCGCGTCTGCAGCGGTGGCGCGCACACAGTAATCCGCCGTCAGCCCGGCGATATCGATGTCTGTCACCTGCCGCTGCGTGAGCCACTCGCGCAGCGTCTCGCCGCTTTCAGTGCTGCCCTCGAATCCGCTGTAGGCAGCGGCGTGCTGGCCCTTCCGAAATATCGCCTCGACGCGGCTGATGTCGAGTTCCGGCCGGAACAGCGCCCCGGTCGTCCCGGCGACGCAGTGCGGCGGCCAGCTCAGCGCGTAGTCGGGCTGTGCGGAGAAGTGCGTGCCCGGATCCACGTGGAAGTCCTGCGTCGCCACGACGTGGTCGTACCGGGCTCCGTCGGACCCCGTCACGTACTCGGTGATCGCCCGGGCCACGGCGATGCCGCCTGCCACGGCGAGCGAGCCGCCTTCGCAGAAGTCGTTTTGCACATCAACGATGACAAGTGCGCGCACGGCTCGAGCGTAGCGCTAGCCGACGTCGGCTGGCATTCCCCCCGTTATGCGCACGAGCTCGTCGAAGGATGTCGGGAACACGGTGTGCACGTGACCGCCCGCGGCCCAGACCACGTCGTACTCCGCAAGCGCGTTGTCTACCAGCGTCC
>Ga0126371_10005084_pt1 | contig 11667 bp, 8 predicted proteins | sample PanSoiMetaPlot_4_FD_110145 | JGI IMG/M metagenome (GOLD analysis project Ga0126371, IMG submission 110145) | Tropical forest soil microbial communities from Panama - MetaG Plot_4 | ecosystem: Environmental > Terrestrial > Soil > Tropical forest > Bulk soil | place: Panama | collected 2016-02-17
CGGCTGCCGACGAGGATCGCCTCCTCGATCGAATGGGTGACGAAGATCACCGTGAAGCCGACCTCCTCCCACAGCGCGACCAGCTCCTCCTGCATCTTGCGGCGGGTGAGCGCGTCGAGCGCCGCGAACGGCTCGTCCATCAGGAGCACCTTCGGCTCCATGGCGAGGGCGCGGGCGATCGCGGTGCGCTGCTTCATGCCGCCCGACAGCATGTGGGGAAACACCTGCTCGAAGCGGGTGAGGTTGACCTTGGCGATCAGCGCGCGCGCATGGGCGCGCGCCTCGCGGCGCGTCATGCGGTGATTGACGAGGAGCGGAAACATGACGTTGCCGAGCACGGTCTTCCACGGCAGCAGCTGGTCGAACTCCTGAAACACCATCATCCGGTCGGAGCCGGGCTTCCTGATCGGCGCGCCGGCGAGCCGAAAGACGCCCTCGACCGGCGCCATGAAGCCGGCAATCGCCTTGAGCAGCGTCGACTTGCCGCAGCCGGACGGTCCGAGCAGCACGAAGCGCTCGCCGGCGAATACCTCGAAACCGACGCGCCAGGTCGCGGTGACCAGATGGTCGGTCGTCTTGTACTGCAGCGTCACGTTGTCGGCGACGAGCAGCGGGCCCGTCGGCGCGCCCGCGGGCATCGGTTCCTGCGCGGCGATCGCCATTGTGCGCGTCCCTCGTCCTGTTGCGGCCGCCGGCCGGGCTCGGCGGCGTATTCGCCACCCTAGCCATTGTAGTAATGTCGGCTCAACAGCAACCATGCGCCGCCGAAAGGTGCGGCACGGGGAGGGAGCCGATGAATCGCGGTCTGGTGGCGTTCGCCGCGCTGCTGAGCCTGCTGGCGCGGCCCACGGAGGCGCACGCGGAAGCGAGCGCGCTGCGCGTCGCCAAGCAGTTCGGCAGCGCCTACATGCAGTTCTTCATCATGCAGGACCAGAAGATGATCGAGAAGCACGCCAAGGCGGCCGGCCTCGGCGACGTCACGGTCGACTGGGCCACCTTCCGCTCGAGCGACGTGATGAACGACGCGCTGATCTCCGGCAGCGTCGATTTCGTCTGCCTCGGCATTCCCGGCCTCATCACGGTGTGGTCGAAGACCAAGGGCACGCCGATCGCGGTGCGCGGCGCGACCGGCTTCAACGTCTCGCCGCTCATGCTGCTGGTGCGCGACCCGGCGATCAAGTCGGTCAAGGATTTCAAGGAGGGCCAGAGGATCGCGCTGCCGGCCATCAAGGTCTCGATGCAGGCGATCCTCCTGCAGATGGCGGCCGCCAAGGAGTTCGGTCCCGACAAGTACAATGCGCTCGATCCGCTCACGGTGTCGATGGCCCACCCGGACGCGACCGCCGCCATGCTCGGCGGCGCGAGCGAGATCGTCGCGAACTTCTCCTCCTCGCCGTTCCAGTACCGGCAGCTGAAGAGTCCGAACATCCATCGCCTGCTGACCAGCACCGACCTGATCACCGGCGGGCTCTCGTTCAACGTCATCGCGGCGACGAGCAAATTCCGCAACGACAATCCGAAGCTCTTTGGCGTCTTCCTCGCCGCGCTCAAGGAGGCGACCGCGTTCATCAACGCCGACAAGCGGCGGGCGGCGGAGATCTATCTCAAGGCGAGCGGCGACAAGATGCCGGTCGACGAGTTGAGCGACATCCTCAACGACCCGGCGATTCGCTACACCACGACCCTGGAGGGCATCGCGCCGTTCGTCGATTTCATGGCCCGGACCGGCGCGCTCAAGGCGCCACCGGCCGACTGGCGCGACATGTTCTACCCCGAGGCACTGGCTTCCGGCGGCTGAGCGGACCGGGTATAGAGGCTGAACGGCAGGCGCCGCCCCGATTCGCCCGCCGGCACCTCGATCCATCCGGTCTTGGGGGACGCGATGTGGGGACGTAAGAAGACGCCGGCGGCGCCGCCGCCGGACGAGCAGACGCCGCAGCGGCTGCGCGATGCGTTGCGCCGGGCGCGCATCGAGTCGGCCGAGCGCGCCGGGGTCATCGTCGACCTGCGCGATGCCGTGATCGCCCGGCTTGAGATCCTCAACGAGGCGCTCGATCCGCTGTTTGCCGAGATCCCGGACGCGGTCGACCTGTTCGACCGCGGGATCGCCCGCGGCGAGGTCCCGCGGCTGTGGATCGACGTCATCGCCCATGTCGACATGGGACGCGACAACCGCACCTACCGCTTCGTGCAGGACAGCCGCTACGGCCGCCGCATCCTCGCCGAGTCGGCCGAGGTCGGCAACATCGTCGACGTGGTGAGCAAATACGTCGCCCGCCGCATCGTCGAGCGCGAGCTCGCGCTCTCCGCCGACCAGGAGGCGCTGCTGCGCGACCCGGCGAGCGATCCGCTGCTGCGCCGGCGGTCGCGCCGGCGCGCCATCCGCGCCTTCATCTACGGGCTGCTGATCGGCGGCGCCGGGGTGATCGCGACGCTCGTCTTGTTCTCCCAGCGCCTGCCGGACTAGGCGCTGCCGGCGAGATCGCGCCGGGCGAGCTCGCCGATGGCGCCATCCGGCGCAAAGCCGCGCGTCACCACCGTGCAGCGCCAGTCGCTCGCGTCGCCGTCGATGCGGCAGAGATTGTAGGCCGCGGCGTGGCGGCTGTCCGGCAGCGCGGCCGAGGCCGACGGCACGCCGAGCGCCGCGATCGTGCCGTTCGGCCCTTCCAGCCGCTCGAGCGCGTGGACATGGTCGTGGCCGTGCAGCAGGAGCTCGGCGCCGCGCCGGCGCAGCACCGCCAGGAGTGCGTCGGCGTCGACCAGCCGCTTGATGCGGCTGCTGTTGCGCGTCCTCGGCGGATGATGAATCAGCACCACCCGGCAGCGGCCGGCGTGCTCGGCGAGCAACGTATCGAGCCGCGCGAGCTGCGCGCTGCCGAGCCGGCCGGTCGCCATGAACGGCGGAGTCGGCACCGACGTCGAAAGGCCGATCAGCGCGAGCGGGCCGCGCCGGCGCACGAACGGAAATCCTGGCGCGTTCGCGCCGTCGTCGCGCATGTAGTCGGGCCAGTACTCCGCCTGCATGGCGAGGGCCGCCCGCACATAGGCGTCGTGATTGCCGGGCACCAGCGTCACATCGTACGGATCGCCGAGGCCGGCGAGCCAGGCGCGCGCCTGGGCGAACTCCGCCGCGGTCGCGACATTGACGAGATCGCCGGTAACCGCGAGGTGGTCGGGCGTCTGCGCCTTGAGGTCGCGCACCAGCGCATCGAGCCGCTCGCGGCGATGGATCTTCACGCGCGTGCGCCGCCAGTGCAGATAGCCGAGCACGCGCTTGCTGGCGAGCTCGGCGAGCCGCGGCTCCGGCAGCGGCGCGAGGTGCGGGTCGGAGAGATGCGCGAGGATGAACATCCGTTTCCTCTTCGTCATTGCCCGCGAAAGCGGGCAATCGAGCATTCGCCGGCATCTGCGATGATGCAGAGGTCTTCTGACGCCACCGATACGGAGCACGGGATGCCCGGCCTTCGCCGGGCATGATGACGCGGTGTTTGCTGCGAGCGCGTCTCGCTCACGAGCTGCCGATCAGAATCCCCGCCGCGAATACCAGCACGCCGCCCACCACCACCTGGAAGGCGGCCTGCAGGAACGGCGTGTCCATGTAGCGGAAGCGGATGTAGGAGATCGCCGCGAGCTCGATCGCAACGACCACGACGGCGAGCACGGTCGCGATGGAGAAGCTTGGAATGAGGTAGGGCAGGGTATGGCCGAGGCCGCCGACGGCCGTCATCGAGCCGCATACCGCGCCCCGCAGCCAGGGCGAACCGCGGCCGGTGAGCGAGCCGTCGTCAGAGAGCGCCTCGGCAAAGCCCATCGAGATGCCGGCGCCGACCGCGGCCGCGAGGCCGACCAGAAACGTTTGCCAGGTCTGGTGCGTCGCAAAGGCGGCGGCGAACAGTGGCGCGAGCGTCGAGACCGAGCCGTCCATGAGGCCGGCGAGCCCCGGCTGCACGTATTGCAGCACGAACATGCGCCGGGCGGTCTCATCCTCCTTTTCGCGCGCACGCGGCGTGAGGATCTTCTCGCCGAGCTCCTCGGCGAGGTTCTCGTGCTTGTCCTCGGCTTCGGCCAATTGGACCAGGAGTTCGCGCACTGATGCGTCACGCGCCGACTCTGCCGCCTTCCGGTAGAAACGGGCGGTCTCGAATTCCATCGCTGCCGCATATTTGCGGACCTGGTCGAGGCCGAGCGGGCGCACGAGCCAGAGCGGCTTGTGATGCACGAACCCCTTCACGTCCTGGCGGCGAATCAGCGGCAGGTATTCGCCGAACTTGGCGCGGTAGAGGTCATAGAGCATTCCACGGTGCTTGACCTCCTCCTCGGCCATCTCGTCGAACATTTTGGCCGAGCTTGGGTATTGCGCGCGCAGCCCGTCGGCGAACCCGCGGTAGATGCGGGAATCCTCTTCCTCGTTGGTGATCGCGAGGGCGAGGATCTCCTGCTCGCTCAGGTCCGCAAAGCGTTTCATTACGGTATCCGGATAGCTTGCTGCGGATATATTGCAGCGAGCGAAGAGAAAATGCGAGGCGCGCGTCGTCGCCACGGTGCTCGATAGCGGCAGGCTATCGGATAAGACAACGACGCCCCCGGCGTGAACCGGGGGCGCCGTAAGCGCCGGGGACATTTGTGGGGGGATGCCCCCCGGCCGCTTTGGGTAAAGGAATGTCGATCTTTTCGGCGGGCTCGCATCGACGACACGCCCGCGCCGTTGCCAATAACCCAGGCGCGGCGCGATGACAAAACGCATGATGTCAGGGCAGCCATGCGATGCCGGAACATGCGTCACTAATTCCCTTGCGAATGCTATCGGACGTTGAGTGGAGAAAATCGGATGCGAGACGCGATTGATTCGGCGATGCGGCGTGCCTTGCACGTGTATTGGCGGCTGACGCGCGGACTGACGCTTGGCGTCCGCGCCCTCGTGATCGACACCGAGCGCCGAATTTTTCTGGTGCGCCATACCTATGTGCGCGGTTGGCACCTGCCGGGCGGCGGGGTCGAGCCGGGCGAGACGCTGGGCACCGCGCTTGCACGCGAACTCGCCGAGGAGGGCAATATCTTACTCACCGCGCCGGCGCGGCTGCACGGGGTCTTCTTCAATTCGCGGGTCTCGCGGCGCGACCATGTCGCCTGCTTCGTCGTCGATTCGTTCCGCCAGGCCGCGCCGCCGGCCCCCAACCGGGAGATCGCGGCGGCCGGATTCTTCGCGCTCGATCAAATGCCCGGCGACACCGGCGCCGGGACCCGCGCCCGCATCGCCGAGGTGGTGCTCGGCGCTCCGGTCGGCGAGGAGTGGTGAAGGGAGCCGTCGCGCGGACAGCGGTTGTGTTGCGAGCGGGCAGGCGCCCACTGCGCCGATGGACCTCGCGGCTGCCAAATGCTAATCGCGGCAGCGCATGATCCCGAAAGTTTGATGACGTTTCCGCCGCGATCATGCGCCAGCATCGTGGGAATGACCGACCTCTCCCTGACCATCGCGCCGGAGACCGCCGCAGACGCCGACGCGATCGAGCGCCTGCATGAGCGTACCTTCGGCCCCGGCCGCTACGCCAAGACCGCCTATCGCATCCGCGAAGGTGGGCCGCATACGCTCGCCCTCTCGTTCACGGCGCGCATCGGCACGCTGCTGGTCGGCTCGGTGCGGCTGACGCCGATCCGCATCGGCGAGACTCCGGCGCTGCTGCTCGGGCCGCTCACCATCGAGCCGCCGTTCCGCGACCGCGGCATCGGGCTCGCCTTGATGGAGCGCGCGCTCAACGAGGCGCGCACACAGGGGCACCGGTTGATCGTGCTCGTCGGCGACGAGCCCTACTACGCCCGCGCCGGCTTCAAACGCATGCCGAAAGGGCATGCCGCGATGCCCGGCCCGGTCGATCCCGAGCGCCTCCTCGTCGCCGAGCTCGACGCCGGCGCGTTCGACGGCGTCGGCGGCCAGATCCGGTTCGATTTTGCGGACGATCAGGCCGCCGGCCGGTAAAACGGCTTGTCGCCCCGGATGGTGGTGCGGTGCATGCGGCGGATGTCGGGCAGGCTGTAGCCGCCGCAGGCTTGGTGGTTGAGGCAGCGGTTGTCCCAGATCACGAGATCGCCGTCGCGCCACTTGTGCCGGTAATGGAAGCGCGGCTCGAGCATGATCCCGAACAGCGCATCGAGCAGCGGCTGCGCCTCGGCGTCCGGCATGTCGGCGATGCCGATGGTGAAGCGCGGCGAGACGTAGAGCGCCTGGCGGCCGGTCTCCGGATGCGTGCGCACCATCGGCTGGCGCATGTCGCGCGTCGTCCGCTCGCGCTCCTTGTAGTAGGCGGCGGCGTCGGTGCGCGCCTTCGAGATGGTGACGCGCGGGTTCCTCGCCTTGCTGATGTGATGGATGCCGTCGCGGCCCTCGATGCGCCGCCGCAGGTCGTCGGGCAGCGCGTCGTAGACCTGGTACATGTTGCAGAACTCGGTGTCGCCGCCGGTCTTCGGGTTCTGCACCGCGTAGAGCACGGTGGCGCGGCACGGCTCCGCGAGGTGCGATGAATCCGAGTGCCAGAAGTCGCCCGCATCGACGATGCCGACCGCGCTGCCGTCGGGCCGGATCTCGTTCGACAGGATGAGGATGTCCGGGTCCTCGGGATGGCAATAGGTCTTGCGGTCCTGCGCCTCGAGCGGCCCGAGCTGGCGCGAGAACGCCGCCTGCTGGCGCGGCGTGAGATTTTGATCGCGGATTGCGACGACCGGATAGTCGAGCATCGCGCGTTGCAGCGCCGCGAGCGTATCGGCATCGAGCGGCTTCGCGCAGTCGAGACCGACGATCTCGGCGGCCCCGGCCGGGGACAGAGCGTTGACCGTGAACGACATGGCGACCGTTTCCTCCGCGGCGTACTGCCTTCTCGGTCGCTCATCATCGCGAGGGCGCGAACCCTGTCAACGCGCGCCCGAATGGATGATCGCACGGCGGCGCCGTATGTGCGGCGCGATGCGTCGCCTCACCGTCCCTCTCTGGCCCAGGTCGCCGCCAGGCTGCCGATCAGCAGCAGCAGGCCGAGGAGCCCGGCGAACATCGGCAGCACGCCGATGCCGCGCACGACGCTCACGTCGCGCATCTTCACGCCGAGCCAGTCGTCGCCCTTGTAGGTGTCGCTCGAGCGCACCGCGAGGATGCGCGGCATGTCGAGCGCGCCGGAGGCGTCGGTGATGCGGCGCGCGTCGCCGCCGGTCGCGTTGGCGATCGGCGCGAGCACGTCAGTGGTCGAGGTCACCTCGGCGAACTCGCGCGGGTTGGCGGGCCCCACATTGACGAGCGCGGTGAGCTTGCCGTCGGTCGCCCGCCACAGGCCGAGCTCGTTCGCCTGCACGGTCGCATTCCACACGCCCGGCTCCGTGCGATCGAGGCTCAATCGTCGGGTCGCGCCCGATGGCGAGGTGAGGGTGACCGGCTCGACCGTATCCGCCATGGTCTGGCGCTGCACGGTCAGGTCATGGCCGCGCACGATCAGCCGCAGCGCCTCCTCCTCGAGATCGGGCTGCTGCATCAGCCAGTGCGACAGGCGGCGCAGCAGGTCGAGATGCGGCCCGCCGCCCTCATAGCCGCGCGCCCACAGCCAGATGTGGTCGGAGAGCAGGAGCGCGACGCGCCCTTGTCCCTCGCGCGAGAGCAGGAGCAGCGGCTTGTCGTCCGGCCCCTGCATGAGCGTGGTGCCGCTCGGGCTCTTGGTGTCGACCAGCCGGAACCAGCGGCTCCAGTGCGGCGGATTGTCGGCGGCGCCGTCGAGCCCGCGGGTGACCGGATGGCGGTGGCCGAGATCGCTGAGGCGGGCGTGGAACGGCTGCTCGGTCATGTGCCCGGTCGGCTCGGCCGGGAGGATCTGCTCGAGCGGGGTGCGCCAGATGCTGCTCTGGCTCGCATAGTCGGGCCCGGCCGCGACCAGCACGGCGCCGCCGTCGCGCACGTACTTGGCGATGTTCTCGAAATAGATGATCGGCAGCACCCCTTGGCGCGCATAGCGGTCGAAGATGATGAGCTGGAACTCGTTGATCTTCTGCTGAAACAGCTCGCGCGTCGGGAAGGCGATCAGGGAGAGCTCGTTGATCGGCGTGCCGTCCTGCTTCTCGGGCGGACGCAAGATGGTGAAATGCACGAGGTCGACGTTCGGATCCGACTTGAGCAGGTTGCGCCAAGTGCGCTCGCCCGAATGCGGCTCGCCCGACACCAGCAGGACGCGCAGCTTGTCGCGCACGCCGTCGATCGAGACCACGGCGCGGTTGTTGACCGTGGTGAGCTCGCCGTCGAGCGGCGAGGCCTCGATCTCGACGATGTTCTGGCCCGAATGCGGGATCTGGATCTGCGCCTGGATGGTCGCGCCGGTGGCCACCGTGCGCTGGTCGACCGGCTCGCCGTCGCGGCTGATCTTGACCTGGGCGGTGCCGGCCGGCGCGCCCGAATCCTCGACCTTGTAGCTGATCGTCTGCTGCTGGCCGACGATGCCGAAGCGCGGCGCCGAGACGAGCACGACCCGCCGGTCGCGCTCGTTGCGCGCGCCGGTGATCAGCGTGTGCAGCGGCGCCGCGAAGCCGAGCGCGGCGGCGTCGCCCGGCACGTCGTGCACGCGGCCGTCCGTGATCATGAAGGCGCCGGCCACGCGGTCGGGAGGAACGTCGGAGAGCGTCGCGCCGAGCGCCTGGAAGAGCCGCGTGCCGTCGGTCTCGCCGTCGGCCTGGCCGGCCTCGACCACCCGCAGCTCGAGGCCGGGGATGCGCTGCAGGCTTTTCACCAGCGCGTCGCGCGCGGCTTGCGTCTGCTTGGTGCGGTCGCCGAAACTCTGGCTCGGGCTCTTGTCGACCACGACGACCGCGACCGAGGTGAGCGGATCGCGGTCCTCGCGCGTCAGCGACGGGTTGGCGAGCGCGAGCACGAGGAGCAGGAGCGCGATCGCGCGCGTCGCGGCGCCGCGCGTGCGCGAGATCATGAGCAGGATCACCATCGCGGCCGCGACCACGAGCGCCGCCCACACGACCGCTTCCGGCACCAGCGGCGAGAATGTGACTCCGAAACCCAAGACGCGCTCCTATTGTCCGAGCCGCTCGAGCAGCGCCGGCACGTGCACCTGGTCGGCCTTGTAGTTGCCGGTCAGCGTGTACATCACGATGTTGACCCCGGCGCGGAACGCGAAATCGCGCTGGCGCGGCTCGCCCGGCACCAGCGGCAGCATCGGCTGGCCGTCGCTGCGCATCGCCCAGGCGCCGGCAAGATCGTTCGAGGTGATGATGATCGACGATACGCCGTCGCCGCCGCGCGCGGGATGCTTGGAGTCGTCCTCCTCGTTCTCGTCGCCGCTGCTCGGCAGCGCCTCGACCCACAGCTGCCCGCCGGTGAAGCGGCCCGGGAAATCGCGCAGCAGGAAGAATGTCTTGGTCAGCACATGGTCCTTCGGCACCGGCTCGAGCTCGGGAATGTCGAGCGAGGACAGGATGCCGCGCAGCGCCAGCATGCCGGGGCTGCGGTTCTCGGCCCCCGGCGGCGCCACGACGGCGTCGCGCGTGTCGAACAGCACGGTGCCGCCCTGCTTCATGTAGGCGTCGATGCGGGCGAGCGCCTGGGGGCTCGGCTTCTTCGCACCGGGCGAGATCGGCCAGTAGATCAGCGGGAAGAAGACGAGCTCGTCGCGCTCGATGTCGAGCCCCATCGGCTCGCCCGCTTCGAGCGCGGTGCGCTGGGCGAGATAGAGCGTCAGTCCCTGCAGGCCGGCCTTGCTGATGTTGTCCGTTTCCGCGTCGCCGGTGACCACGTAGGCGAGGTGGGTCTCGAGCGTCGCCTTCATCGCGAAGGCGTCGGACGCCTGGTCGGCGAGGGCGGGCGCGACGCCCGCGAGCGCGCCGATCACGCCGAGCGCCAGCCCGATGACGAGCACGGCCGCGATCCGGCGGCGCGGCAGCAGCCGATAGATGCCGCCCGCGAGCCAGAACACCACCACGGCGTCGATCAGCAGAAGCCCGAGCGCGGCCGTGAGGATCGGCCCGCGCAGATCCTGCGGCTCGGCGATGCGGTAGCCCTCGATGCGCGCGTTGAGCGGGGCGACGTCGACCGGCGCGAGACGGTCGGCCGGCGCCAGCGTGTTGACGGCGAAGAGCCCCTCCGGCGGGCCGTAGAAGCCGGGCGGATTGTCGGCCTTGGCACGGCCCGTGAATCCGGTGGGGATCGGCCGGGCGGTCGGCGGCGGCGCCTCGAACGCGCCGAAGCCGTCGAGCACGCGGCTCGGCGGCAGCGCGCTGCGCGCGGCCTGCGCGGTCGCCGCCTCGCCGCCCTCGATCGTGCCGGATTGATTGACGATGCGCCGCAGCATGTCGACGAAGGAGCCGGAAATCGGCAGGTCGGACCAGCGGGTGTCGGCGGTGACGTGGAAGAGCACGATCTCGCCCTTGCCGTGGCGTGCGCCGGTGACGAGCGGCGTGCCGTCGGCGAGCGTCGCCCAGGTGTGCTCGGCGAGCCCGGTGTCGGGCTCGGCCAGCACCTGGCGGGTGACCGTCACGTCGTTCGGCACCGGCATGCCGGCGAACGGCCCTTCGCGGGCGAAGGCGGCGAGCGGCTGCGGCTTCTCCCAGCTCAGGCTGCCGCCGAGAATGCGGCCGCCGCGCCGCAGCCGCACCGGCACGAGCTCGTCGTCGGCGGCCGCGAGCCGCGGGCCGGCGAAGCGGACCAGCACGCCGCCCTCGTCGACCCAGCGGGCGAGCGCGGCGCGCTCGTCCGGCGCGATCGTGCCGACGTCGGCGAGGATGATCATCGGGATGCGCTGCTCGGCGAATTTCGCGATCGCCTCCGAGGGCGAGCCGCGCTCGCCGAGGCGCACGTCGGCGAACGGCGCGAGGGCGCGCGTGAGATAGTAGTTCGAGGCGAGCAGCGGCTGCGCCGTGTCGACGCTCCCGCCGCTGACGATGCCGATCGTGCGACGGCGCCAGCGCTTGTCGAGCAGCTGCACGGCGCCGGCCGAGCGCTCGCCCATGATCTCGATGCGCGCAATGTCGTTGCGGATCTCGACCGGAAGGTCGAATTGCGCCTCGGTCTCGCGCTCGCCGCGCTTGAAGGCGTAGCGCGCCTCCCCGATGGGCAAGCCCTTGAGGTCGAGCGCGCGCAGCACGCCGTCGTCGGGCGCCCCGGCATCGGCGCGCAGCACCTTCACGCTCAGCACGCCCGCCGCATTGTCGGCGGCGGTCAGCGCGTGGGCGCCGCGCACGCCGCCCATGACGACCGTGAGCGGCTGCTTGCCGGCGAGGCGCGCGAGGCCTTCGACGAAGTCCTTGGCGTTGCCCATGTCGACGCCGTCGGCGAGCCAGACGAGCTCGATGTCGGCGGTATGGCCGAGCAGCCGGCCGATCGCCGCCAGCGCCTCGGCGCGCTCGACCGTATGGGGCTTGGGCTTGAGCTGGCGCAGCCGCACGCGGGCGGCGCCGGGCGTCTCCAGCGAGATGTCGCGCGTCGGCTCGGAGAGCGGCACGAGCGCGACCGCGCGGCCGTCCTGCTCGGCGCGGGCGATCAGGTCCTCGGCGGTGCGCAGACGCGCCGGCCAGGTGGCGGCCGCGCTCCAGGTGTCGTCGATCAGCAGCGCGAGCGGGGCGCTCTGCTCGCTGGTGGCGATCGGCGGATTCCATAACGGCCCGGCCGCCACCAGGATGACCAGCGCGGCGAGCATGAGC